>VFQS010000412.1_pt1 | contig 49472 bp, 36 predicted proteins | sample 3512361 | NCBI WGS metagenome assembly VFQS01 (sample SAMN10412375, study PRJNA504923) | tailings metagenome | isolation source: Relicate 1 Philex TSF3 active mining | place: Philippines | reverse complement strand
TTTACGGCGTTAATCTCAGTAGCTACACCACCAACAGAGTTTAAAGACCCTAATGGAGCGTGAGTCATGTATTCAGCAGCACGACGTTCTTGCCATGGTTGAATATCATTTTTTAATTTGTTTAAGTCTAAACCGTTCGGTCCACGAAGTGGTTCTAACCAAGGCCCACGGAAATCCCAGAAACGCATAGTTTCACCACCAAAAATAATTTCTCCAGTTGGTGATCTCATTAAGTATTTCCCTAAACCAGTAGGACCCTGAGCAGAAGCTACGTTAGCACCTAAACGTTGGTCACGAACTAAGAAAGTGAAAGCTTGTGATTGTGAAGCTTCAGGACCAGTAGGACCGTAGAATTCACTTGGATAAGCAGTGTTGTTAAACCAAGACATACAACAAGCAATGAATCCCATTAAAGAGATAGAAGCTAAACTGTATGAAAGGTAAGCTTCTCCAGACCAAACAAAAGCACGACGAGCCCAAGGCCATGGAGTTGTGTAAATATGCCAGAATCCACCTAAAATTTCTAAAGTTCCAATCCAAATATGTCCACCGATAATATCTTCCATGTTATCAACACTTACGATCCATCCGTCACCACCAAAAGGTGATTTTAATAAGTAACCAAAAATTACACCTGCATTTGTTGTTGGGTTTGAAATAATACGAACGTCTCCACCACCTGGAGCCCAAGTATCATAAACACCACCAAAATACATAGCTTTCCAAACTAATAACCAAGCACCGATTCCTAACATGATTAAGTGGTAACCTAGAATGTTTGTCATTTTGTTTTTATCTTTCCAAACATATCCAAAGAAAGGGAAAGATTCTTCAAGAGTTTCTGGTCCAATTAAAGAGTGGTAAACACCTCCAAAACCTAAAACAGCTGAAGAAATTAAGTGTAATACACCTGAAACAAAGTACGGGAATGTATCAATTACTTCACCTCCAGGACCTACACCATAACCTAAAGTAGCTAAGTGTGGTAACAGAATTAAACCTTGTTCGTACATAGGTTTTTCAGGTACGAAGTGTGCAACTTCAAATAAGTTCATAGCACCTGCCCAGTAAACGATTAAACCTGCGTGTGCAACGTGTGCACCTAAAAGTTTTCCTGAAAGGTTGATTAAACGAGCATTACCTGCCCACCATGCAAAACCAGTAGATTCTTGGTCACGACCACCTACTGTTAATGTTCCATTAAATAATGTTTCCACGGGTAAAGGAATCCAATATCTAAAACAATTGAATATTTTCAATTTTTTAAAAAAGAAAAAAAAACTTTTGGGAAGCAATCAAAAAATTCTCGAAAAGATTTTTTTTGAAAAGAAAAAGGAAAAATATTTTTCTTTTTTGAAAATGTTTAGAAACAAAAAATCAAAAGCACACTAAAAAACCAAAAACACTGAAAAAAGAAAGTAGTGTTTTGAACTTTTTCAAAACACTACTAAAAAAAATTATGGGTTATATTCTGTAAAACGTGAAACATAGAAATTGTTTACAACAACATGATAAGTTGCATCTAATCCTTTGTTTAATCGGTCTTTCACTCGTGTCATAATACGAGAAATAACGTACATATACGCTTGTTTAAAAGCTTTTTGTTGATAGAATTGAACAGTTTCTTGTTTAAATTCATCAAGTTTAGAAAGTCTTTCTTCGTGTTGAGAAACACAAGAGTTTACTTCCTGCGTTGCACGGAAAACACCTTCTTCACGAATTTCTGCTGCTTTTTTCTTAGCTTCCACTAATTGGTTTTTTGCAACAGCTAAACGTTGTTTAGCTTCTTCTGCACGAAGACTTGCTTCTTGTAAATTATTTACAATTGTTTTGCGACGATCTTCAAGAAGAGCTGATAAATTTTTTCCAACAAAAGAAATAACAATAGCAACGACAGCAGCTAAGTTAATTAAGTTTGTTTCAAAAATATTTGTATTAATACCAAAACCTTCGGCTAATGGTAAAGTTCCTAAAAAAATTGGAAAAGTCATAAAAAATAAAAGGTCAATCACTGAAAGAGAAAGAAGCGAAAAAAATTTCAAATTCTTCTTTTCTTCCAATATCCGAAAAAGCTCTTTCTTTCAGACAAACAAAAAAAAGAAAATTCCCAAAAGGCATTGGACCCTTCAAAGTAGGGCGGACAGTTTGTAAATTCTGAAAAAAAAGACAAAAAAGAGAAAAGAGCTGTGTATGCTTCTCTCAAAGCTTTCAGCTCTCTTCTCTTGAAAAGAAAAAATAAAAAATTAAGAAGCGAATGGGTTAGCAAATAATAAAGCTAAAGCAACAACTAAACCATAAATAGTTAAAGATTCCATGAAAGCGAAACTTAATAATAAAGCACCACGGATTTTTCCTTCAGCTTCAGGTTGTCTAGCGATACCTTCTACTGCGTAACCAGCAGCAGTACCTTGACCCATACCAGGACCAATAGCAGCAAGACCAACAGCTAATCCAGCAGATACAACAGATGCAGCAGCAACAATTGGATTCATATTTATTTTCCAAAAAATAATCAGTAAATGTATAACAACCAACAATAGTATAATCTTTTTTTTTTGAAAAAGCAAAAAAAATTTTGCATCTGTTTTTCTCAAAAACGCCTTACATTTCTTTTTCGAAACGAGTTTTTGTTGTTAAAAAATCCAACTCACTTAAAAAGCCTTTTCGTAAGAATTGGAAAACAAAAAAGTCCATATATTCACGATTTTTGTCAAAATAAGAAAAGGTTTCAGAAAAGACTTGATAAAAAGAATGATAATAAATTTCGTATTGTAAATCAATATCAAAGGTAAACCATGCTGAAAAACTTTGCGTTTGGCTTGTTTTTTCAAAGTACCAGCGGCGATTTCTTGGATTATAATACTGCTCTGCGTCTGGAAAATCCATTGAAAATTCAAAATTTGAAAGTTGGGCCTTTTTATGACTCGAAAAAGTCTGTTCATCTTTTGCAAAATTTGATTTTTCCGGTTGCAGAGAAGTCCCAAACATTGTTCGCCAATCTACATCACTTAAGTAAGTAGCTTCCGCAGTATGTTCTGGAAAAAACCCACTCCACCATTGATTTAGATGAGAAAAACGATGTCTTTGAACAAAATATTTTTTGTAATAAAAGTGTGAAGAAGTTACCCGAGCAGTCAAAGAATCTAAATAAGCAAGCTCTTGAAAAGAACCATTTCCAAAACTTTTCTTTTTAGAAGACTTCTCAGAGAACAGAAAATCTGCTTGTGGAATATTATAAAGTTGTTTTAAAAATTTTTGTTGTTGATGCATTTGAATTTTTTGATTCATAGAAAAATGACCTTTTGAAACAAAATCACCTTCAGTTCTTTTAAACTGTTCAAATTTTTTCCCTGGCATGAAAACAGAAGAATTTGGTGGACTTGGTGGCTGTTTTTGCTGATTTCGGTTTTCAAAAAATAACATTTTTGAAAGAAGTGAATTTTTTGTAAACAAATAACGTTTTTGAAGAATATAAAAAAGAAAAGGCATAGTATTTCGCCAAGTTGACTCACCACCAAAGGCAGACCAAAAACCAGAAGAGCTTCCTGATTTTGACGAATTTTCATCAAAAGAAGCAAAAACACCTTTGTTTTTTTTCAGATAAGACTCTTCGAAAATTGATGAATTTTTAGAAGAAAAGCAATATTTTTTTTCAAAAAGATCCAGAGTACCACTTCCGCTTTCATATGAAGTTTTTTTAGGAAGAGTTTTGTTGAAAGAAGATCTTCTCTTGCAAACAAGCAGAGATTCAGAAACTTTCCCGGCAAGAAAAACCTGAAGTTGAAGTTTGGTATTTTCTGAAGAAGTATAAAAAGCCTGTGACTGTAACATTTTTTTCCTTTTTGGAGAAACATTTCCAGAATTTTCAAAAAAAGTCGGAAGGAAAGCCATTGGATCTTTCAAAAGATTTGCTTTTCCTAAAAAAATACCAATATTTGAATAAGCTAAAGCTAATTCATGGGATGGGCCAGCTGGGAGAACATGAAAAGAACGAAGATTTCTTTTTCTTAAGAAAAATTTGGATCCTAAATTTATTTCATTGAACTGATGTTTCGACAAGAATTTTGTTTGATTATAATAATCTGCAAAAGTGGAAGTTTGAGAAATACTTTGAAAAGAAGAAATTGGTGAAATATGTGCAAGAATTTTTTTCTGCGATGGTGTATTTTTTGAAGAATGTGATGAAGAAAGTGAGAGTTTTGGTGTATAGTTGTAAGTATGAAATAAAGAAAATTTCGCAGCCTGAAGAACATGGAAAAGATTCCTTTCGGAAAAATTTTCAGTCCAGAAGCTAGCATCCACAGCGTCAAAAGTAGGCACAGAGGAATGAAAAGACGTTTTCAAGATTTCAAAGCGAGTCAAGAAATTTGAACTTTGGGATAATGAAAGGGTTTCATCAAATCGACCAGGTCTTCGAAGCGCAGGATCTAAGAGAGAAGGAACATGTGTGGTAGCAAAAACTACAAAGCCCCTGTTTGAACGAACACTATCAATAATCACAAGTAAATCTGTAATCATATCAAATTTTCTTCGAGAAAAACTCAGAGTCATGTCTGCTAGTGTGGCAACTTTGGAGCGAACAAAAGAACTCTCTTTTTGATAAGAAAGAAGTTGATCCGCTGAAAAACCACCCCAAGAATTTTCAACCACGATTTTCTTCGGTTTAAGTTTTTTTTGTTCTTTCATCATGAAAATCGTGAAAGGGGATGTAGCTGGAGGAGCAAAAGTTTCTTCTTTTGAAAACTGAAGAAAACTTTTTTTCCCGCTCTCAAAAGTCGGCGTTCCAGACCAATTTTCATCTTTCTCACGATTTCCTTGCCACATCAAAGAACTTTCGATCTGCTCTAGTGGAAACGGCGAATTTGGTGAAATTCTTTGAAAATTGTTTAGTCCTCCATCAGAGAACTGCGAATTTGTAAAAATCGAACCTGAAGGCTTTTCTGAAAAAGAGGAAAAATTCTGAACAAATGAATTCGTTGGAATGCCCATAGAAAAGTCGCCTTTAAAGGGTCTTCTAAAATCAGAAATAGAATGTCTCATTAACTGATAAATCATTTGATTTGTTTCATGGACTTCTTGTTGATCCATTCCAAAGTTTGGTTGAAGAACTTTCACATTTTCGTCATCCGAAATTAACAATGGACGTTTTGATCCTAATATGTGAATATTTTCCATTAAAAAGAAACAAGGAGTTTGAAAAGATAAAGCATCAAAAACATCTCTTAGATATTTCATTCCAACCGCAACTCCATTTTGAACAGTGGCATATCGGGAAGCATTATCTGTAATAATTTTCATTTCTGTTTCGCCAGCTAGTGCTTGTAAAAATAAGCTTTTTGAGACACCTGAGGAACCCACGACTAGAATATTTTTTGAAACTTGTTTTGAAAAAAGACCACCATAAACTTCGCAAACTAAAGAACCTAAAGTAGATTGTGCTAAGTCATAATATTTTAAGTATGGAATATGTTGAAAAGAAACCGGTGGATGAATATCAATGAATAAATCACTTTCTGGTCCCTGATAAGTGACATATTGCTGAACTGACCAACGATCTTCTTTGAGACCTTCTTCCGAAAACAAGGAAACAGACGAGAATTTTGAAAAAATCTTTGATTTCTGTTCACCGAAAGGAGATTTCTCCGATTTTAGGAAACCTGGAAAAAAAGAAAATTTCTTCTGAATTTGAAGATTTGAAAAAATTTTCTCTCGAACAGAATTTTCAAAGACTAAAACTGATGCGTTGCCTCCAAATTCTGGAAGTTTGTGTGGACGTTCTGCAACAAGAAAATTTTGCATATAAGAGGCTAAACTTTTCTGCTGAACAGAATCTGAACTTGAAAATTCTTGATTTTCATTGAAATTTTGTCCAGTTTGATGAGCTTGTAAACTTTCTAAAAATTTCTGATCTTGAAGCAACTTTTCTAGAAAAAGCTCCTGCTCTTCTTTTAAAGTAACAAAAGAAGGAATATTTACATTATATTTTTCGGCTGTTTTTAATAAAATTTCAGCCCAAATATCCCAAAAAATCATACCTTTTCGTTGACGAACCAAAATATCAATATCTGGTTGAGTCAAAATCGAAGAAAACTGCTCAAAAAAAGAAAGAAAATGTTTTTGGAAGAAAAAAGAACTTGTATTTATTCCAACCAGAGTCGAAAAAGTTTGAGCAGAATTTCCAGATGCTAAGAAAAGAGCAAAAGGAGCAAAACGAAGTGATCTTGAAAATTTTTTTGTTGTGAAAGCAAAAGATGTTTCTACAGTGTCAGGAACAAATGTCAAAACATCCGAAGACCATTCTACCAGAAAAATTAAAGCAATCCATTCAATAATAAGTTCGGCTGGTTTTTCTAAAAATTTATACAGACTGGTGAAAACAAATTCAAAAGAATCTAAGACTTTCGAAGAAACAAGGGATCCCGCTTCCATTGTTTTTGAACTTGCTGTTGTGACTGATTTTCCAGCAAGTAAAAAAAGAACAGAAAGTTGTGAAATAGAAAGCTCTTGAAAATTCCCACTTGTCTGAAATACAGGAACTTTTGTTGAAAGATTTCGAGTTTTCACCAAAACATTTTCTTGTTTCTGGTCTTTTGATGAAAAATTTCCAAAACGTTGAGCCTTTGACAATCCTTGCAGAACTGACGAAATGTTTCTGTCTGGATTGTCTTCAAAGAAAACAGAATTCTTTGTGAAAGAAAAAGAAATTGATCCCTTTGTTGGTTTTTGAAAAAAAGAGCTTGAAGAAATCGAAGAAATGTTTGAAACACGAAAAACGGATTGAAAAAGGAGATCTTGCTTGTTTTCCTTGTTTTCTTTCATTTCAAACAGAAAAAACTTTCCTTTTGGTTTTTTTCTAAGTTCACATTCTTTTGAAAAAGAGCCTTTTGACAGGAAAGGAACAAAAACAGAAAATGATTGAAAATTTTGAAAATCAGAAGAAGAAAAACTTGAGAAAGAAAATTTTAAAGAATTTTGCTCCTCAAAAGAGAAAAAGAATTTTTCAAATTTTGTTGTTGTTTCTTTCCCTTTTTTGCTTGAAATTTGAAAAAAATTCGACACAGCAAAAAGAACAGAAAAAAAAGCATGAGAGAACTTTGAAAATAAAAGAAATTGAAATTTTAAAAGACTTCGAATTTCAGGAAGTTTAAAGAGTGTAAAAAAGATAGCAAAATGGAATGAAACGGCAGCTAACCAGAAAAATTGTGCTTGGAGTGGACCAAGAGAAGCAAAAGTCTCAGATGATTGGGAATTTTGAAAACTCAGCACAGAGTCCCTTTGTTCAGAGAAAAAAGATTCTGGCACAGAAAATGAAAAAGGTGAAAAAATTGAAAAAGTTTCAGGCTTTTTCAAGGACCACCAAAAATTCAAAGAAGATTTTGCTGAATTTTGTGGAAGTGGTTTTCTGGGACTGATCCTTTCGTCTGAATGGATGAAAGAAGAATTTGATCCTAAAAAATGGTGTTGCTTCTTTGACAGAAGTTGAAATTTCAGCAAACGAGAAGAAAGCTTTGAGTTTTGCTGAAGAGTCTGAATACCAAAAATAGAACATTTTTGTTCAATTGCCTGAAATTTCTTAAAAGAAACAGCATCTAATTTCGAAAAATAGTGTTGTTTTTCAGGTTTCAGAGAACTTAGAAAGGAATTTTTCGATCCTTGGGCATTTTCTAAAAGAAATTTTCTTTCTTCCGAAAAAAAAGAAAAAGGCTGAAAGGTTGTCTTGTCAGTATAACCTTGAAAAAATTTCATAGCTTTTTTCGCACCTTTTAGGGATTTTAAACTCTCAAGACGTTTTTTTTCAGTCCAAAGACGACGAACAGAATTCTGCTCTTGAAATTGGCAAAAGTTTGTTTGATGAAAAGCCCAGAATGTACGAAGTGTTGGAAATTCTCCAAAAGGTTTAAGTGAAGAATTTTGAAATAATGATGAAAAAACAGAAAATGCTGGAAAAGAAGGTTGGCTAGGCACTTGAAAATTCTCTTGAAAAAGGGCAGCTTTTGTAAAAAACGAAGAATTCGCAAGAAAATTCTCATTTTTTCGTTTTGGAAATTTTGTTTCTTTCTGGCTTAAAAAAGAAGAAGAATTTTCGAAAAATTCTTGTGATTTCATTTTTTTCAAAACTTCAGAAAGTCGGGAATTTAAAAAACGATTGTACTCTGAAAGGTTTTGAACTTGTTCAGAATGAAGAAAATTTTGCGAATCTCCTAAAAACAGATTTTCATAAATATTTTGTTCGGATGAAGTGTTCTGTATATTCCAATACCAAGAAAACTTTTCACGAGCCAAGTTTTTTCGAAAACTTTCGTTGTGAAAAAAAGGTGGAGTTTTTCGAGAAAAAGGTGCTTGTTCAAAAAGATTGAACAATTTTCTGTCACCTGCCAAAAAGAGTCCAAAAGAATTCGAGAAATTTTTCTGACTTTCTACTTCTTTCATTTTTTGGAAATTTTTAGAGAGTTGACTTTGAAGAAAAGGGAAATTTGTTTGAAACCACGACGATTTCCATGAGAAACGAAGAAAATCTGTGAAAATATCACGTGAAATTTTATAATCATCACTTTTTTGTGAAATTGGACTTTTTTGAAAACCAGAAAAAGAGGATGGTTCACGAAATAAATTCTTGTTCAGCTGAAATTTGTGAGAAAAAAGTTTTTCTTGAAACCCGTGTTTCCAATAAAACCCCCATTTTTGAGACATGTTTTCTGCAAATTTTTTTTGTTTTTTTGTTTCTGTTTGAAGAATGCCCGATGACTTTTTCAAGAATGGTGAATCCAATTGAAAAGAATCCATCGCTTTTGGAAAAAGAAAAACACTTTTGTTGGGTTTTTTCAACAGAAAAGTTTCTGGGAAAGCAGAAGGTTTCAAAAAAGAAGAACAAATCTTTGTTTTTTCAGGATGACGAACTTTTAAAAATTTTTTATACAATTGAAATCGTAACCAAACAGGTCTTGGGAAAAAACGTTTTCGTTTTTTACGACGACGGGTTTCTAATTTTTGTTTTTTTAAACGACGTTTTCGTTGAAAAGATTTTTCTTTTTCGATCCGAGAATGTGTTCTTTGTTCTGTTTGTTCTTTCTGACCTCCAGCTAGTTTTTCTGGAAACCAAACATCAAAAACAAACGCATCTCTTTTTAAGAAACTTGTTGGCAAAAATTTGTGTTTTTTTGACCACTTTTGAGTCAAGGCTTTCTTTTCTAATCTTTCTGTTTTCTGAGAAAGATCTGAAAGACCTGAAGAAAGATTGGACAAAAGAATTTTATCATCTGGAGATTTTTGTTTTAGACTTTTCAAAGTGGTGTTTCTTCGATTATATGGAAAAAAGAAAGTACGGAAAACTTTTTCAAATTTCTTAGATCGAAAATTTGAAAATTCTGCCATATCCATATTCTTAGATACCTTACGGAAAGAAAGATTTTTAGATTTTCCTAAAAAAAGAGTGGCATTTTCAGAAAGAAACATTTTTTGTTTTGGGGAACCTAAACCAAAAGAATCAAAAACTCTTTGTTCTTTTAAAGCTACGTGAGATTTTCTTTGAAAAGCTTCAGAATTTTGGAAAATAAAAGGATATTTTTGGTCAGACTTTTCAAACAAAAAGGACGTTTTGAAAACTTTCGAATGGAAAAAGTTTTGAATTTTTTTCCTCTGAATTTTTTGAAGAAAAATTTCTAGAAAATTGGGAGAAAACCTTTTTGATGAAAGTGAAACAGCATCTAAGTTTGATGGAGAAAACTTTGAATTTCCAGGAAAACTGAAATTTTGAAAAACTTGGAAAAAACTTGGATCTTTTAATTGAAAATATTCTGAGGAAACAGGTCTTTGAGAGAAGAAAGGTGGTTTTTCTTCAAGAAACCTTGCTGAAGAAAAAAGTGGGGAAATTAGATTCTGAGAAAATGTCTTATTTTGAACAGAGAAAGGTTCCGGAAAAAATGGGAACGCTTTTTTTGAAGAATTCTCAGTTTTTTGAAAATGCAGAAAAATAGGCATTTCAAGTTCTCCTCCATTGTTTCTTTTCATGGAATCTTGAGGGTTTGGAAATTTAGATGGAGAAAATAAAAAGGAAAACATTTTTTCCGAAGGCAAAATCTTTGATTTTTGATGCTCAGTTTTTTCAAAAAACTGTGGAGTTTGCGAAGAAAAAGTCTTTGGAATTTTTTGAAATTTCCCCTGGAAATGTTGAAAAGCAGAGAATTGGAAAGTTTTCCCTTTCAAATTAGAATACTGTTTTTCTTGTTGTTTGGTCTGTTTTTTCCAGTTCATCCCTGGTGTATTTTTTTTCTCTGTTTTCTCTAAAGAATCATGAAAATATTTCTTGAAAAAAAGGAAATCCAGAGAAAAAAAATTGAATTCTTTCTTGAAAACTGGAAGACTTCTGGAAAAACTTTGGAGTTTTTGATTTTTTAGGGAAATTTTCGTCAAACTTTGTGTTTGAAGCCATTTCTCTAAAAAAGCGTATGAAGGAAAAGAGTTTGTTTTTTTTGCATCAAAGATTTCATCGTAAAACTGAAAACTCTCGGGCTGAAGATTTTTTAAAAAATTTTGAACATATTGATCTGGTTGCGAATCATAGAAAAGAACAGTATTTCTTTGATTTTCATTCAGAAAATATCGAAGGAAAGAAAAACTCGACAAAGGCGAGAAAGAAGAATCCATCAATGCTGGAACTGGTTTTTCAAACATAGGAAAATGTTCAAGTGAATTTTGAAAAAATTGTGCTTGATCCGGGAGAGAAGTCTGAACAATTTTTTGAGCAGCAGATGGCAGAAAATACCATTTCAATGAAAAGGTATTTCTGTGTTTTTGAACCTGACTCCGAAAAGAATGAATCTTGAAAGATTCAAGTTTCCAATTTTCAAGAACTTGAGTTTGAAGTTTTTGATAGTTTGTTTGGTGCGTTGAAATAGTATGAAAAGATTTTTTGAAAATATCAAAATAATATTTTGAATATTTTTCAAATTCTTTTTTTTCAAAATTTTGAAGATTTGTAGAGAAATTTTTCTGGCAAAAAGAAAACTGACCAGAATTTTCAGGCAAAAAGTTCAAATTAGACTGATTCTTAGAATTTGGTGTTTTCAGGGTTGAAAGATCTCCAAAATAAAGAAACGAGGGGAATTTTCCGTCTTTATTTTGACTTGTTTGTGACGAAGGAATGAAATAAAAAAAAGCAAAACCTACCAGCGGAAATACCCAATATTGAAGAAAATCTTTTTTCATCGGAAAAAATTTCCCACTGTTTTTTGGAAGAACAGAACCTGAAAAAAAGGACGCAGGGAAAAAGTCATTTCTTGAAAACGAAAGGTTTGTTTTTTTTGAAAAAAATTTCTGTTTTTTTTGTTTTTGAAAAAAACTTTCAAAATTTAAAGACTTGGGGTGAATTTTTTTTGATTTCTTTGAACGCAGTTGGTTCTGAAATTGAAAAGAAATGGAATTGGAGTTTCCATGAGAGTTAGCAAAAGTTTGAAAAACACCAGAAACTTTTTTGTTTTGTGCCAAAGATTCGACCGAACAATTTTCTGAAAAAATCTGTTTTGTTCCGTCATTGTCTTTTTTCCTTTGACTTTCTCTTTGGACAAAGAAAAAGTTTTCTAATGTTTTTTGTAAAAAAAGAGACTTTCGCGTATATTTTTTTTGAAGCAATTTTTTCTTTTTCATAAAAAAGAGAGTGAAAAATCAAGAGAATTTTCTTGATTTCTTTGAAAAAATCTAGGCAGAATCTGGAGAAAGATTTGAAAAAAGAAGAGTTTTTATGAATTCTTTGAAAATACTCATAAAAAAAAAGCCTACTATCGGAGTTGAACCGATAACCTTCGGTTTACAAAACCGATACTCTACCGATTGAGTTAAGCAGGCAAGGAGGTTGAACAGGAAGATTTTTTTTATTATTCTAGTTGATATTTAAGAAAAAGTCAAGATTTAGAGAAAAAAATGAAAATTGAAAAATTTCTTTTGGAAAGATTTTTTTCAATTTTCATTTTTCAAGATGGATTTAAATATCTTTTCGAAGAACCACATAGCCAGTTCCGGATGGAATAAGATTTCCTACTAAAATATTTTCTTTTAAACCTTTTAAAAAGTCTTTTTTTCGGGAAATAGAAGCAAGTGCTAAAATTTTTGTAGTTTGTTGAAAACTGGAAGCAGATAAAAAACTCTCCACTTCAAGAGAAGCTCTGGTAATGCCTAAAAGAATAGGCTCATAGCGAATTTTCACCAGAAAGAGTTTATTCATTTTTTCGACTAAAGTAAAATTGACCAATTCACCTGGAAAGAAGCCTGTTTGGGCTCCATGAATAATTTGGACTTTTGTGGTCATTTGGCGAACAATAATCTCAACATGCTTATCCACAATACTTACACCTTGTGAACGATAAACACGCTGCACCCCGTCCACTAAAAGTTGTTGAATTTTTAAAAAACTTTGTCGAACAGCTTGGTCTAATGGAAGAAATGATTTATAACGGTGAAAAATCCCTTTTAGCAAAATCGGAAAACTTGTCAAAAATAAACGACCATTTACAGTGGTGCGTGCTTCAAAAAGCTGTTCTACTTTAGGAATCCCTTGGACAATATCCCCAGATTGAACTGTTTGATACGGAAGAGTTAAAATAGGTCGGTTTTTTTGAATGTAGGGTGTGTTCGAGAAATGAAGAAAACCTTGAGGAGAAACTAAAAAAGGTTGACCTTTTCGAAAAGTTCCAGAAAAACAACTCACATGAATACACTGACCTGGTTTTGTCATGACCCTCTGAAAGAAACAATCACCATACACATAAAATTTCCCTAATTCTGGATCTTTTTTCAGAAATGGAAATCCAATTTTTAAATTTTTAAAAGTATAAATTTTCTTTTGATATTTAAACAGAGAAGAAATAGAATGCTGAGTGGGTTCAAAAGAAGTTTTCGATTGCTCCAAAAGATTGAATTTTTCGCGACAACTTTGAGATTGCTCCAGTAAAAATGAGTATAAGAAGTCAAGATTCTTTTGTTTTTCAGGCAAGACTGTTTCAGAGAAAAATTGTTTTTTGGGAAAAAATGTTGAAAGATTTTGATCTTTTTCATCCAAAAAGGAAATACAAAAAAGATCTTTTTTCGTCACTACACTAAAAAAACTGGAAAATTTTTGCAAAGTTGAAATTTCAGCCGCTTTTTTCCACCAATTTGTTTCATTGGTATACATCGAAAGAACTTCCCCATCAAAAGGCGTATAAATTTTTGTATTTCCAAAATAGGTCGCATTTTTTAGATAAAGCGAATTTTTTAAAAAGCTGGTTTTTTTTGTTTTTGCGGTGATTCTAGTTGGAGACTCTTTGTTTACGGGACTACTTTGCAGAAGAAAATTTCTTTCAGTTTTATATAACCAAAAAGATGAAAAGGAATTTGAAACATTCTTTTTCTTTTTCCAGAAAAATCTTTGCTCAAAAAAAGCAGACTTCGACCAAACTTCAGAAAATGTTGCTTTTGATTGAAAAGGATCCCATGCCAAAGAAAGGAAATCGTGTGAATATGTTTCTTTTTTTCCACTTTCAAAGTTTTTTTGTGAAAAAAGAGGAAGAAGTTGAAGTGGATAGAATGAAAAGAAAGAGTATTCATGAGTATGTTTCGAGAAAAATGCAGGAAACGCATTCTTTTTTCTGTGCTTTTTCTGCAAACCTTTCTGAGAAAGAAATTCCATATTTTTTCCAGACTTCGGAGGAAAGTGGCGACGAGACAACAGCTGTTGGAAATTGTGATCAGAGTGATTTTTTGGAAAAACAAAGGTTGCTTTCTTCTTCGCTCCAACTGAATTTGAAACCAGTTTTTTCAACTTGGTGTGATACATTGGAGGAAAACCAGAATAAAGAACAAAATCAGACGAACCAGCAGAGTCGGCTTTTGAAAAAGCATTTTTCTTTGGATTTTGAATATTTAAGTCAGAAGAACGATATTTTTTGAAAAGATTCAATGAAGAAGATTCTGAAAAAGAAACTGCTTGAAAAGTTTCGTCGAATTTTTTTAAAGCTTTTGAATTTTCAAGTGCTTTCAAGTATATTGGTCGAAGAAGAATTCCAGCATTTTTTGTTTTGTTGGCTTCCGATTTTCTAAGAACTTCTGGAAAAAAAGAAAAAGAATCACTTTTTTTCGAAAAAGAAGAGCCCTGAAGGTCTTCAAAAACAGAAATATTTTTTAAAAGGTCCTGAAAATCTTCGAAATCCTTCGCTTCCGAAAAAGAAAGAAATGGTGAAGAATTTTTTCTTACCACCAGTTGTGGAGAAAAAGTTTTCTTTTTCCCAAGTTCAACTTGTTGGTCTTTTTTTTCTTGTTTTGGTTCTGGAAAGAAACACCCAGGGTTTGTACCAAGAACATCAAAAACACAAGCTTCCGAAAAAACATTTGTATGTTCAAAACAAAAATGATTTTTTTCAAAATGACCTTTTTGGTGAAGAGTTTGATGCCAATCAAAAATAGAAACCGCTTTTGGAAAAAAACAAACCCAACCAGGGTGTACTTTCACGGAAACAGAGGTTTTTTTCACATTTGGTTTTTTCTGAATTTTTTCCGTTTGATTCGTTTGAAAAGTTTGGTTGTTTTTCAAAATAGGAACGCAAGTAAAACATTTCGATTGCATTTTTTTTCCAATTTTTGTGGGAAGAACCAAAGGAAATTTTTGGAAAACATCTGGGGCAAAAGAAGAAGAGTTTGTGACAAAAAGATGTTGGATTTTTTCTTGGTGGAGTGTTTTTCGTTTTTCAAACAGAAAGGAAAAATTTTTCTTCGGTTGCTTTTTTTTTGGAAATCCAGAAAAAGAAGAACCAACCTTTTTAGACAATGGCTTCTGAATGGACTTTCTTTTCTTCGAAAAAGCAAAAAAAGAGTGAAATTTTAAATACTGAAAGGATGTTTTTCTAGAAGAAGTCTTTTTCGAATTTTTTTGAAATGAAAGTTCCGCTTCCGAAAAATCGGAACACTTTGAAAAAGATTTTCGAACTGAAATCTTTTGTTCCAGGAAAAAAGGAAATTGAGTCTGTCCATTTAACCTGATTGAAAAATTTGCAATACCTTCTGAACCAGAACGGAAGGTGCGAATTTTTCCCTGTTTATTCACTTTTTGAAAGAAGTTGACATTTTTTCCTACAAAAAAAGAAGAAGGATTTCTAAAAGATTGAAAATCCTCGAAGGAAAGAACCGTTTGGAAAGAATAGGTTTCTTGAGGAATCCACAAAATTTCACTTGTGTAAAGTTCATTTCTCGGATCAGAGTTTCTTAAAGAATTCTGAAAAAAAGAAAAATCGAGTCCCGCCATTGGACCTCTCGAAGTGTATTCTTTTTTGTTTTGAAATCTCCAAAATCTTTTTTGATCAGCAATATTTGGAACAAAAGAAAAAGAACTGTTTGACTTTTTCGGAAACATAGAAGAAAACAGTGGAAAAGGAAAAATTCTCATGTTCTGTGTGTTTGGAAATCTTCCAGAAGGAGGAAGATTTTCAAAGGAAAGCAAAGAAAAAATCCCATTTGTCGATGTCTGGAAATTCTCGAAAAAACACGAAGTAAAAAATTTGGGTCTCTGTGCTCCATAAAAATTTTCAGTCGTCAGTGTGGTGTATTTTACCAAATTTCCATGGTGTCCTTTTTGTAAAATAGATCCTCCGAAAGATTCTTGAAGTGCAGTAAATGTTCGGAAGAAAATTTTTGAATTTTTCTTGCGAGAAAAACTTGAAAAAACATAGCTAAAATCTTTATAACGAATTTTCTCAAAATCAAAAGAAAACATAGGCTTTTTCCAAGAAAGCTTTTTTTGAAAATTTTGACTTTGAAAAGACGGCTCAAAAACTTTTTTCTCTGAAAAAGAAAACAGAGTTGGGAGAAAGAATTTTTTCTTTTGTGAAGATCTAGACTTCGGCGAAGAAAATTGTGGCGAAAAAGAAGGTTCTGAAAGAATTGGATTGAAAGAATTCTTCTGTGCTTTGTGAAAAAAATTCTCAAAAAACATAGAGGAACCTTTCAAAACTTTCACAAATTTTTGTGATGTTTGAAATTTTTTGGCAAATTTCGAAAATTGAAAACCTAAAAGAAGACTGTGAAAAATTTGTGAATGGTGTGAACCAGTGAGAAAACCAAAATTTTGAATTTTCGAAGAAAAAAGGCCATCACTTGTGTTTTTCAAAAATTTTCTATTTTTTTCTCGTTGATTTAAATAAAGATTTTGAAAATTTAAGAAAAAAGGAACTTTAGGAACAGAGAGAAGTCTAAGCTCAGATCTAGAAACACAGAAAGGTTTTTTTGCAAAATGGACAGATTTTTCTTTTTCAGAATTTTGGAAAAAACCTGTTTTTGTTTTTGGATCTTGTGAAAGAAAAAGTTCACAATTTGGTCTTTTTTTCCAAAGAATTCTTTGAAAAACAGTTGTTTTTTGAAGCAAATCTCCTTGACGGAAATAAACGTTCGATTCAAAAGGCTGAAATAAAATTTTTCCAGATAAAATCCAAATATTTGTCCAATGTTTAACTTTCCAAAGAATGTCATTTTTGAACTCCAAAGTCGAAAGCAGGGCATCTTCATCTGTTCTTTTTTCAAGGAAAAGTTCAATTTTTTTAGACTCTGGCTTTTGTGAAAAAGGAAGCAGAGAAGTTTGAAAATAAAATTCACCAGCAAGTGTTGAAAAAAGAGTTTGCTCTACAGTTCCATATTGAAGCTGTTTTTTTGAAACAGTGGAGAATTGAGCTAAAACTTGATTTTTTTGAAGGGTTTCATTTTTTCTGAAAAAAAGAAGAGCAGAAGCTGGAACTTTATAAATTTCAGAAAAAGACAGGTGCGTGTTGTCATGTTTTGGTGTGTGTTTATTTTCATGAAAAACAAAAAAAGATCCTGGAGCTTTGGTAAAGAATGCAATTTCACTTAAAGAAGTTCGAATACAAGACCCTGGAATTGTTTGAACATAAGAAATTTTCCCATCAAAAGGAGCTAAAATTTGATCGGTTAAACCACCAGCAAAAACACCTCCAGTATGGAATGTTCGCATGGTTAACTGTGTTCCAGGTTCACCAATAGACTGGGCGGCAATAACACCAACCGCTTCACCAATAGAAACTAATTTTCCTTGTGAGAGACTCCAACCATAGCAAAGTTGACAAACTAAACGAGGGGTTTCACAAGTTAAAGGTGATCGAACTAAAGCTTTTTTCGTAATTTTTGAAACAGCGGATGCGCAGGCGGAATCAACTTCTTGATTTCTGGAAGCAACGAAGTTTCCATTTTCTCGAATATCTTGAGCAAGAACACGACCCACTAAACGATTTTGGAAAGAATAAATTGTCTTATTGGCATCTTTCATATCAAAAAGAAAAATTCCCCGACGTGTTCCACAATCAAATTGTGAAACTAAAACGTGTTGAGCAACATCCACAAGTCTTCGAGTTAAATACCCTGCAGTTGCTGTTCTAAGTGCAGTATCCACAATACCTTTTCGTGCTCCATACGTTGAAATTAGGTATTCTGTTAAGGTTAAGCCTTCACGAAAATTACTTTGGATGGGAAAATCAATAATTTGTCCTTGTGGGTCAGACATTAATCCACGCATCCCAACTAACTGACGAACTTGGGACATATTGCCTCGTGCCCCCGAAAAGGCCATCATATAGATTGGATTAAATAAATCACGTTTTTCAAAATACTGCACCACTTCTTGTTTTAGAAGATCATTGGTCTGGTTCCAAGTATACATTAACCTTTGTGTTCTCTCCACACCTGTGATTTTGGCGTTTCGATACTCTGAAAAGTCCTTTGCTACTTTGGTCTCTGCTTGCCAAATCATTGAAACTTTTTTGGCAGGAATTTTCAAATCATCAATTCCTAGTGAAATTCCAGCTTTTGTAGCGTACCCAAAACCGTATTCTTTGAATTTTTCTAAAAGCTGAAGAGTTTTGTATTGTCCATGATTTTCTAAAAACCAAGAAACAACACTTTTTAAGCGGTTCTTCTCAAAAGAGAAATTGAAAAAAATCGGATCGGTGGTTTTTTGCTGAAAAGAAAAAAGACGACTCCGAATTCTTTTGTTTTCTCCAAAACAGAAATTTTGAAGACGTCTTTTTTTGGGAAATTCTTCTTGAAAAGAAAAAGACTTGGATGTATTTTGAAGAGGTTTTTGCATAAAGAAAAAAGCAAGCTTTCTTTTTCCTAAAATAGAAAAGTCAGGAAAAACACTCACCAAGAAACTTCACTCTTCTTTTCTTCTCTTGGAAGGATGTGTTCCAAGAAGTTGAAAAAGAAAGAAAAGAAAAAACTTGGTCAGAAAAAGAAAAATTCAAAAAAAATTCTGGAAGAAAGAATTTTTTTTGTGAAAAAAGGTGAAAAGAAAAAAACTTCACTATTTTGAAAGAAAAAATTTCTCTTTGCATTCTTTCTTTTTCTTGAAAAAATGAAAAGAGAAATTTTTGAAAAAAAATCTATAAAAGATCCGTTAAAAGAGAAGGTGATGTTGCTGTTGGTTTACGAGTTTTTGTATATCCTTTATAAATCCAAACTTTCACACCAATAATCCCATAAATGGTTTGAGCTGTTTTATAACAGTAATCAATGTTTGCACGTAAAGTTTGTAATGGAACACGTCCAGCACGAACCCATTCAGAACGTGCAATTTCCGCTCCATTTAAACGCCCAGAAAGTTGAATTTTTACACCTTTAACTTTTGGTGTTTTCATTAAATCTTCTTTAGCTTTTTTAATTACTCGACGGAAAGCCTTACGTTTTTCTAAATCATCTACAATAGAATCTGCCACAGCCGAAGCACGTGTTTGGAAATCTAACGGTTTTACCGAATAAAACTGAAGAGAAATTTTCGGAGTTAATTGCAGATTTTGTTCACAAATCGTGCGTTGTTTTTGAAGTTGTTGAACAAAAATATCTTGGAAATTTTTTTGTTGAGTTTTTTCAGAAATTCGGAAAAGTGTTTTCGAAACTTGATTTTTCAAGAATTTTTGTTTTTGTTCTGGTGAAAAACTTGCCAGTTTTTTTGAAGAAATTCCAAATAAAAATTCAGCTTGTTCTTTTGTAAATTTTTGAATTTTTTTATACTGACGTCGTGCGTCTGATAAAGTCGCTAAGTAAAGAAAAAGGTTTTTTGAACGATGTTGCTTCACTAACGTTTGTAAGTATTCAACAAATTGAATTGTATTTTTTTCTTCTTGGAAATTTCCTTGTTTTTTCTGCAAAGCTTTTTCAGTAAAGACTGTTACCTTTGAAACAAACTTTTGATTGCTTGTTTTTTGAGAAAAATCGTCCGCTGATGTTGATTTTTGGAATGCTTGAGTTTTGCGAACTGCTAGCACTTTTTTCATTTCTTGAAGAAAACGTACACGTTGGTAATAAGAACATGTTTTTGTTTTTGAAAATTTTCCAAAAACAAAATACTCTTTACGTAAACGTTCTAATTTCTGTAAAGCACGAGCTTGTAAAGCTTTATACAGTCTTGCTAAAAAAGAAACTGGTAATTTTTCAAAACGTTTTAAACGAGAAACAGTCCATTTTTTTTCAGCACCTAGAGGAAGAAAACGAGCAGTTCCGTATTTTTCTACTTGCTGATCTTTTGACGTTGTAAAGAAATCATTCCAAATATTCATTTCTGCCTTTAATGCATTTAAAAAAGCAGTATTTGTTTGTGACATATACATATTTACAAAATTTGAACATGCTTTCGAAGAAGAAGCAGCAGTCATTTTTGAAGAATAAAAATCTGAAAAAGCCTTTTGCTGAAGTGAACCTTTTTCAAAATTTCTCGAATTTTTTTGAAATTTTGAGAAATTTCCAGCTCCACTCGCAAATTTCGACTTTCTCGAAAGGCGCTTGTCACCAAAATTTTTTTTGTAGTACGAAACAAATGAAGTTTTTAAAGACATTTGTTTTGAAGCATCGAATTTTTTTGTAATTTTTTTTCCATTTTTTACAACTACAAATTTCCCTAAAAAACGTTCACGGAACTTTGCAAAAATCTGACCTTTTCTGTCTGCTTTTTTTTGATTTTTTGTTTTTGCATCTTTTAGAAGTGTTTTTCCTTCTGGTTGAATGCTAGAATCCGCCGGAAGTTCTAAGCCTTTTTTGGCAAATGTTGCTGTTTTTTCTAAAATTCCATGATTTTTTACTAAATTTTGAACAAAAATTGGTTGAAAATCAACACCATCTAATGCATTTTTGATTAAATGGCAGTTTTGTGCATGAATTTGAATCCCAATTTCATAAGGAATTAAACCACGAACAATTTGAATATGCGAAATTTTCGGCATATTTGGTGAATTTGCAAATTTTTTTTGAAAAAGCTCTGGAAGAACTTTCATTAAAGTTTGTCTTAAAAATCTATCTTCTAATACTGATTGTGCATATTGATGCTTATGAAAACGAGCAAACCAAACAGATTGATGTTTTTTCGTAATCCCAATACGAAAACCTAAAGGATGAATTTTTTGTCCCATATTTTTTTGAGTATTTTTTAGATTCCAAAGTCCCTAGAATTTTCCAGGACATATTTTGGTCTAAAAAATTTGGAACTTTCTGTTTGCAAACTTTTCAAAGAATTTTTGAAAGTGAATTTTCTAGAAAGCTCTCCCTTGTTTTTTTCTTTCCCTTTAGAGGAAAAATTGGTGTTCACTGTTTTAAACAAAAAAAAGAATATTCTTTATTCTAAAGAAAAACTTGGAAGTTCTCAACCTTTTGTTTTTTTTCTGAAAGGATATTTCTGTTCTGAAGAAAACAAAAAAAACTCTTTGCAAAAAGAAAACAAAAAAACATCACTTCTTGAGATTCTCCACCCGGAAAGGAAGAAAATTCAAGAAATGAAAATTTCAGAATATTCGCAAGGAATGCTAAATATTTTGAACAAAATTTGACTCAGTCACTTCAAAAGAATTTGAAAAAACTTGAAGATTTTTATTACGTCGTAAAGGTCGTGTAACCAGATCTAAAATTTCTCGCGCATTTGTAAATCCATGAATTTGAGCAAAAGTAAATTCCACAGACCATTTTGTTGTAATGTTTCGAGCTTCTAGAGGATTGGCATGGGCCATCCCAGTAATCACTAGGTCGGGTTGAAGTTCTCGGATACGGTGAATTTGGTAATAATTATCTGGCTTTTCAACAATTCTTGGAAAAGGAACCTGCATTTCTTCACATGTTTTTTGTAAAAGAGTAAGTTCTGATGCCTGATAACGACGATCCATATAAGGAATACCAATTTCAAAAACAATCATTCCACAACGAATGAAAAAACGCGCCAAAGAAATTTCTAATAAATTATCTCCCATAAAAAAAACAGACTTTCCACGAAGAAGAGTTAAATGATCTTCTAAAGAATTCCAAATTTTTTGTTCACGTTCTTCTAAACCTAAGGGAGTTTTTCCGAAAGCTAAGCAAATTTTTTCAACCCAAGCTTTTGTTCCATCAGGGCCAATTGGAAATGGTGCACTAATCAATTTACACTTGCAACGTCTCATTAAAGTGGTAGCTGTTCGACTTAAAAAAGGATTGATACCACACACAAAAGTATTCGAATCTAATGTTGGAAAATCTGCATATCTAGGAGAAGGTAACCAACCCGAAATTTCAATACCTTGACGTTGCAATTCTAGTTTCAGTTGTGAAGCTACAGTATTAGGAACAGATCCAAATAAAACCAATTTCTTTGTTTGTTCCGGTCCATGACCAACCTCAGTTGCATGAGTTTGATGGAAATTTTCTTCCAGAGCAGCCAAATTTTCAGATTTCTGAAAAGATTTTTCAAGCAAAGGAAAAAGCCATGACCATGATTTTTCAAGATTGAAAAAGTTCTGGGGTTCTTCTGGCAGCAAATCTAAAGAATTTGAAGAAACAGAAACAGCCTGGTTGTGGGGAATTTCTCCACCGCTTTTCAATTGAATCAGAGAACTTTGAGGTTTTTTCTCCGTTTTCTCTGGCAGTGAACAACGTTGAGCCATAGCTGCTAACACTGTATCCTCGCCTTGAGTAAATGCATAATCTAATCCATTCGCGCGTGCTACAACAATAGGAATTCCAATTTCTTTCTCTAACTGAGGAGCCATTCCTTCTAAATCCATTTTGATGATTTCCGTAGTACATGTTCCAATCCACACCACTACACTTGGATTTCGTTCTTGTTGAATTTGCAAACACAAACGTTTTAATTCTTTATAATCATTAAGTTTGGCAGAAATATCACTTTCTTCCAATTCAGCCATAGCATATCGTGGCTCTGCAAAAATCATCACACCTAAAGCATTTTGAAGAAAATAGCCACATGTTTTGGTTCCAATCACTAAAAAAAAGCTATCTTCAATTTTTTGATACAACCATGAAACACAACTAATGGGGCAAAAAGTATGATAATTTCCAGTTTCACATTCAAAAGTTAATTGTTTTTGTTCTGAAAGAAAATCTGTCATCGAAGAATTTTTCTTTTTCTTTTTCTTTCTTTCTTGAAAAGGAGTTTTTCAAAAAAAAGAGGAAACACTGCAAATAAAAAGGTTTTCATGCTTTTTCAATTTCTAAATTCCAAACGAATACAGAAATCTTTTTTCCTAAAAGGAAAAAATTCAAAATTTTGTGATTTTTCTTTCCTCAAAAAAGTTTTGAAAAAAAGAAAAATTTGAGTACGAAAAAGAATTCAGGGTTTTTGAAAAAAGAAACAGAAGACTTTTTTCTCATATCCTTTCTGAAAAGGCATTTCCTTTTTCTTTTTTCCGCTTTCTTAAAAGAATTTTTTCTTTTAAAAAATTTTCTTGTTGAAGGAGAAATACAGTATTTAACTCCGAGGGTCAAAAGGAAAATTTCGAGGAAAAATTTTTCACATCAAGATCGGTTACCCTAAGTCTAGAAAAAGACTCGGCTTCAAAACTGTAGGAAAATATTTCTATTTTTACAGCTTTTTTTAAAATTCAAAAAAAAAAGAACAGAAGAGTTTTTGAAAACTTTTGAATATTTTACTCAAAAGAAAAAAATTTTTCTTGGTGGAAAATTTTAAGGAAGTTGCATTAAATGTTCTATTTCTGTTAAGAATCCTTTCTTATTCAATTGAAAAAGACCCATGTCTAAACAGAGAGCTTGTAACTCACAAATTAAAACTTTAAAAGATTCAGGAGTCCCAATATAAAGGGGCATATTTCCTAGAATATTCGACCATAAAGTCATCCGTCCACTAATATCATCAGATTTCAGTGTTAACATTTCTAACAGAATAAAAGCAGCTCCGTACGCTTCAATAGCCCAAACTTCCATCTCTCCTAATCTCTGCCCACCATATTTTGAACGACCACGTAATGGTTGTTGTGTAACCAAAGAATAAGGGCCTGTTGATCGAGCATGAATTTTATCATCCACTAAATGCACAAGCTTTAGCATATAGGCAACACCTACTGTAACTGGATTTTGAAAAGGCTCGCCAGTTCGACCATCGAATATTTGCATTTTTCCAGGAAAAGTAGGATTAAATAGCCAACGTTGTGATGTTTTTTGTCGTGCTTCATATAATTTGGAATAGGTGAAACTTCGAGAAGCATGCGGTCCATAAATTTCATCAAAAGGTTGAACACGAAAATACTGTTGTAAATATTTTGATGCCAAACCTAAAAGACATTCATAAATCTGTCCTACATTCATACGAGAAGGAACACCTAAAGGATTTAATACCATGTCTAAGGGTGTTCCATCAGGCAAAAAGGGCATATCCGCACGTGGTAAAATTTTGGAAACAATTCCTTTATTTCCATGTCGTCCTGCCATCTTATCACCTACTTGAATCTTTCTTTTTTCAGCTAAAAATACCTGAACTTTTTCAGGCTTTTTTTCACCTTTGTTTTTTCCTGATTTGGCAACAGAAAACTTCACAATTTTCATTTCTAAAACTTTGGCATGATACCCTTTTGGTGTTCGTAAAGAACTATCACGGAAAGGGACAAGCTCTTTCTCTAAAATAGTATACAATAATTTTTCATACCCAGATTGGAATTTTTTTTGGATGGGTGTAACTTTTCCAACTAAAATTTGACCTTCAGAAACAAAAGTACCTAATTTTGCTAAACCACGATTATCCAAATGGCTTTTTTCTTTTTCAGATATATCGGGAATTTGGTTCGTAATTTGTTCTTTTCCATATTTCGTTTTTCGCGTTTCCACGTCATAAGATTCAATATGAATTGAAGTATAGATATCTTCTGCGACTAAACGTTCACTAATTAAAAGAGCATCTTCATAATTATAGCCTTCCCAGGGCATATAAGCAATAACAATATTTTTCCCTAAAGACAATTCACCCCCCAAACTTGAAGAACAATCTGCTAAAAAATCTCCTGCTTGAACCCAATCACCTTCACGAACTAATGGGCGTTGAACTAAAAGTGTATCTTGGTTTGAACGTTGAAATTTTTGTAAAATTTCTGTTTTTCCTAAATCTTCCGGAAACACTTTTTTCACAGAAATTGAAATATCCGAAAAATTCGTGACGTATTCACTTTCAATAGATGAAACAGCTTTCGGACAAAAAGATTGATTTCTTTTTTTAGAAAATACTTGCCAACTTTTTTGGAAAGAAGTCCACATAAACATTTTCGACAAAATTGGGAATCTCTTTTTTCAGGAAAAAAGAAAAAAAGAGAGAGAAGACTCAAAAAAATTTTGAAAAAATGAAATTTTTCCTTCAAAATTTTTTTGTTAAAAAGTTGAGATTTTTTTTTGTTTTTTTCTGTTCTGTGTTCCTAGTTTTCGGTTTTTTCGAAGGTATACACAAAAATTTGGGAACCAGTAGAAGAAAGAACATACCCACTCTTTTTCGACAAAAGAGCATGACCTGAATCACTAATAACACGCAATTCTAATCCAGTTCCTACAAGTGGTCTTTCAGGACGCATCAGTGGAACTGCTTGCCTTTGCATATTGGATCCCATTAAAGCCCTGTTAGCATCATCATGTTCTAAAAAAGGAATAACCGCAGTTGCCACTGAGATCATTTGTAATGGTGAAACACCCATTAAAGCTAATTTTCTACTTTTCATTCTGGCAAAACGTTTTCCAACTCTGACTGGAACAGGATTTTTCGGAAAAAATCCTAAGGAGCTTAGCTGTAAATCAGGCGTAGCAATTTGAAAACGCTCTTCTTGGTCTGGTGGCAGATAAAAAACACCAAGATTTTTTTGAATTTGACCTTTGAAGACTTTATGGAAAGGAGACTGAAGGAAACCATCTCCAGAAATTTTCGCATAAGTTGTCAAGGAATTCACTAATCCCGTATTTTTCCCTTCAGGTGTTTCAATCGGACAAATTCTCCCATAATGTGAAGGATGAATTCCACGAATGGCTAAAGTAGCAGTGTCTCGAGAAACACCCCCAGGACCTAAAGACGTTAATCGACGTTTATGTGTGATTTCCGCTAATGGATTCATTTGATCCATAAATTGAGATAAAGGATGCGTTCCAAAAAATTCACGAAACGCTCCATTTACTGGACGAGTGCTAAAAAAAGAATGAAAATTTCCTAGTGAAATATTCTGTGAAGAAGAAGACGCAGGAAGTGCTGTCAATTTCAAACGCAGGGACTTTTCTAAACGAAGGAATCCTAAACTAAAAACTTCTTGAATAGATTCTGCTGCAGTTCGAACTCTTTTATTTTTTAAATGATCAATATCATCCACTTCTAAAAAACCATCTTCCATTTTCATAAGAATATCAGTAGCAGTTAACACGTCTAAGGCGGTTAAAGTTCTTTCAGACTCCGAAATGGATAAGCCTAATTTTTTGTTCAAAGAATTTCTGCCTTGTTTTCCTAAATCATATGTACGTGGATTCATAAATTTATTGGAAAACCATTTTCGCCCTAATTCTGAAGGATGAGTTTTTGGAAAAGAACGCTTTTTTGAAATTTTTTCAACTTTTCTTTTTCGAACCAGACCATACTGTTCACTTTCAGAAAAGAAAATATTGGGATCTTCTGAACTTTGAATTTTTTTTAAAGCAGAAGATTGGACACTTTGTTTTAATTTTAGGAGTTTTTGAATTTGTTCCCAAGCCTGAAGGGGGGTTGACACATATGGATATTTGAATTCTTTCACAGACTTCGATTTTCGGTTTTTTTCTAATTCTTTGGTAAAGCTTTCTAATAAAGAAAAAGGTTTGCTTACTGACTGAAAAATAGAATTCTCGGATATTCCCATTCCTAAAAGAAACCAAAAAAGTGGAATTTTCGGACCTTTTTTCATTTTGGCCCAAAGAGTCAAATCTTTTTCACTTTCCAATCGAAGCCATGTACCTTTTAAACAGATAATATCAGCATAAAAACGACGATATGTTGTTGTAGGCTTTTCAGACCATTTATTTGAAAAAATTTCATGAGAATTTTCACGAAAATAAATTCCTGGACTTCGAACTAACTGATTAATGATTACTCGAGCTGAGCCGTTTAACACAAAATGGCCTCGATTTGTCATCAGCGGAAAATGTGCCAATAATACCCATTTTAAAAAAATACGTTTTCGACGACGATCAGTAATTTGAACTGGAATATAAAATTTTGAGACATAACTTTTTTTATAAAAAATAGCTTGTTCAATCGAATAATAAGGTTTTGTAAAACGAGCATACTCAGGGTAAAAAAACACTTCAATTTCTTTTTCAGAAGATGTGATTGGATTTCTTTTTGAAATTTCTTCAAAAATTCCTTTTTGTAAAAAAGAATAAAACCCGTCTCGTTGGATTTCAACTAAATCCGGAAGAAATACTTGAGCTGGAGACATTTTTTCAATTTTTTCACTGAAAGTTCTGATTCTTCAAGAAAGAAAGAAAAACAGATTTTTTTTGTCAAAAGATTTATAAAAAAACAAAGAGAAAAAAATTTTTGTCTCCAATTTTGCTTTTCAAAAACATTTTTTTTTGATATACTACAAATGAAGAATTTTTCTTTTTTTACGTTCTTTCTTTTGAATTTAAAAATTTTTTTTGAAAAAAGAAAGACTCTTCTTTCTTATCTTAAGAAAATTCTCTGAAGAAAGAAAAACACTATGGATTTGTTTTCTAAAAACAAAAATCTTTTCAACCTTAAGAAAGCAAGAAAAGACAAAACAACAGAGTCTCAAACAAGAATATCCACCAACTTTGGTCCGTTGATGACGGAAAATCTCTTTCTTTCAAGAATAGATTTCTCAAAAAAGAAATTTTTGAATAAAGATCAAAAAAAATCTTTGAAAAAGATTGGATTCATAGGAAAAAATAAACGTTTTACAAAGCAGATTTTTTTCCTGAAAAAAAACTTTTTTTAAATATGACAACAAGAAAATCAGCTGAAGCAATTACATATCCTATTTTCACTGTTCGTTGGTTATCAATCCACGCATTAGCAGTTCCTAGTGTTTTCTTCTTAGGTGCTATTACTGCAATGCAATTTATTCAACGTTAATTTTTTTTCAAATTTTTCATGGTTTGAAAAAATTGGCTTTGAAAAAGGAAAAAATTTCTATTTGGTTTTCTTAAAATTGTTCATACAATACTTTAAAAAACTAAAATAGCCACTGGTCCGTTTTGACGGTATTCCCACTTACGTTAAAAAAAAAGAAAAGGCTATAATGAGAAAAAAAATCTCATCCTAGACCTTCTAAATTTTTTCTTTATGGCTAGACCTAATCCCAATAAACAAGTTGTAGAATTAAACCGTACTAGTCTTTATTGGGGACTATTATTAATTTTTGTATTAGCTGTTTTATTCTCATCATACGTATTTAACTAAGATCTGGTGAAAAAAAACAAAAGCTTGATTTTTTTTCCCAAAACTTTTTTAGTATGAAAAAATCAGTATTTATGGATTTGTTTGTTGTTTTAGTATTAGGAAAGCTAATACTAAAACAAATTTTCTTAGAAATTTTTTGAAAGAAAAAAAGATGACAAAAAAGAAAAAGTGTGCTATACTAAAAAAAAAGGGGATATGGCGGAATGGTAGACGCTACGGACTTACCACAAATATTTTTGAGCTTTTTTCAAGAAATTGAAAAAATGCTTGCTTTTAAAATCAGAAAAATGTGAAACATTGTTTTTCCAATTCTGAGCCTAGTTTTTTATCCTTCTTAAAGAAAGGGAAAAAAGGTGCAGAGACTTTATAAAAGCTATCTATTTTCAAATTTGGAGTGAAGTTCCACAAGAAACTTTTCACGAAAGAAAAAGATAAAGACAAAGTCCATAAAAAAAACTGATCCAAGAAAAAAATTTGGGAAAAGTTTTTCTAGAAAATCCGTTGATTTTTTCGATCGTGAGGGTTCAAGTCCCTCTATCCCCAAAAAAGAAAAATGAAGTTAGAAAAGAAAAAATTCCATATGCAAAGTATGAGGAAAGAAGAAAATTTCTTTCAAAGACTGAAAATCGGAAAAGTTTCTTTCTCCACCAAAGGCGAGAGTTTCATTATATTTTTCAGAAAAAATACTAAACAATTTTCTATTATGGTTGAACCCTTATTATCTGGAATCGTTTTAGGTCTGGTACCAGTAACGATTGCTGGTTTATTTGTAACAGCTTACTTACAATACCGTCGCGGTGACCAGGCAACTTGGTAAAAAAATTTAGAAAAGATAAACATTCTTTTTTTGTTTATCTTTTCTAAAAAATTGAAGTGTTTTAAGAATTTCAAAATTGTTAAAACGAAAAAACTTTTTATTTTTTAGCTGTGCCTTTGGCTACTGCTAATTTTACACCATATTTTGAACGGCTTTGAACTCTGTTTTTTACACCAGCAGTATCTAAAGTTCCTCGAACAATATGGTAACGAACACCTGGTAAATCTTTCACCCTTCCACCACGAACTAATACAACAGCGTGCTCTTGTAAATTATGTCCAATTCCCGGAATATAAGCAGTGACTTCAAACCCTGAAGTTAATCGAATACGAGCAACTTTACGAAGTGCTGAGTTAGGTTTTTTTGGTGTTACAGTATACACACGTAGACAAATTCCACGACGTTGTGCACAAGATTTTAAAGCAGGTGCTTTTGTTTTTTTTGTCACTTTTTTTCGAGCTGATCGAATCAATTGTTGAATTGTTGGCATAAGAAAAATTTCTTGAAAAAGTTAAAAAAATGAAAAAAGTTCCATTTTCTTTTTTGAAAGAAGAAAAAAAATCTTTCAAAAGGTTCTAAAAATTCACATTTGTCTAAAAAATAGTTCTAATTTGAGAGGGGTCAAAAACAGAAAAGAGAATTTTTCATTCATGGACTGTTGAATGAAAAATTCTCTTAAAAAAATTTTACCTTTTAAAAAGCAAAAACTAAAGGGTCTGGGAAAAAACGATTAATTTCAATCAGTAACGCAGCAGTCACTGTAAACCAAGCTAAAGCAACTACAGGAGCTGTTGATAAATAAGTCGTAAAATTTTTCATAAATTTCAATGATTTTTTCTTGTTTCAAAGAGTTTTTTAGAAAAAACTAAAAAATGGAAAAATTCATAAAAAATCTTTTATGAAAGGTTTTTGAAACACTTTTCTTTCTTCGTTAAAAACCTGAAAATTTCATCCAGGTTTCATTCACGTGGCTTGGAAAAGATTTCTTTTCCAAACTCACTAGAGAAATTAATGGTGATCTTCAACAGCTTCACCAATATAAGCACCTGCTAAAGTTGCGAAAACTAAAGCTTGAATAGCACTTGTAAAGCACCCTAATAACATAATAGGAATAGGAATGATTAATGGAACTAACGATACTAATACACCAACAACTAATTCATCAGCTAAAATGTTCCCGAACAAACGGAAACTTAAAGATAATGGTTTTGTGAAGTCTTCTAAAACGTTAATTGGAAGTAAAAAAGCTGCAGGTTGAACATAGCGATTAAAGTATCCAAGACCTTTTTTACGAATTCCTGCATAAAAATAAGAAATTGAAGTTAATAATGCTAATGCTACTGTAGTATTAATATCATTTGTTGGAGCAGCTAATTCACCATGAGGTAATTCAAGAACACGCCATGGTAACAGAGCACCTGACCAGTTTGAAACGAAAATGAATAAGAAAACTGTTCCTAAATAAGGAACCCATTTTAAATATTCTTCTTCACCAATTTGTGTTTTCGCTAAATCACGAATAAATTCAGTAACAAATTCAGTAAAGTTTTGTAATCCATCTGGAGTTGATTTTAAATTACTATTTGCAGCAAATGATAAGATGAAAATTACTCCTAAAACAAACCATGAAACTAATAAAACTTGTCCATGAACTTCATATGGACCTACTTGCCAATAATAATGCTGACCTACAGACACCTCGGCAATTTCTGAGAATGGATTTAGTAGAAAATCACTCATAAATTTTGAAAACGAAATAAAAATATTTTATTTTTAGAAAAAAGATTTTTTCACAAAAATTTTTTCTATTAACAACCAAAAATTCTACTTTTTTCTTTTGATTTCTTTTGCTTTTGAAAAACAAACAGAAAATTCAAAAGTCACAAAAAAACTTCAGAATAGAAAGAACGAATGTGAAAAAAATCTTTCAAAAACAGAGAAAATTCTTTTTTTTTCACTGAAAGAAAAAAAAGATCTTCAAAAAGTAGATGTATGCAAAAAAATGCAGAAAAGTAACTACGTTACTTCAAAAAATGAAAGAAAAGATTTCTAACAAAAGAACAAAAGTTCTTTTTCTATTATAGAGAAGAACCTAAACCAACATATGAACCATAAAAGAAAACAGCTAAAAGACCTAGAGCTGCTGTTCCTGCTAAAGTTCCAACTAACCATAAAGGGATACGCCCAGTAGTTCCTGTATTAGACATAAGAAAAAAATTATAAATGAAAATAAATAACAGCAAGAACAAATTGAAAAATCACTGATTCCTTTTTCAGTCTTTTTTTCATTTCACCAGAATGTTCTTGGGAATCTTTCTTCAAAAAATCTCACGAGAAAAAAGATAGCCTACCAACAGAGAAAAAAAAGTTTCACGAACGTGCTCAAAATTGAAAAATTTCAACCAGTTCTAAATTCTTGAAAATCAGAATTTAGAAAAAACGAAAAAAATGGAATAGGTCCAAGAAGTATTTTTTTGTTGGAAAAAAACAAACTTTGAAAAATACAAAACATTTTGAGCTTCCTAAAATTTTAGTGACCAGAATACAAGACAGTTCACTGTTCAAACTAAAATTCTTGAACTTTTCTGTAGAAATTTGTTGATTTTTTTAGGAGAAATTTTTATTCAAAAATGTCATATTTTCTTCTAAAGAAAGTGGAACATTAAAAGATGAGGTTTTTTTTGAACTTTCTAAAAACCTCCTAAAAAAAAATCCAGAAAAAAGCTTCAAAAAAAGGCTTTCTGACTTTTTCTGTTTTTTCTGATTTCCTTCTTCTTCAAAAGAGAAAATTTCTACAGCAGAGTTTCGCACCCACTTAACCAAATAAAAATAACACCTAATTGCCCAAAGTGAGCACTGAATACTTTTCTTGAAATTTCTTCTAAATCACTTGTGTGACTATCAAAGTCGTGAGCGTCAGCGTGAAGATTCCAAATCCAAGTCGTAGTGTTTGGTCCTTTTGAAAGAGTTCTTGAAAAATGACCTGGTTTAGTTGGAAAAAAATATCCTAGAGAACTGTATATGCTCCTCTCAAAGCTTACAGCTCTTGTACTCAAAAAAAAAAAAAGAAACAGTTTTTGTCAAAAAAAAAGCAATTTTGAAAGAAGTATCTTTTCTCACAAAAACAAAAAAATTTTTGTGAGAAAAAAAGAAAAAAAATTTATAGAGCGTTACCACGAGGTAATACTTCTTCTGGGAACACTAAACGTTCGTGTGGTTGGTCTTGAGCAGCCATCCATGCACGAATACCTTCGTTTAATAGAATGTTTTTAGTGTAGAAAGTTTCGAATTCTGGGTCTTCAGCAGCTCTAATCTCCTGAGATACGAAATCGTAAGCACGTAAGTTTAAAGCTAAACCAACAACACCAATAGCTGACATCCATAAACCAGTTACAGGAACTAATAACATAAAGAAGTGTAACCAACGTTTGTTAGAGAATGCAACACCGAAAATTTGAGACCAGAAACGGTTAGCAGTAACCATAGAGTAAGTTTCTTCAGCCTGAGTAGGGTTGAAAGCACGGAAAGTGTTCGCACCGTCACCATCTTCAAATAAAGTGTTTTCTACAGTAGCTCCGTGAATAGCACATAATAATGCAGCACCTAAAACACCAGCAACACCCATCATGTGGAAAGGGTTTAATGTCCAGTTGTGGAAACCTTGGAAGAATAGAATGAAACGGAAAATAGCCGCAACACCAAAACTTGGAGCAAAGAACCAACCAGATTGACCTAATGGATAAATTAAGAAAACTGAAACAAAAACAGCAATTGGCGCAGAGAAAGCAATTGCGTTGTATGGACGTAAGTTAACTGAACGTGCAATTTCAAACTGACGTAACATGAAGCCAATTAAACCAAAAGCACCATGTAAAGCAACAAAAGTCCATAAACCACCTAATTGGCACCAACGAGTAAAGTCTCCTTGAGCCTCTGGCCCCCATAAGAATAATAATGAGTGAGCCATACTGTTTGCAGGTGTTGATACAGCTGCAGTTAAGAAGTTACATCCTTCTAAGTAAGAAGAAGCTAACCCGTGTGTGTACCATGAAGTTACGAAAGTTGTTCCTGTGAACCATCCACCTAATGCAAAGTAAGCACAAGGAAATAATAAAAGACCAGACCAACCTACGAAAACAAAACGGTCTTGACGTAACCAGTCATCTGCATCATCAAACCATGTACGTTTTTCTTGATAAGTACTCCCAATCGCAATAGTCATTGCGTGATTTCAAAATAATTTACTAGAGATCATCCAGACGGAAAAAAGCTTCAAGAAGCTTAGTTTTTTTTCTATATTAAAGCAAAATGAAAAAATATTCCATTTTTTTCTGAAAATCCAATTTTCGGAAAGGGAGGGATTCGAACCCCCGGTGACCGTAAAGCCACGCTGGTTTTCAAAACCAGAGCATTCAACCACTCTGCCACCTTTCCTTTTGTTTTTTTTTGAAATATTTCTCAAAGTTTGTATATATTACCAAATTTTTCTTCAGAAAGTCAAGTTCAAGAAAACGGGAAAAGATTGTCTGAAGACTTCAAACGAAAAAAGTCTTCAGACAAGAACACAAAAAGAAATTACATTTTGTTTCGAACTTTTACAACTTGGAAACGAGCTTTTGCTCTTTTATAAGCAAAGTTTGCTTCAACTTTTTGTTTCACACCTTCTGCGGCTTCTAACTTTCCTTTTGCGGCTTCAAAAGCTGTTTTTGCTTCCTCTGCATCAATAGTTTCAGCTGCTTCTGCTTCGTTCGCTAAAATAGTCACTTTGTTTTTTTTTACAACCGCAAAGCCACCCATTAAAGCATACGAATTCCATTGTTCTTTTGTACGAACTAACATAGCTCCTACATCTAAACCAGTAATAATAGGTGCGTGATTTTTTAAAACACCCATTTCTCCTGTTTCAGTTGGAAGAATAATTTCTTCAGCTTGTCCGTTCCAAAATGGTTTTTCTGGAGTTAAAATTGAAATTTCTAAACTCATGGTAATTTTTTGAAAAATTTTACTTGCCTTGAATCAAAATAGTCCGTAAAAGAAAAAAATTACAATTGTGACACAGCATTTAAAATAATTTGAGGTCGGTTTGAATACATTGCATTATTTGCGGCAATTTTATGTAATTCTTCTCTTTTTTTCATGGCATTTCCTTTTTTCTCATATGCGTCTAAAATTTCAGTTTGTAATTTTGTTCCCATTGTTTTTGCCGATTTTTTCTCACAAGCTTCTAAAATCCAGCGTAATGCATTCGCTTGACCACGTTCTGGAGAACGTAAAAGGCTTGGAACCATTTGAACAGCACCTGCTCTTCGTTTTGGTTGAACTTCCACTTTAGGCATAACATTTTCTAAAGCTGTATCAAAGACTTCGACAGGGTTTTTTTGTGTAACTTCACCAATATTTTTTAGAGTATTATACACAATTTTATATGCTAGAGATTTTTTTCCGTCTTTCATCACACGGTTTACAAGCATATTTACAGTTAAACTATTATAGATTGGATCAGGTAAAAGAACGCGTTTCTTTTTAATTGGACGACGTGGCATAAATTTTTTCGTGAATTTTGAAATATGAAAACTCTTTCTCCAAATAGACAAACGGGACTGACGGGACTCGAACCCGCAACTTCCTCCGTGACAGGGAGGTGCTCTAACCAATTGAACTACAATCCCAAAAATTTTCTTTTCTGATTTCAAAAAAGTATGAAAACTTTTGATTCTTGAAAATATTCTATAGTGTTTCAAAAATTTTCGCAAGCTTTTTTTTTCACGAACCTCTGTTCAATGCCCTGAAATTCAAAGGAAAAGTTTTCTTTGACAAAAGTTTCAGAATGGAAGAAACAAAAAGAAAAAAGGAAGAAAAAAACAGAGAATTCGTAAACTTGAAAAACTTCAAAAAACATGAAAGAATTCCAAGTTTACGAAAAAAAATTTTTATCCAACTGCAATAATACGAGCCAAGAAGAACGACCAAGTTGTTGCAATACCACCTAATAAGTAGTGAGCAACACCTACAGCACGACCTTGAGTAATACTTAAAGCACGAGGTTGGATAGAAGGAGCTACTTTTAATTTACTGTGTGCCCATACAATTGATTCAATAAGCTCTTGCCAATAGCCACGACCACTGAAAAGGAACATTAAAGAGAATGCCCAAACAAAGTGTGCTCCTAAGAACATTAAACCGTATGCTGATAAAGCAGAACCATAAGATTGAATAACTTGTGAAGACTGAGCCCATAAGAAATCACGTAACCATCCGTTAATAGTGTTTGCACTTTGTGCAAAGTTCCCACCAGTAATGTGAGATACACCATTAGCAGTCACTGTTCCCCAAACATCTGATTGCATTTTCCAACTAAAGTGGAAAATAGCGATAGATAACGAGTTATACATCCAGAAAAGCCCTAAGAAAATGTGGTCCCAAGCAGAAACCTGACAAGTTCCTCCACGACCAGGACCATCACAAGGGAAACGGAAACCTAAGTTTGCCTTATCTGGGATTAAACGAGAGCTACGAGCAAATAGAACACCTTTTAACAGAATTAAAACAGTTACGTGAATAGTAAATGCATGAATGTGGTGAACTAAGAAATCAGATGTTCCTAATGAAATAGGCATCATAGCTACTTTTCCACCAACAGCAACAACATCACCACCCCAAGTTGCACTTGTCGGAGCTAAAGCCGTAGGAGCAGTAATTTGAGGAGCTAAGAAGTGTGTTTTTTGAATCCATTGTGCAAAAACTGGTTGTAACTGAATAGCAGTGTCTGAGAACATATCTTGTGGACGTCCTAAGGCACTCATAGTATCATTATGGATGTATAATCCGAAGCTGTGGAAACCTAAGAAAATACACACCCAGTTTAAGTGTGAAATAATAGCATCACGGTGACGAATCACACGGTCTAATAAGTTGTTGTAGTTGTTTGTAGGATCGTAATCACGAACCATGAAAATAGCTGCGTGAGCACCAGCTCCAACAATACAGAAACCACCAATCCAAGTATGGTGAGTAAATAATGAAAGTTGAGTTCCATAATCAGTTGCTAAATATGGGTACGGAGGCATAGAGTACATGTGATGAGCAACAATAATAGAAAGCGATCCAAATAATGCTAAGTTAATAGCTAACTGAGCATGCCAAGAAGTCGTTAAAATTTCGTAAAGACCTACGTGACCTTCTCCAGTAAATGGACCTTTATGAGCTTCTAAAATTTCTTTCATTGAATGACCAATTCCCCAGTTTGTACGGTACATATGTCCTGCAACAATGAAAAGAACTGCAATTGCCAAGTGGTGGTGCGCTGTATCACTTAACCATAATCCACCTGTCACAGGGTTTAAACCACCGTTAAATGTTAAGAAATCGCTGTATTCACCCCATTGTAATGTAAAGAATGGAGCTAAACCTTTCCCAAAACTTGGGTATAAATCTTGCATGATTTGGCGATTTAATAAAAACTCATGTGGTAATGGAATTTCTTTTGGATCTACACCAGCATCTAATAATTTATTTACTGGTAAAGAAATATGAATTTGGTGACCTGCCCAAGATAAACTTCCTAAACCTAATAAACCTGCTAAATGGTGATTTAACATTGATTCTACGTTTTGGAACCATTCTAATTTTGGAGCAGCTTTGTGGTAGTGGAACCAACCAGCAAAAAACATAGCAGCAGCCATAACTAAACCACCAATTGCTGTAGTATAAAGTTGTAATTCACTTGTAATACCACTTGCACGCCATAATTGGAAGAATCCTGAAGTAATTTGAATACCTTGGAAACCACCACCTACGTCAGCATTTAAAATTTCTTGACCAACCACTGGCCAAACAACTTGAGCACTTGGCTTAATATGAACAGGGTCACTTAACCAAGCTTCATAGTTTGAAAAACGAGCTCCGTGGAAATACATAGTTTGGTAAAGAAGAAACAAAAAAAATTTTGTTCTGCCTCCCGAAAAATCCATACGTGCAATTTTGCATTGCATATGGCTTCCATTCGTGAAAAAATCAAAGAAAAAGGTTTGAACAAAAAGAAAGTCAAACCATGAAACTTGAATCGTGTTTTTTGGGTTACCTAGGACTCGAACCTAGAACTTATCGGTTAAAAGCCGAGTACTCTACCATTGAGTTAGTAACCCGTTCTGAAAGAATCACAGAAATTTTCTGTTTCTCCTCTGATTGGTATGCTAGCAAAATTTTTTTCTTTCTTCAATATTTTTCGAACAAAAAGTCAAAAGAATTCAAAAAACAAGCCAAAGTACTTAAAGAAGAAAAAATTCCTTTTTAAGTACTTTGAAAAATATCAATTAAAGATTTCCACCACGTGCAGATAATAAAACAACAACTAAAGGTCCTGCTGCAAGAATGAAAATTAAACTACCAAGTTGAAGAACGATTTCTAAATTCATAAAAAAATCAGAAGTATATTTTTAGAGGAGAAAAGATCAAAACAGAAAAAAGTGGAAATTTTTTTATTTTTTCCAGGAACAGATGGGTTTGCTTTTTTTCACCATCATTTAAGCATTCACAGATTCTTTTGCTTCATACATCATTTCCAGTGTAATCATGTTTTTCTTTTTTGTACGAGCATAAGTTTCAACATTTCGCTTCACTTTTCCACGAACAAAACCTGGAATTCGTGAAAGTTCTGTTTGAGCTTCTGAAGACCATTGGAATTCCTGATCACCCGAAAAAGATTCCTGCACTTGTTTCTTTGTATCATGACCATGGAAAATTTCTAAAAGATGATCCTCCATGCCTAAAGTGAAAGAATTATAAACTAAGTCTGCAATTTGATTTGTCCCTTCATACCCTAAAAAAGGTCTATATCCTAAAGGGAAATTTTGAATATGAACCGGTGCTGAAATGACACCACAAGGAATATCTAAACGTTTGCCCACGTGACGTTCCATTTGTGTTCCAAAAATAGCAGATGGTTCAATTCGAGCAATCATGTCGCCTACTTGTGTATGATCATCTGTAATCAAAATCTCATCACAAAATCCAACCACTTGTTCACGAAACCAATCAGAATCATGTTTACAATATGTTCCAGCACAAACTACGTGAATTCCCATTTCACAGGCCAAAATTTTTGTCATAGATGCAGCGTGTGTGGCGTCTCCGAAAACAACAGCTCTTTTCCCTGTTAAGTTTTGGCAGTCAATAGAGCGTGAAAACCAAGCAGCTTGCGAAATAAAACGTGTTTGTTGTTCAATATATTTTTGCATATCAAAGTCAAAAGTCTCTTTGGTCACGGAAGAACAAGACGAAGTAAAATCTTCAGAATTTAAAAGCTCCTTGATTTCTGAAAGAAATTGGTTTGTATTTAAAATACCCATAGGAGGTGTTGAAATATAAGGCATTTGAAATTCATTTTTTAAATACATAGCTGTCATCAGACCGACTTCACGATAAGGAACAATATTAAAATGGGCTTTCGGAAGATTTCGTAAATTTTCAATTTTTCCACCTTCTGGAATAATTTCTAGAATCTCAATTCCAACATCTTTTAGTAAACGTTTTAATTCACGACAATCATGAGTATTATGGAAACCTAAAGTAAACACACCTAAAATATTGGCAGAAATTTTTTCTGTTTTTGAAAAAGAAAATTTTTCTTTTTTTGCCTTTTCTAAAACAAAACGAACAATTTGTTCTAATGTTCTATCCGCAGCTTGAAATTCATTTAAACGATAATGATTGACATCTGCTAACAGTACATCAACATTTGATTCTTTTAAAGTTTGTGCGCGATTTACAAAATTCTGTAAATCCTCTTGCAAAATACTTGAAGTACATGTGGGTGTTAACACAATTAGATCAGGCTTTTCCTCTTTTTCTTTTCTTCGAATGTTATCTACCACTTTCTCTTGGGAACCTCGTGCTAAAACATGTCTATCGACAATACTTGCGGTTACAGGAGTAAAATCTCTTTCACGCTCTAACATAGAACGTAAAACATTAAAATAGTCATCCCCTAAGGGAGCATGCATAATAGCATGAACATTTTTGAACGAACTGGCTACTCGAAGAGTTCCTAAATGAGCCGGTCCTGCGTACATCCAATAAGCTAATTTCATAATGGTCTATTTTTTTTTCTTTTTTTTTAATTCAAACTTTCAGATTATAATACCAAAAAAAAATTTTTTTGCTAGAAAAGATTTTTCAGTTGACAAAAAAAAAGGAATAAAGTATTATAGACAAAAGCGCAGGATAGAGCAGTCTGGTAGCTCGTGGGGCTCATAATCCCAATGTCGCAGGTTCAAATCCTGCTCCTGCAAATACTGCAAATACTGCAAATATTTTTGACATTTTTAGGCTTTCCTAAAAAGAAATTCTCAATCTTCTTTGGAAAAGAAAAAATTTTTCTATGTCACATATTGTAAAAATTTATGATACTTGTATTGGTTGTACACAATGTGTACGTGCATGTCCTTTAGATGTTTTAGAAATGGTTCCGTGGAATGGTTGTAAAGCTAATCAAATGGCATCAGCACCACGTACTGAAGACTGTGTTGGTTGCAAACGCTGTGAAACAGCTTGTCCTACAGACTTCTTATCTGTTCGTGTTTATTTAGGATCAGAAAGTACTCGTAGTATGGGTCTTTCTTACTAAGAAAATCTAAAGAACAAAAGGTTCTTTCTCCTTGTCTACTTCGACAATTCGCTTCTTGTCTCCTGTTTTTGAACAAAACAAAAAAACAGTGAATCTTAAAATATTCAAAAATTTCTTATGTTAACAATTACAAGTTATGTTGGTTTACTTTTTGTTGCTTTAGGTTTTACATTAGGACTTTATTTTGGTTTAACTAAAGTTGTAAAATTAATTTAGAAGCATTCAAAATGTTCTCTTTTTTTCTGGAATTTTTCCTTAAAAAAGGAGAACATTTTTCTTGAAAACAAGGAACTTTGTTTCGGATATCACTTGTTTTCCTTCCTGTTTCTTTACAATCCTAGTCATTTTTCATTCTTGTCCATATGTGTTTCTGACTTTCGCTCTTGATTTCCTTGTTCTCCACGCTATGGTGTGGGAGCATGAATAAGTCAACATAGCATGATAAACCCCTAAATGAGACTTGTAAGTTAAGTTAGCAGAATAATACTGCATTATTCCTTCCAGAATCAGTCTAGACTTCTGAACTCTCTCCCACGGAGTTAAACTCAGGTATATACTGTGTCTCCTTGGTTTGCCATCTGGTGTGAAAAATCCCTTTAAGTAATAAGCGCACGAAGAAAATATTGAGCGAAAGAAAAAAAAATGGTAAAATACAAAACGAAAGAAACAAAAAAGAAAACACATCCTTAGTAGCTCAGTGGTAGAGCGGTCGGCTGTTAACCGATAGGTCGTAGGTTCAAGTCCTACCTGGGGAGTTTTTAGTAAAAAGAAAAAACAGAAAAACCATAGAAAATAATCCGAAATTTTACTTTTCCAGAAGAAAGCATTTCTTTTTTCATCACAAAAAAGAATCTTTTTTTCCAAAACATTCTTTATTTTTGGGAAATAGAAAATAACTACCACAGACTTTCTTTTTACAATTGAAGAAAGTGAAAAAATCACAAAAACACTATGGAAACATTAGAAAAAACGAAAAAACGTTCAAAATTTCAAAAAATGGAAAGTTCTTCAAAAATTCAAGAAACATTGAAAGCTGGAGATACTCTTGTTGTCAAAATTGCCGCTTTGGGTGCAAATAACGTCGGAGTAGCGGAACTAAAAAATGGATATACTGTAGTGGTTCCAAATACAAAAGTTGGAGAAAAAATCCAAGTAAAGGTAGAAAAAATTTTCCTAGGGAAGAATTTTTCTGGAGCCAGCGGTCAACCTATTCGCTATGTAGTGGCTCGTCCAACTGCAGATTCGGCAGAAAACACTTTCGAAAAAAATGCAAATACATTAAAGTTTGATTTTCAAGTAGGGCAAAAATTCCAAACAACAATTACAAAAAAAGGTCCTAAAAATTCGGGGTTAGTTTCATTGGCGAAAAATTTCCTTTTAATTGTTCCAAATGCAAAAATGGGACAAAAAGTCATTGTTGAAATTCAAAAGATTAAAGAAAACTATGCTTTAGGAAAAATTGTAGATCCAATCAACGGAAGTAAAGAAACAACTTTCTCAGAAAATTCAGCTTTTCCAGGTCAACAGTATACAGTCATGATTCCATATTCAGCAAAGACTTTTAGAAACTGCTTTGTTTTTAAATTTCAAGGAAAAATTGTTTTCTTAAAAAAAGAATTAGGTATCCAAGCAGATCAGAAAGTAAAGATTCAAATCCAAAAATCAACAGAGAATTTCTTCTTTGCAAAAGTGGTTGAGATTCAGCCTCGCTCGAGTGAACAAGAAAAAGCACGTGTGAAAGAAAAAGTTCAGAAAATGATTCGTTCGAGTTTACATTTTGGGGAAAAAACTCTTCGTTGCAATGCAAATATGCGAAAATATCTTTGGTTTAGAAAAAAAGGATCGTCGTCTCAAAACCAAGGAAAAGATGCAAAAAAACCTATGGTAAAACGAGGTCGTCATATTTTCAATTTATTTAAAACACAACGTTGTTTTGATCAAGCTTTAAAACAATTAGCAAAATATGCTGCAAAAGGAAGAACATTCTTATTTGTGGGAACAAAAAAACCAGCTGCTTCATTAATTGCAAAAACTGCTCTGTTAAGCAAAACATCATTTTTCGTGAATACACGTTGGTTAGGTGGGATGTTAACAAACTGGAAAACTATTTTAAAATCTCTGGCACAAATTCGTCCAATTTTAAAACAAAAACAAGCAATTCTTCAAAAGATTTTAGAAAAACGCCAAAAAATTCAACAGCGTTTATTCTTGAAAGTTTCAATGTTAAGAAAGAAAAGTCAAAAGTTTATGATCAAAGGAAAATATTTAATTCGTCAAATTCTCCTTTCAAAAACATCTTTTCTTGAACGTGGAAAAAAATTTGTTGAATTAAAAAATTCTCTTCTTTCAACAAGTTTTGACTTAGGAAATGCTTCAAAAAATTTAAAACAAAAAAAATATCAACTTGCAAAACAAATTACACACTTAGAAAATGTAGCATTGAATCTTTCGAAACAAAAGCAACAATTAAAGGTTTTAGTGGAGGCAAACATTCAAAAATACAAAGAGTGCGACCAATTCTTCACGATCGGAAAAGAACTTTTCCAAGTGAAAACATCTTTAGAACAAGCACAAAGAAAACTTGTAGCAGTCTCTTCTGAAACATTTACAACTGCTTCAGCTTCAGTTCAGCAAAATATTCCGTCGCCATCACCTGAAATTTTCAAAAAAATGATTTCTCTTTTCTCAAATTTAAGAAAAACAGACATGAGTTTTGCACCAGCTTCAAACGGAAGTGGCACAAACCGTGCAAAATCTTCAGAAATGACTGAGAGTTCTTCAACACTTCTTTTTAGTAAATTTTTACAAAAGTTCTCAAATTTTGTTCCTTTTTTTGAAAAATCAATGGAAGTCTTAAGTGAAAGATTACGTCAGCAAGAAAAACTTTTCCAAACTTTCACAAAAACTTTTGACCAAATTTCAGAAGTTTTAAATGCTTTAAAGAATTTATATGCAAAAACAAATTCACAACTGGCACTAGTATGTTCGAAATTTGCACTTCAAAGACAAAATATTCAAAAACTTTTTGGAAATTTCCGTCAATTTGTGGCAGAACAAAGATTAGTACGTTTTTTCCCGAAATTCCGTTACTTACCAACATCTAAAACAAAAATGTATGAAACAGTAGAATTCTTCATGAAGAAATTTGTAGATCCAAAATTAAGTTACCCTATGGAACAAATTTATGATCAAAAATTAAAATTTACTTCGAAAAAGATTGCTGCTACACGCAAACAAAAATGGCAACGCTTAGAAAAGTATTTTGGTGGAATCACAAAAATGGCAAAAATGAACACAAATCAAATTTCAAAAAATGTTGCCATTATTATTGGTCAACAAGAAGAAATGAATGCTGTTCATGAATGTAGAAAACTAGGCATGAAAATTTTTGCAGTGGTAGACACAAACTGTAATCCAAAATATGCAGATTATATTATTCCAGCGAATGATGATTCACGTAATTCAATCAAATATATTTTAGGTGAAATGCTTACATATATTCGTTTAGGACAAAAATTACGACAAAAAGTGTCGCTTCGTGCAAAAACACAACAACTAAAAAAACGTCGTAGTTCTTCATTTGCATAATTTTGCAGAATTTTTTTTTCTTGAAAAATGAAATTTTTTGAGCTCCAAAAAGTTTTCTTTTTCAAGAAAAAGATTTTTCAAATTTTTTTGATAAACTAATCTGCAAAGTATAAATCCTTAAAATTTGAAAAAAAAATTTTTATTCTGGTATGAATCAAGCAAAGAATCCTGTGTCTTCTGAAATTAGAAATGAAGAAAACATTTCTGGCGATTTTCAAAAGAGCAGACAAAAAAAACAAAAAAAATTAGTCGATATGGAAGGTTTTGTTACACATAATCTTTCCAATGGGAAATTTCGTCTAAAACTTGAGAATGGTGTTGAAGTTATTGGTCACCTATCAGGAAAAATTCGTCAAAATAGAATTAAAATTGTTGTAGGTGATAAAGTCACTGTGGAATTAAGTCCGTATGATTTAACAAAAGGTCGTATTACCTATAGACATCGTTAACCCTTTGATTTTTTTTGTCAGGAAATTCCCAACAAAAAAAAATCCATTTTTCAGTTTCTTTTCAACAGAAAATCTTCTGTGTCCATAATTTAAGCAATGAAGTAAACAAAATTTTTTTCGTATCTATTTTCAATGGGCTTACCTTGGTATCGTGTACACACAGTAGTTATTAATGACCCGGGGCGACTAATTTCTGTGCATTTAATGCATACAGCTTTAGTTGCTGGTTGGGCAGGATCAATGACATTATTTGAAATTGCAGTTTTTGATCCATCAGATCCAGTGTTAAATCCAATGTGGCGTCAAGGGATGTTTGTTTTACCTTTCATGACACGTTTAGGTGTAACACAATCTTGGGGTGGTTGGACAATTAGCGGTGAAACAGCTTCAAACCCAGGTATCTGGAGTTATGAAGGTGTAGCAGCTTCACACATTATCTTATCAGGTTTATTATTCTTAGCTTCAGTTTGGCACTGGACATTCTGGGATCTTGAACTTTTCAGAGACCCACGTACAGGAAAAACAGCCTTAGATTTACCAAAAATTTTTGGTATTCACCTTTTCCTTTCTGGTTTATTATGTTTTGGTTTTGGTGCTTTCCACGTAACAGGTTTATTTGGACCTGGAATTTGGGTATCTGACCCTTATGGATTAACAGGAAGTGTACAACCAGTTGCACCATCTTGGGGATCTGATGGTTTTGATCCATTCAACCCTGGTGGAATTCCTGCACACCACATTGCTGCAGGGATTTTAGGTGTTTTAGCTGGATTATTCCACTTATGTGTCCGTCCTTCTATTCGTCTATACTTTGGTTTATCTATGGGAAGTATTGAAACAGTTCTTTCGAGTAGTATTGCTGCTGTTTTCTGGGCTGCTTTTGTAGTAGCTGGAACTATGTGGTATGGTTCTGCTGCAACTCCAATTGAATTATTTGGACCTACACGTTATCAGTGGGACCAAGGTTTCTTCTCACAAGAAATTCAAAAACGAGTTCAAACAAGTTTAGCTGAAGGTTCTTCACTTTCTGATGCTTGGGCAAAAATCCCTGAAAAATTAGCCTTCTATGACTACATTGGAAACAACCCAGCAAAAGGTGGTCTTTTCCGTACTGGAGCTATGAACAGTGGTGATGGTATTGCTGTTGGATGGTTAGGGCATGCTGTGTTCAAAGATCAAGAAGGTCGTGAACTTTTTGTTCGTCGTATGCCTACATTCTTCGAAACATTCCCTGTTTTATTAATTGATAAAGATGGTGTTGTTCGTGCTGACGTTCCATTCCGTCGTGCTGAATCTAAATATAGTATTGAGCAAGTTGGTGTTTCTGTAACTTTCTATGGTGGTGAACTTGATGGATTAACTTTCAATGATCCAGCAACTGTGAAAAAATATGCTCGTAAAGCACAATTAGGTGAAATTTTCGAATTTGATCGTTCTACTTTACAATCTGACGGTGTATTCCGTAGCAGCCCTCGTGGTTGGTTTACTTTTGGTCACGTTTGTTTTGCTTTATTATTCTTCTTTGGTCACATTTGGCATGGTGCACGTACTATTTTCCGTGACGTATTTGCTGGTATTGATGATGACTTAAACGAAAGTTTAGAGTTTGGGAAATACAAAAAACTTGGTGATACAAGTTCAGTGCGTGAAGCTTTCTAATCTTTCAAATTTTTTTGCTTTTTTTCTAACAAAAGAACTTTTTGACTTTTTTAGAAAAAAGCAAAGAAAAACTGGATGAACAGAATTTTTCTCAATGGAGAAATTCATTTCTTTCTTGCTTTCTTGAAAGATTTCTGAATTTTTTCCAAACTTCGATGGGTCTGGATTTTTTCCAAGCAAAAGAATTCTTGGGATTTTTTTTCTTTCAAAGAAAGAAATCTCAAAGTTTGCATTTATTATTCTCAAAAATCAAAATATGAATTTACCACATTTCATTCTATGGAAGCATTAGTATATACGTTTTTATTACTTGGAACTTTAGGAATTATCTTTTTCTCTATTTTCTTTAGAGAACCTCCTCGTATGGTAAAATAATCACAAAGTTTTTTTTCAGGAAGAAGAAGCAAAAGAATTCCTCTTCTTGTTTCTTTTTCCTGAAACTCTTTTCTCAAAAATAAAATATGAGTTTTCTTGAAAAAACTCATACTTTTCTTAAACTCTAAAAAACAGAACATTGTTTTTTAATCTTCATGTTCTTCAAATGGATCTCTTAATTTTTTTGAAGGAGGCCCGAAACTCACATAAACTGAATATCCCGTAGCACTTAATAAAAGAAACCATAAAAAAAAGGTAAAGAAAAACGCAGGGCTATCCATATTCTTTCTTCTTCTTGATTATTTTTCAAATTTATTCTCCAATACTTATATTACGACAGAAAGTAAAAAAAATCAAACTTTATTTTTTAGAATGGCAACTGGAACTACTTCAAAAGCTAAATCAAGCTTTTCAGATGGGCTACAAGAACCAGGTATTGTAACTCCTTTAGGAACTTTATTAAGACCGTTAAACTCTGAATCAGGAAAAGTATTACCTGGATGGGGCACAACTGTTTTAATGGGTGTTTTCATCTTACTTTTTGCTGTCTTCTTATTAATTATTTTAGAAATTTATAACAGTTCTTTATTATTAGAAGACGTGACTATGAGTTGGGAAACTTTAGCTTCTTAAATTCAAGCACATTTTTCCACCAATTTTTCCAATGTTTTGAATTTTTTGTTTTTCAACATTTTCAAAAAAGAAAAAACATTTCTTCTTCTTTTTGAATATGTGGGTTTTTTGAAAATTCCATCAAAAAGAAAAATTATAGAATTAGATGAAATTAGTTTCACGTTGAACTAAATGGTCGAATTTCCCTTTTTCACCATTTTGAAAAAATCATACCCCCTTTTTTAAAGAGTCCTATGGAATCTATGTTTTTAGTTTTAGCAAAATTACCAGAAGCGTACGCACCTTTTGATCCTATTGTAAATATTTTACCTATCATTCCTGTATTCTTCTTATTGTTAGCCTTTGTATGGCAAGCATCTGTAAGTTTTAGATAAAATGAATTCTTTTAAGCAACTTTAGCTTTAAATTTAGCTAAAGTTGCTTTTTCTGGTGAAAAGAACAGAGCAAAAAAAGAAAGAACTCTGTTTTAAAGAGCTCTTTCTTTGAAAAGGAAAAAAGTTAAGAAGTTGTTTCATTTTCTGAAACACTCGTTTCTTGTGTATTTAAAACATATTTCGCTAAAAATAAAGCTTGAGTTGCTCTTTTTGCTACTTTGTTTTTCCATACATGCTTACGCATATTTTTTTTTGATTTTGATGTTTTTTTTTGTTAACCTAAAATTTTTCCAACAAAAGACAAAATTTCGGCTTCAAAACCTTAGAAAAATTTCTTCAATTTTTAAGGCTTTTTTCACTAAAAAAAAAAGAACAGAAAGGGGGTATCTAGCTTTCTCCCAAAGAAGTCACAAAATTGAAAAAAGTCTCAGGGTCACAAATAGCTAATTGAGCTAAAACTTTTCTGTTTAACAAAACTTTTGAATTTTTTAAAAGAAATAAAAACTCACTATAATTGTATCCATATGTACGAAGAGCTGCGTTTACACGCGTAATCCATAGACGTCGAAAATCACGTTTTTTTTTTCGACGGTTTGCATAAGAATAGCGTAAAGCTTTCATATTTTGTTGATTGGCGGTACGGAAAAGAACCGAAGCCGCACCTCTAAAACCTTTTGTTAAATTTAAAACTTTTTTATGACGTTTTCGAGAAACATTGCCTCTTTTTACTCGAGTCATTTGAAAAAATAGAAGAATTGGTTATTTTCAAATTTTTTTCTTTCTTTTTTTTTTGTGAAACACATCCTAAGGAAAGTCAAAAAAAGAAAGGAAAAGAATTTCAAAAAAGAAAATAGAAAAGACGAAGAGATTATAAACCAAATGAATGAAGTTTTGCGTAAAAAAATTTGCAAAAAAATTTTGTTTATGATAAAATTTTTTCAAAAATTTCTTTTTTACTATAAAAAGTTTTTTCTTTTTTTTCAATATAAAAAATTTCCACGGATAGATTTTTTTAGGATCGACAAAATGTTCAATGAACTTTTTTCATGGTTCCTCAAACAGAAACAAGAGCAGGTGCTGGATTCAAAGCCGGTGTTAAAGACTACCGTTTAACGTACTACACACCAGATTACGTTGTAAAAGATACTGATATTTTAGCAGCATTCCGTATGACTCCACAACCAGGTGTTCCACCTGAAGAGTGTGGTGCAGCCGTAGCAGCTGAATCATCAACAGGTACTTGGACAACTGTATGGACTGATGGTTTAACAACATTAGACCGTTACAAAGGTCGTTGTTACGACATCGAACCAGTTCCAGGTGAAGACAACCAATACATTGCTTATGTAGCTTACCCTATCGACTTATTTGAAGAAGGATCAGTAACTAACTTATTCACTTCAATTGTAGGGAACGTATTTGGTTTCAAAGCTCTTCGTGCATTACGTTTAGAAGATTTACGTATTCCTCCAGCTTACGCTAAAACATTCCAAGGTCCTCCACACGGTATCCAAGTAGAACGTGACAAATTAAACAAATATGGTCGTGGTTTATTAGGTTGTACAATTAAACCAAAATTAGGTTTATCAGCTAAAAACTACGGTCGTGCTGTTTACGAGTGTTTACGTGGTGGTTTAGACTTCACAAAAGATGACGAAAACGTTAACTCACAACCATTCATGCGTTGGAGAGACCGTTTCTTATTTGTTGCTGAAGCTTGTTACAAAGCTCAAGCTGAAACAGGTGAGGTTAAAGGGCACTACTTAAACGCTACTGCTGGTACTTGTGAAGAAATGTTAAAACGTGCGCAATGTGCTAAAGACTTAGGTGTACCTATTATTATGCATGACTACTTAACAGGTGGTTTCACTGCTAACACTTCTCTTGCTAGCTACTGTCGTGACCACGGTTTATTATTACACATTCACCGTGCTATGCACGCTGTAATTGACCGTCAAAGAAACCACGGTATTCACTTCCGTGTTCTTGCTAAAGCTTTACGTATGTCTGGTGGTGACCACTTACACTCTGGTACAGTTGTAGGGAAATTAGAAGGTGAACGTGAAGTTACTTTAGGTTTCGTTGACTTAATGCGTGACGACTACATCGAAAAAGACCGTAGCCGTGGTATTTACTTCACTCAAGACTGGTGTTCTATGTCAGGAACTATGCCAGTTGCTTCTGGTGGTATTCACGTATGGCACATGCCAGCTTTAGTTGAAATCTTCGGTGATGACGCTTGTTTACAGTTCGGTGGTGGTACTTTAGGTCACCCTTGGGGGAACGCTCCTGGTGCTGTTGCTAACCGTGTTGCTTTAGAAGCTTGTACTCAAGCTCGTAACGAAGGTCGTGACTTAGCTCGTGAAGGTGGTGATGTTATTCGTTCTGCATGTAAATGGAGTCCTGAATTAGCAGCTGCTTGTGAGGTTTGGAAAGAAATCAAATTCGAATTTGAAACTATTGACAAACTATAATTTCATGTTTCCTTTCTTTTTTTAAACATAAAGTAAAGAGAAAATTCTCTTTACTTTATGTTTCTTTTTTTTCAGAAAGAAATATTTTTCAACAAATTTTCTTTTTCTCCTGAAAATAAAGACTCTTCTTTCTGTGGAATTCGCCCACACCTATTTTACAATTCATAGAAAAACCAACCATCAAATAGACACAGAATATTTCTGTTTTCTGAGAAGCTTCTTTCTGAGAAGCTTCCTTCTTTGTTTTTTAAAATCGCCAGAAAAGGAAATTTTCAAAAATCAGAGTGTTTAGGCAAAATTAGACTTCTTCTCCTGGAACAAAAAAAAAGGGAAAAGATTGAATTTCCAACTTTTTTTCAAAAGAATGAAAAACTTCATTCTAAATAACTAGAATGAAATTTTTCATAAAAAAATCAAAAAACTAAGCGTTTACAGAAGGAGCTTCTACAGATGCTAAGTCTAATGGGAAGTTGTGAGCGTTACGTTCGTGCATAACTTCCATACCTAAGTTAGCACGGTTGATGATGTCAGCCCAAGTGTTTAATACACGACCTTGAGAGTCAACAACTGATTGGTTGAAGTTGAAACCGTTTAAGTTGAAAGCCATAGTTGAAATACCTAAAGCAGTGAACCAAATACCAACTACTGGCCAAGCAGCTAAGAAGAAGTGTAATGAACGAGAGTTGTTGAAAGAAGCGTATTGGAAGATTAAACGACCAAAGTAACCGTGAGCAGCTACGATGTTGTAAGTTTCTTCTTCTTGACCG
>VFQS010000410.1_pt1 | contig 49643 bp, 35 predicted proteins | sample 3512361 | NCBI WGS metagenome assembly VFQS01 (sample SAMN10412375, study PRJNA504923) | tailings metagenome | isolation source: Relicate 1 Philex TSF3 active mining | place: Philippines | reverse complement strand
CCAATTACCTTTTTTGCTTCGCCAAAAAAGGTAATCCAAAAAAGGCGACCGTAGACTCGCCCCTTCGGGGTGCTTACGCTTCGCTTCAGCATAATTTGTGCATGTCAAAAAATGGGAAAGTGTTGAAACTCGCTACGCTCAGACAACAACACTTTCTTATCCATTTTCTGTGAAGCACAAATTACATCGTCTCAAACGGGGGTAGGTCAAAAGCAAATTCAAAAACAACGACCGACAACTGCTATTAGAAAATTGAATGCCGTCGGTACTGCTTGTTTTGGTGTTGCCGTTGCTTTTGACTTTGATTTTGATTTTGATTTTGATTTTAACGCCGTTCCACTTCTGACACTGCCAATTGTGCTGGACAGAAATGGGAAAAAGAGAGTCAGATGTTTGAGCGTAGCGAGTTTCTGACTCTCCCCATTTTTGTCTTGCACAATTGGGAACCCGAAGGGCAGTGGCGCCTGCGTCGCCTTTTTTGGGTTACCTTTTTTGGCGAAGCAAAAAAGGTAACTGGCTGTCGGGCCACCCCCGACCAGTAAATGACATCGCTTAGCTCAGGTTGCGAAACTCGCTGCAAATGAAACAAAAAATAAAACCCACCATCTGGCTATTCGACCTAGACAACACCCTACACAACGCCAGCGCAGCAGTCTTCCCCAGCATAGCCAACAACATGACCCGCTACATGACACAAGTCTTAGCGGCGGCAAACCATCCTTCAGACATAGATACCGTCAATCAATTAAGAGTCGATTACCTAAAACGTTACGGTGCCACGCTTAAAGGTATGGTGATCCACCATGGCGTCAACGAAACGGACTTTTTACGTGAAGCGCATCAGTTTGAACATCTTCCTGATTTACTCAGAAGAGAACGTGGCTTATCGAAAATTCTTGCGCTACTACCAGGCCAGAAAATCTTATTTACGAATGCGCCGCAAGAATATTCAAAGCAAGCGATTCGCTACTTCAACTTGCATCGCCACTTCTCGGATCACATTTCGATAGAGGCCATGCATGTACATGGCAAGTCGCATCCCAAGCCAAGCAAGCCTTATCTTAGAAAACTATTGGCGCAACATGCTTGGTCGCCACAACAATGTATTTTGGTGGAAGATAGTGTTGCGAATTTGGTCGCCGCGAAACAAATAGGCTTGCGCACAGTGTTGGTGACTGGGCATGGCCAGCATGTACAGCAGAAAAGTATTTCTGCCAGCGCCGATATCAAAGTAAAATCGGTGTTTGAATTGCCGCAGCGTTTGCGTCAATTAGGTTTCTCTTAGTCGTCCTTAGTTGTTCTAATTTGTCCAAAACTATGTCTATCACAAAGCCCGGTGAGCGTAAGCTCCAGATTTTGCAAACTTTAGCCGCAATGCTAGAAAACCCGAAAGGGGAAAAAATTACGACGGCGGCATTGGCAGCGAAGATCGATGTGTCTGAGGCGACCTTGTATCGACATTTTGCCAGTAAGGCGCAAATGTTTGAGGGCTTGATCGAGTTTATCGAGACCACAATCTTTGGTTTGATTAATCAAATCAGCCAACAACATAAAGATGGCCTGCAGCAAGCGCATAACATTACCTTGATGTTACTCAGTTTTGCGGAACGTAATCCAGGCATGACCAAGGTCTTGATCGGTGATGCTTTAGTCAATGAAGACGAGCGCTTGCAGCAACGTATGAATCAGTTGATGGATAGAATTGAACTCGCATACAAACAAGCTCTGCGACAAGCCGGTGTGCAAGGACAAGTGCCAGAATCAGAAGTGGCAATGCGCGCGAATCTATTAACGACTTTTGTGTTGGGCCGCTGGCAGCGTTATGCAAAAACAGGTTTTAAAGCGAGCCCAACAGAGTTGGTCACTGCGCAAATTACTTTGTTGTTGTGAGTAGCGAGCAATTGAATAGTCAAGTACGTCAGATATAAACCGCTAACCGATAGCTTGATTGACCTAAGTAACTTAATTCAAATTAGGCAGCATCGTCGATCGCAAGTTTTTCGAGATTGCCACGCAATAAATTGTGCGCTTCGTTGTAGAACGCATCGACTTGATTTTCTTTGAGTCGAATCTGCAAGATTGCGCGATCGGTATAGTCCGTTGCGATGATGTTCGCTTGGTAGTGCTCACATAGGCGACGTAGTTGTGATTCATCGGCAAATTGAATCGCTAACTTGATCTCGCTGAGGATTTCAATCGCGATTAATTCCGCATTTTTGAATGCATCAGAAATGGCTTGACCATACGCACGTGTTAAACCGCCTGCACCAAGTTTCGTGCCACCCCAATAACGTACGACTACCGCAAGTACATTGAATAGCGCTTTATGCACCAAGACGTTGTACATTGGCTTTGCCGCAGTGCCAGACGGTTCGCCATCATCGTCTAAGCCAGAATCACCCTCACACAAAAGTACCCAGCAAACATGCACTGCATTTGGATGTTGGGCACGAATCTGCGCCAGCATCGCTTGTGCTTCGACGCGGCTATAAACTGGATAAAGCTGTCCGAGAAAGCGGCTTTTCTTGATTTCGATTTCAGCACCGACGGCTGATTTAAGTTGATACATAAAGTTGATACATAAATCCCAGTAATTGATTCCTAGTAGAAGAATCTTGGGCGTATTTTTGCGCTGCAAATGAAGCTTTTTACTGAATAACAAAATTTTCAAAGAAGATATCTTGTACGCCATCGTGATCTTTTGTGGACAAAGCACCATTGATTTTCTTACGCAACTCTTCAATCAAAGTCTTTTTTCCCTCGACGGTTTGTATCTCGGTATAGTCTTTGCTGCTGAGTGTGGTAATCACTGCATGACGAACCATAGGCATAAACAACTTTACTTTGTCGGCCGATTCAGGCGCGCCCATTTGCAAAGTAATGATCGTTTGTAAGTAACGATCAAAGCTCGCGAGATTTACTACAAATGGCTCTAGACGCGCGGTTGGTGCCGCGCCCGCAGAAGCACTTGCGCTTGCCTTATCGCTGGCATTCGCTGAGCCGATGCTCACAAGACATCCTATACTCAACAGTACACTTGCTGTCCATTTTTTTGCAAACGATTGAGATTTGTTCGACACAATCAACTCCTTGAATTTTACCGCACATGGATGTCAAGAATTAGATCGGGAGATTTGCTGGATGAGAGCATGCAAATACAACACGCTAATTCTTGAACATCGTCATGACGCGATTGGCTTGTGATGGCTTTAGTTTGCCTTAGCTTAGCCTAGCTTGGTTTAGGTCGTTAAAGGCTTGTAGCGAATGCGTTTTGGTTTAGCACCTTCTTCACCTAAACGTTTTTTCTTGTCCGCTTCGTACTCTTGGTAGTTGCCATCAAAGAAAGTCACTTGTGAGTCACCTTCAAATGCCAAGATATGCGTTGCAATACGATCCAAGAACCAACGGTCATGCGAAATCACCATCACGCTACCAGCAAATTCCAACAAGGCGTCTTCCAATGCACGCAATGTTTCAACGTCCAAATCATTTGATGGTTCATCGAGTAGCAGTACGTTACCGCCTTGCAGTAAAGTTTTCGCCAAATGTAAACGACCACGTTCACCACCAGATAAATTACCAACGATTTTCTGTTGATCGCCACCTTTGAAATTGAAGCGACCTAAGTAGGCACGTGAAGGCATTTCGAAACGACCCACCGTCAAAATGTCGGCACCATTGGCGACATCTTCGAATACCGTTTTGGTATTGCCCAAATCCTCACGAGATTGATCAACCAAAGAAATTTTGGCAGTTTGACCCAATACCACTTCACCGCTATCTGGTTGTTCGATACCTTTGATCATTTTGAACAAAGTCGATTTACCAGCGCCGTTCGGACCAATGATACCGACGATCGCACCAGGTGGAATTTTAAAACTGAGATTGTCGATCAATAGACGGTCACCAAATGATTTGCTGACGTTTTTAAATTCAATCACTTCGTTACCTAAACGCTCAGCAACAGGGATGAAAATCTCTTGTGTCTCGTTCCGTTTTTGGTATTCGTGTTCACTCATCTCATTAAAGCGTGCCAAACGTGCTTTGCTTTTGGCTTGACGGGCTTTGGGATTTTGACGTGCCCATTCTAATTCTTTTTGTAAGGCTTTTTGACGTGCAGATTCGGTCGCTTCTTCTTGCTTCAAGCGTGCTTGTTTTTGATCGAGCCAAGAAGAATAATTGCCCTTCCATGGAATACCCGCGCCACGGTCGAGTTCTAGAATCCACTCTGCTGCGTTATCCAAGAAGTAGCGATCATGGGTAATCGCAACGACGGTGCCAGGGAAGCGTAATAAGAACTGCTCTAGCCAATCAACTGATTCTGCATCCAAATGGTTGGTTGGTTCGTCAAGCAACAGCATGTCTGGCTTGGATAGCAATAAGCGACAAAGCGCGACGCGACGTTTTTCACCACCAGATAAAACACCGATTTTTGCATCCCATGGTGGCAAGCGTAATGCATCTGCCGCCATTTCTAATTGCAACTCAACATTGTCGCCAGCAGAAGCAGAAATAATCGCTTCTAGACGCGCTTGTTCATTGGCAAGAGCATCGAAATCCGCATCTTCTTCTGCATAAGCCGCATAGACTTGTTCGAGCTTTGCTTTCGCTTCAAATACTTCACCTAATGCGCCTTCTACGGCTTGGCGTACGGTTTGTTCAGGATCGAGTTGCGGTTCTTGCGGTAAGTAGCCGATATTCAAATTCGGCATTGGCACTGCTTCGCCTTGAATATCTTTATCGATCCCTGCCATGATTTTTAACAGAGAAGATTTACCTGAGCCATTTAGACCCAAGACACCGATTTTGGCGCCGGGGAAAAATGAAAGTGAGATATCTTTCAGAATTTGACGTTTAGGCGGCACGATTTTGCCGACTCGGTTCATGGTGTAGACGTAATTTGCCATTTTTGGAGTAATTTTATAGAGGAAATTGGAAGCCGCTAGGATACCTCAATCGCATCCTTAAAGTATCGTTAAACGGCTTGTATGGAACAAAAATAATTCCGTATTTCACCGATGTTCATCGATCAATTTGCTATGAATACGATTGTCTATGATCTTGCAATTCACATTGTTACAAAATGTTACTTCTTCTGGAAATGCCGCGTTTGTCGTCGGCAATTTTGAGTTGAATGTGGTGGTGTGAGGTGTTTTGCCTAGATAGGCTTTACTCAATAAAAAAATCGACCATAAGTTTGGGTGGAGCAAGCCTGACATAGTGCGTATTTTCACCGATGGAAAGTCTTGCTATCACCACCCTATGTAGTTAAGATGCTTGGATGTGTTTTGATGATGGTTATCAAAGAAATAAAATGCTGTTATAGTTTATGCTTATCATTGCTATTTTGATTCATTTTGACGGTGATTTAGTCCTTATTGAAATCAATTGATTGGTTTTGGATTCGCCTTAGCAGTGATCAGTAGTTCTTTTACGATGTATTACGATTTGCACTTACTTGGACACGTACTGCCAGTGTCTTTTCTGGAATTTGTTCCTTAGATTGTGTTTATGGAATCAATCATTAAACATTTGATGGAGATTACGGGTCACCGCGACCACGATCTTCTCAATATTTCTGTGATCTCAGCCTTGAGCGAGCTAACCCATGCGTCACGCGCACGAGTGCTGGATATTTTGCACGTTGGCGACAATGTTTTCGTGAAGGCGCAAATTACGATAGATCATGGCAAATTGGCTTCCAATGAAGAACACCTAGTTCACTTGATTCCAGAAGTCCCGATTGAGCAGTTTCCTCAGCTTGCTTCCGGATTGCAGCAACATGAAAATGTGATTGAGTACGTCGCTGATAACGGTGACCGTACGGTTTGGTTGCCGATTTGGATGAATGAAAAAGTCCACGTTTGCCTTGAGATTTATAATCCCGCCTCATTTACCGAAAACACCAAGGAAGTGATGAGCGGTATTTTGGTTGTGTATCGCAACTTCCAAAATTTGCTTGATTACAGCGAACGAGATTCACTCACTGGTTTATTGAATCGCAAAACCTTTGACGATAATTTCTCAAAAATATTACGTACTAGCGTACAGAAGCAATTGTCTGAAGAAGTCGATCAGCCCGCAGTTGAGCGACGCCGCGACGACAAAGAAAAGCAGCATTGGTTAGCTGTATTGGATATTGATCACTTCAAACGCGTCAATGATACCTTCGGACATCTGTATGGTGACGAAGTGTTGATTTTGGTGGCAAATCTGATGCGCAGTTCTTTCCGCCCAAGCGATAAATTATTCCGATTTGGTGGCGAAGAGTTTGTGATTTTGTTGCGCTCAACAACCAAGGAAGATGCGCACATGATTTTTGAGCGCTTCCGTGAGAATGTGGCGCGTTATCCATTCCCGCAGGTTGGTACAGTAACGATCAGTGTTGGGTTTGCACATATCGATCCGTTTGAACCTGCGGTCGGCATCATCGGCCGCGCTGATCAAGCTCTGTATTACGCCAAGAGCAATGGTCGCAACCGAATTTGCCATTACGAAGATTTGGTTGAATCGGGCTTACTACACATCGAGCACTCTCAAGATAGCGTCGAATTTTTTTGATCTTTGTCTAATCTAGTTTTGATGACGAAACTGCTCGCCCTCAATGATTTTAGGCGAGCGACTTCGTTAATCTTACTTGCGAATTGCAACTTAATTTCTAGTTCATCGTTGAGCTAATCTGCGCTAATTCATACTATGGAACTACGTCAACTACGCTATTTTGTCGCCATCGTTGACCACGGTTCACTATCTCGTGCCGCACGCGTTTTGCATATCGTGCAGCCAGCGTTAACACAACAAATTCAGCAGTTAGAAGAAGAATTGGGCGCGAGCTTGTTGCATCGTTCCGCGCAAGGGATGCAAGCCACTGACGCTGGAAAAATTTTCTATGAACACGCGCTGGCGATCTTAAAGCAAATCGCCGATGCTAAATCTGCGGTTGCGCAATCGACCGATAAACCAACCGGAACGGTCGCTTTAGGAATTCCGCAAAGTGCTTCTGGTGCTTTGGCGTTTCCTTTGTTGACGGCAGTGCGTGCTGCTTATCCTGATATTGTGTTTCAGTTGACAGAGGAATTGACCGGAAACTTAACTGAGCAGTTGGCATCGGGGCGCTTAAATTTAGCGATCTTATTTGATGATGGTCAGCTTGGTAAATTTCATACCAAGACCTTGGTTGAAGAACAGATGATGTACATCACGCGCGCCAACTCGCAGTTTGCATGCAAGCGCAAATCGATTGTCTTGGATAAGGTGTTGCAGTCACCACTGATCTTGCCTAGCATCCAACATGGTGTACGACCACGTATTGAACAAGTGGTGCGTGCGCAAGGAAAGCAAATCGAGAATGTCATTGATATTACCTCGATTGCGATTTTAAAGTCCGCGATTTTGGCAGATATGGGCGCCACCATTTTGCCCATTTCTCCTTTTTTGGCGGAAATTCAACGCGGCGAAATGTGTGCTACGCCGATTAGTGATGTGACGCTGTCACGTACGGTGAGTTTGTGTGCGTCAAAAAATATTCCCTTGACGAACGCAGCGATGGCAGTTGAAAAACTGGTACTCGATGTCAGTCGTGACTTGTGCGAAAGCGGTCGCTGGCTTGGGGCGAAAAGTCTCGCAGAAATGAAGCCAGTCAAATCCTGTTAACCGAGTAATTAAAATCATCAATGCCTAAATCGCATCACGATAATCGATGATGCGAGATGTTCTCTCTTTGGTGCTGATCTTTGTTGAGATCTTTTCCAATTAAGTGTTACTTACCCAAACATCAAATTAGCAAGCGTTTGGTTTGCAACTTGAGCACCTTGGTTGCCACTAGACAGTGAGTTTTCCATAGATATTTTTAGTAATAGATAATTAAATTTAGCTATTAAGCTTTCGATATTGCAGTTATGATCACTGTTTTCGATTGAGGGAGACATTGATGAAAAGACTGCTGTTATCTGCATTAATTTTAGCGATTCCAACTTTTGCAAATGCACAAACAAGCAATAAGCTTGTGCCGATAGATGCTTTTGTTGAAGAACAAAAATACAGTATGCCGCGCTTGTCGCCAGATGGTAAGCATCTGGCCGTGAATGTGCGGATACAGCGTCGTGATCGTATAGTCCCTACCATGACGATTTATGCTTTGCCTGACTTAAAAATCGTCAATACCTTCGTGTTGCCCGGCTACGAAGTGCCCATCGATTTTGGATGGATAAAAAATGATCGTTTGGTCATTCAAAAAGGGATTGAGGTCGGCTATCGCGAACGGCCCGAGGCAACGGGTGAGGTTGTTGCGGCAAATATGGACGGCACTGAAATTGAGTACCTGTATGGTTACAACGGCTCCACACAGTCGAAACGTGCCTCACGTTATCACGACGATTTGGGCTACGGAATTATCAGTCACATTCCAGCATCGATGGATGGCACGATACAGCTGACGTCGAATGAGTGGCGAGTTGACCGTACGCAGTTATATGAAATCAATACATTCAGTGTGTATCGTAAACTGCTAGCTGATATCCCCATGCGTCGTTTGAGTTTTGTGCATCAATCTGACGGAAAACCACGATTTGCAATTGGTTCCAATCAAAAAAATGAAACCATCGTATTGAGAAAAGATGACGCAACTGGAGCTTGGAATAGCATCGATCAAGCTTCATTAGATATGCATCTTCAACCATTTGACTTCACAGCAGACGACAGCGCGTTCTATGCAAACTTTAGTCAAGATGACGGTCCATATGGCTTGTTGCGCGAAGACATAAAGACAGGTAAGCGCAGCATTATTGTGCAAGATAAATTGTCGAGTCTGGGAACCATAGAATACACATCTCATCCATCCACACCATTTGCCTACACCCTAAGTGTTGGGGTACCAAAGGCGCGCTATTTGGATGAGAGCTCAGCGGATGCACAATTGCATAAATCCTTGAGCGCTTCGTTTCCTGATGCTTACGTGCACTTCATTAACTTTACGATGGACGGACAGAAATTGCTATTCAGTGTGAGCAGTGATCGTGATCCAGGTTCGTATTACATTTTCGACAGAAAGACAGGCAAGGCAGATTTATTGTTAACGAATATGCCGGGGATCAATGCTGAGCAAATGGCTGAACGCCGTGCGATTAAATTTAAGGCACGCGATGGTTTGGAACTAACGGGTTACTTGACGATGCCAAACAATCCAGATGGGAACAAATTGCCGATGGTTTTGTTGCCTCACGGTGGACCATTTGGTGTATCAGACACGTGGTATTTTGATGATGAGGCGCAATTCTTAGCAAGTCGTGGTTACGCAGTATTGCAAGTCAATTTTCGCGGCTCTGGAGGACGAGGCCCGAAGTTCCGTAGAGCGGGCTATCGTGAATACGGTGCAAAGATGATGGATGATCTGATTGATGGCGTGAAGTGGGCGAATAATCATCCAGAAATTGATAAAGATCGTGTTTGTGTCTTTGGTATTAGCTTTGGTGGTTACGCTGCATTAATGGCACCGATACGCGCGCCAGGTATGTTTAAATGTGCAGTTGGATATTCCGGCCGTTACGACTTAGCAAGTCGTTTGAAACGTGAAGATATTAGTTCAGATAAACAAGCAACAAATTTTGTAGTTGAATCAATGGGCAACGATCCACTCGTTTTGGCGCAACAATCGCCAACAAGCCAAGCAGAGAAGATCAAAATCCCTGTGTTTTTAGCACATGGAACGAAAGATGAAACAACCCAATTAGATCAAGCGGAAAAGATGCGTGATGCTCTGATTAAAGTTGGAAATTCGCCAGAGTGGATGTTAGCGAAAAATGAAGGTCACGGTTTCTACGATAGCGAACATCGCCGTGATTTTTATACACGTTTAGAGACGTTCTTGAAAAAGCATTTGTCTAAATAATCGTCTACTCAGAATATTCGACTTCGTAAAAAAATGAAGCATAGCCAGATCTGTTTTTGGCTATGCTTCACCTAAGGGGAGACTATTCTTTGCTGTCGACTTACTTCAATTTATTTGGTATTTACAATCGGAGCGACGTTTGGATTGCTAGAAGTTGTAACTGAGCGAACTCCTGTTTCAATTTCTACTGGCCTACGTTCCATTCTTAAAAAGCGATCTCGTTCCATATCCATGCTGAGCTCTATATGACGTCCTTTCTGAGCCTTAATTTCAGATCGCCAAATATCGTTATTTTTATTAAATTCCACCAACATTTGCTGGCTATTCCGCAGTGCCTGAGTTCCCATATCGAAGTAGATATTTTGTACTAATTGTTTAGTCTGTTCGATTTCATCATTTCGCATGAGATGACGAAGATCAGCGCGCAGATAATCTTCATTGCTAAGACTTTGCATGAGTCCGGCAACATAGTTGTTGTAGCAAGTCAAATTTGCATTTACCTTATCAATCAGATTTTTGTATTCTTTCGCGGATGGAAGCACGCTCGAAACTATGGGGCGTTCACAAATTTTTTCCGACCATTTCAATTTTCCACCATCAAATTGTTGCGTGTAGAAAGTGATCTCCGCCTGACGTTTAGCTCTTTCGGCAAACAAGGCCGTGTATTGTTGAGCCTTAGCGTGCCCTTGATTGGCAGCTTGCGTCAACATCGCTATGGCAGTTTCTGGATCGACATTGCTACCCTCACCGCGCCATAGCATATCGCCAGCCATATATAATGCTTCTGTGTGTCCACGTTTGGCGAGATCGCGAAATAGTTGCAGCGCTTCCGTGAAATTCTTATTCGCATAGGCGGCCTGTGCCTTTTCAAACTCATTGGCTTGTGTCGCGCTTGTCTCACTAGGAGTAACGGCTAGTTCACTTACTGATATATGATTTTTCGGTGGATCATCATTAGTATGAACAGCAATCGTATCGGTGACTTCTGCATCATCTCGCGCCTCAGTTTGTGCCACAGGCATCAGCATGCTCGGTGCATCAACTTTACGCACTTCTTGGCGAGCGGGAGCAGATGGTGCAATGCTTGTTTTAGCGATGGAAACCTCGGAAAATCTTATCGTTGGCATCGCGTAACTGATTCCTGACAGGCTAGCGATTGCGATTAGGCCTAGCGCTAAGCTGCTAACGCTTGAGGGTTTATTGTGTTCTCTTGGTGTTTGCTTGTTCATAATATCCTCATCTAAGATGAATTCAATGCGTTGAAGTAGAGACGTACTTTTCGCCATGGGTATAGCGAACGAGGGATGTTTGCTGGAGACGGCCATTTCTGCACAGCGCACAAGAGCTTGAGCAAAGGTGTCGACCCCATTTGCTCTGACTGCGACATAGTCGCAATCGATTTCTGCGAGCAGTGTTAATTGCTTGTCTGCTGCACGATTTAATACCTGAAAAAAGAAAGCAGTTTTAATAAATTCTTGGGCGATACGCCAAGCACTATCCTTCCGAATAATGTGTCGAATTTCATGTTGCAACATCGCATGACATAAAGCTTGATTTTCTTGCTCTAGAGCCCACGCTGGTAAACATATGATGCCGTTTGGACAGACAAAGGGGCTATTAAAATTAGTACTAACACGCAGCGCCTGTGCATTATTTCGTTTAGGTAGCGCTTTGGTGAGTAAAGCTGTTAAATCTTTACGAGAGACGTTAGGCATTGCGTTTGCTATGCGATTTAAATGTCGCACATTGAGCCCTATTTTGGCAGCGATCAGTGCGCAATAACTAAGCCAAATCAGAACCATTACACTTATTAGATCTTGTAAGCTTGCAGGCAAACGAATCGTAGCCTTGTCAGATGGCGTGTTTGTTGAAAGTTGAGCGACGGTCTGATTGTGTACAGGACTTGCAGAGGCCGTTAAATCGACTGGCTCATTCATCGTCAACAGTTTTTCCGAATCATTCGCAAAGTTGACCTTGTTAGTCGTGATGATCTCTGAAGGAGCACTCATTAAGCTATTGTTATTCGGTGTTTGCAAATATAGTTGCACGCCAAGTTGTAAGCTTGCCGTTGCCAGACCACCAAACAATGCTAAGCGCCAAACCAATTCCGCTAGCCGTCTTTGTTGGAGTGCTCCGCAGTACTGAGCCAGACCGGCGCAGCCAAGTAAGATGCTGCTGTGAACCAGATAATTGAACAACCAGCTCAATGTGTGTGCAGCAAGTGAGTGGACGTTATCCATGTGTCTTTCCTTTGCTGGAGTGGGCGAGCAATCGCTGACGAATTTGTTCTAGATCTTCTTCTTTGATTTCCTCTTCGCTGACGAGGTGCGAGAGTAGTGCGCGTGCATTTCCCATAAAAACGGAAGAGAGCAATTCCGAAACCATCGATTTTTGAATCTCAGCTTCAGAGTAGGTTGCGCGGTAGATTAATTGACGACCTTCTTTGATGGTCGTTACTAGGCCGCGCTTTTCTAACCTGCTGAGCATAGTTGCGATGGTGGTATGCGCTAGCGGACGGGTTTGACGCATTGCATCGACGACTTCACTAACGCTGGAATTGGGTTTGCTCCATAGCACACGCATTAAGGCTAACTGTGGCTCACTGAGTGAAACGTTTTTGCTATCTTCTTCCATGCTAAGTATCTCTAAATATCTTTCGGTTGTCGGCTATGTTTGAATAGTTAAGCTGCTTTGTTTTTGCATAACTACTCATGTAGTTCTACAAATGTAGTTGATTAAAAATGAGAAGTCAACATAAAAACTTAAATTTATTTTTTAGATGTATGGTTGTGCAACATATTGATGTATCTTAGATCGAATTGCATGGGTATCATTTTTTATGATATCCCTATGATTATTCCGTATTTTTCAAACTCTAAAACTCTCACTACACTGTGAACACAGCAGATTTCAAAGGAAGTCGAGAAAGCGCTGCAGCGAATGGGTGTGGTCTCCATCCCAGAATTTCGAAAGCTTTCTTTGATGTCTCCGATTCAGATTTGCCTGAAACTACGTAAAGTATTAAAACCTGATGTTCAAGCGCTGTTCATAGGAATTGTGGCGCGGCTCATTAGGTTTTAAGAAATTTTCTTAAGAAATTCGACCATGTTCGCGGGCGTTTTCTTGGGTATCAGGCCTGAATTGAATTAAAATGGCTGCCATCTCAGCCGATGCAACTTGAACTTATGGCGATTACCTTCCCATAAGCTCAGAACAGACTTGTGTCTTACCGGACGCAGCCCAAGTTCTTTGCACACAAAAATCACAAATTTTTTGGAGCTCTACCATGTCATCCGACACAGCAATGAAATCTGCTGGTCTGGTGGAAGCGTCTTCGCTTTCGTCTACCGCAGCATCTGAAACATCCCTCCCAGTCAGCCCGCAAAGTGCACCTGCTTTGGCACCTGTCACGCTTGACGACAAATATACATCGAACACCGGTACCATTTTCCTATCAGGCATTCAGGCATTAGTGCGCTTGCCGATGATACAAAGACAGCGCGATCTCGCCGCTGGCTTGAATACGGCCGGTTTCATCTCAGGATATCGCGGTTCACCGCTCGGAGGTTTAGATGAAACTTTGTGGAAAACCAAAAAACTCCTCGAACAAAATCACATCAAGTTCGTGCCTGGCGTCAATGAAGATCTCGCTGCAACGGCAGTTTGGGGCACGCAAACCGTCGATCTGATCGGACCCGCCAAATACGATGGCGTATTCGGTTTATGGTATGGCAAAGGCCCAGGCGTAGACCGCAGCGCGGACGTCTTCAAACACATGAATCACGCAGGCACCTCGAAACACGGTGGCGTGATCTTGGTGGCAGGTGATGATCATGGTGCTTACTCCTCAACCCTACCGCATCAGTCCGATCATATTTTTTCTGCTTGCATGATTCCGATGTTGTATCCAGCCAATGTGCAGGAATACTTAGACTTGGGTTTGCATGCATGGGCCATGTCGCGTTTCTCTGGCTGTGCCGTGGGCTTCAAAGCTTTAGCTGATACGGTGGAATCGACATCGTCTGTCGATGCTGATCCTTTCCGTTTGAAAATTACCATCCCCGAAGATTTTGTGATGCCAGAAGGCGGTCTCAATACCCGCTTGTCACTCGACACTTTAGGCATCCAAGCACGTAAGCAAGAAGCCTTGATGCAAGACTACAAAATCTATGCGGCCTTGGCGTATGCACGTGCGAATAAACTCAATCATGTGACGATTGATAGCCCACACGCGAAGCTCGGTATCGTCGCTTCGGGCAAGTCTTATCTCGACGTATTAGAAGCATTTGAAAACCTCGGCATCGATGAACAAATGGCGGCAGACATCGGCATCCGCTTATACAAAGTGTCTATGCCTTGGCCATTGGAACCGGACGGCGTGCGCGAGTTTGCACAAGGTCTCGATGAGATTTTGGTGGTCGAAGAAAAACGCCAAATGGTCGAGTACCAACTCAAAGAACAACTTTACAACTGGCGCGACGATGTGCGTCCACGCGTGATTGGTAAGTTCGATGAAAAAGGCGAATGGGTTGCACCACGTGGTGAATGGTTGTTGACTTCAAAAGCGGATTTTTCAGTATCGCAAATCGCGCGCGTAATTACCCAACGCATTGCGCGCTTCCACACTAGTGATTTGATCAAAGAACGCATGGCTTTCTTGGAAGCTAAAGACGAAGTCTTGACCAAACAAGTCAACACCCCAGCGCGACCAGCGTATTATTGCTCAGGTTGCCCGCACAATACTTCCACCAAAGTACCAGAAGGCAGTTTGGCTTTAGCCGGTATTGGTTGCCACGTGATGGCTACCGCGATTTATCCTGAGTTCAATAAGTTAACCACCCACATGGGCGGTGAAGGCGCACCATGGATAGGTCAAGCGGCTTTCTCGACTTTTCCACACGTCTTCCAAAACTTGGGTGATGGTACTTATTTCCACTCTGGTTATTTGGCGATACGTGCCGCAGTCGCAGCCAATGTCAATATCACTTACAAGATTTTGTACAACGATGCTGTCGCGATGACAGGTGGTCAGCCTGTTGATGGCACCATCAGCGTACAAATGATGGCACGACAAATGGCCGCCGAAGGTGTGAAACGCATTGCCTTGGTGACCGAAGATTTGAGCCGCTATGAAGACCGCAGTGGTTTGCCGGCACAAGTCACTTTGCACGACCGCAAAGATATGGACGCAGTACAACGTGAACTGCGCGAGATCGAAGGTGCGAGTGTCTTGATTTACGATCAAACCTGCGCTGCTGAAAAACGACGTCGTCGCAAAAAAGGTCAATTCCCTGACCCGAATCAGCGCATGTTTATCAACGAAGCCGTGTGTGAAGGTTGTGGTGATTGCGGTGTGCAATCGAACTGTACTTCCATCATGCCGGTGGAAACGGAATTTGGTCGCAAGCGCGCAATCGACCAGTCGTCCTGCAATAAAGATTATTCTTGCGTCAAAGGCTTCTGCCCAAGCTTTGTGACTGTCGAAGGTGGTAAGTTAGTGAAGTCGAAAACGGGCGTAGCGAAAACCGATGACTTCGGCGATATTCCATTGCCAACTCTGCCAAGCTGCGATACGTCCTACAATATTTTATTGAACGGTATCGGTGGCACGGGCGTGATTACAGTCGGTGCTTTGCTCGGTATGGCAGCACATCTGGAAGGTAAGGTCGCTTCTGTGTTGGATATGACGGGCATGTCGCAGAAAAATGGTTCGGTGACATCGCATATTCGTATTGTAGAAAAAGTTAGTAAGTTGCGCGCACAACGTATTCCAACGGGTGAAGCCGATCTGATTTTGGGTTGCGATATTTTGACGGCCGGTCAACACGATGCGATTTCCAAAATGCGTGCGGGTCGCACTCGCGCTGTCATCAACAGCCACGAACAACCAACCGGTGCCTTCGCCAAGAATCCAGATTGGCAATTCCCATTAGAATCGACCGAGCGTTTGATCTCCGATTCTGTGGGCGGCAATGTCGATTTCGTCAATGCGACAAAGCTCGCAACAGCATTGATGGGCGACTCAATCGCAACGAATTTGTTCATACTCGGTTTCGCCTTCCAAAAAGGCGCGATTCCTTTGTCGGAAGCCGCTTTGTTACGCGCGATTGAATTGAATGGCGTGGCGATTGATGCCAACAAAAAAGCCTTCTTGTGGGGACGTAGAGCAGCAGTCGATTTAGCACGCGTAGAAAAAATCGCGATCCCAGCGCAACCAGTCGTGATTCAAATGCCGCAAAGCTTAGATAGCTTGATCAAACGTCGTGTAGCTGAACTGACCGCATATCAAGATGCGGCTTATGCAAAGCGCTACGAAGATTTAGTACAACAAGTTCGTACTGCAGAAGAGAAGCTAGGTAAAGGCAATAAGCTCGCAACGGCTGTCGCTAAATACGCTTACAAATTGATGGCGTATAAAGATGAATACGAAGTCGCACGCTTGTACACCAATGGCGAATTTACAGAAAAGCTTAAGCAACAATTTGAAGGTGAGTTCTCGGTGAAATTTAATTTGGCACCACCGCTATTCGCGAAGAAAGATGGTCAAGGCCATTTGGTCAAAGCGCAATATGGTTCTTGGATGTGGCAAGCTTTCAAATTGCTGGCTAAGTTCAAAGGCTTGCGCGGGACTAAGCTTGATATCTTTGGCTACACCGAAGAACGTCAAAAAGAACGCGCACTAATTGCTGACTACCGCGACACGATCTTGTCTTTGTTGAATAAACTCAATGCAGATAACCTCGATCAAATCGTCGCTATTGCTAGCTTGCCTGAAAAAATCCGTGGCTTCGGTCACGTGAAGGAAAAGGCAATGCAGGCTTATCAGGTTGAGAAAGCGGCTTTGATGAGTGCGCCGAGCAAAAAGCACGCTGCGTGATTTCTGTTTGAAACTCCTTCCCCTTCAAGGGGAAGGTTGGGATGGGGATGGGTTTCAGTAGGTTAATTGCAAAGTTAATTAATCAAACGAACCCCATCCCCACCCTAGCCCTCCCCTTGAAGGGGAGGGGACAGAAAAGCCAAAACTAACACAAAACCACAATTAATAAGTGACGTGAACGTAAACGTAAAGTAATCAGAAACGAAACGTCTTATAATCGAAACCATCGAAAAAATACCCAAACCATGCCACAAGCATCGAAGGAATAAAAATGACTGATCTATCCATCACCGAGAAGTTGACCGAATACAAACCCACCAACAAAGTCCGTTTCGTGACGGCAGCCTCTTTGTTCGACGGCCACGACGCTTCGATCAATATCATGCGCCGCATCTTGATGGCGAATGGCGCCGAAGTGATTCACTTGGGGCATAACCGTTCGGTTGAAGAAATCGTCACTGCCGCTTTGCAAGAAGATGCACAAGGGATCGCGATTTCTAGTTACCAAGGTGGGCACGTTGAGTATTTCAAATACATGATCGATTTGCTCAAGCAACGTGGTGGTGAACATATCAAAGTATTTGGCGGTGGCGGCGGTGTCATCGTGCCAGAAGAAATCGCGGATTTGCATGCCTATGGTGTGGCACGTATTTTCAGTCCCGAAGACGGTCAGCGCATGGGCTTGGTCGGTATGATTTTGTCCATGATCAAAGCATGCGATATCGATCTTTCTCCGTTTGCTCCAACCAGCTTAGATGTATTGCAAAAAGGCGAACTCGCCGATAAACATCGCCCGTTAGCGCAACTGATTACAGCTTTAGAAAACGATAAAGTCGACGCAGGTTTGCGTGCAAGCATCATTGAATCCGCCAAAGCGATCAAGACGCCAGCCTTCGGTATCACAGGTACTGGCGGTGCGGGTAAGTCTTCATTGACGGATGAATTGATTCGTCGTTTCCGCCTCGATCAAGACGATGAACTGAATATCGCTTTGATCTCCATCGATCCTTCCCGCCGCAAATCTGGCGGCGCATTGCTCGGTGATCGTATTCGTATGAATGCGATCAATCCATGGAAGGGCAAAGTCAAAGTCTTTATGCGTTCTTTAGCAACGCGTGAAGCAGGCTCAGAAATTTCTCCAGCCTTGCCTGACGTGATCGCCGCTTGCAAACTAGCTGGCTTTGATTTGGTGATTGTTGAAACTTCAGGTATCGGTCAAGGTGATGCAGCGATCGTGCCGCACGTCGATTTATCGATGTATGTGATGACACCAGAATTTGGTGCGGCCTCTCAGTTAGAAAAAATTGACATGCTCGATTTTGCGGATTTTGTCGCTATCAATAAATTCGACCGTAAAGGCGCGCTGGATGCGCAACGCGATGTGGCCAAACAATATCAACGCAATCGCGAATTGTGGAGCAAGAAGCCAGACGAAATGCCAGTGTATGGCACACAAGCATCACGCTTCAATGATGATGGTGTGACAGCGCTGTATCAAGGCATCTTGCCTGAATTGGTCGCGCGCGGTTTGAAAGCGAAGCCAAGCAAGCTTGCGGTAGCGAATACCAAAACTTCTAGCGCACAAAACGTGATTGTGCCACCAGCACGCACGCGTTATTTGGCAGAGATTTCTGACACCGTGCGCGCTTATCACAAGCATACTTATAAACAAGTCGGTATCGCACGCGAACGTCAACAACTATTGGAATCAGCACGCATGCTCCGCGAGGCGTCATCCTCGCGTACGCGGGGATCCATTGAAGGTGCGTCGGTTGAAAACATGGATTCCCGTTTTCACGGGAATGACGCGGTGGAGTTGGTGACTGAACTTGCGGCAGAACGCGAGAATCACCTCACAGCAGAATCTAAAAAACTCATCACCATGTGGCCAGACATGCAGAAGGCTTATGCTGGTGATGAATACGTCGTCAAAATTCGTGACAAAGAAATTCGTACTCGCCTCACGCAAAAATCCTTGTCTGGCACCACGATTCGTAAAGTCGCATTGCCGCGTTTTGAAGATCACGGCGAAATCTTGCGCTGGTTAATGTTAGAAAATGTCCCTGGCTCTTTCCCATTCACGGCGGGTGTGTTTGCGTTTAAACGCGAAGGCGAAGATCCAACGCGTATGTTCGCTGGTGAAGGCGATCCTTACCGTACCAACCGTCGCTTCAAATTGGTGTCGCAAGGCATGGATGCGAAACGCTTGTCGACCGCGTTTGACTCTGTGACTTTATATGGCGCAGACCCAGCAATTCGTCCAGACATCTACGGCAAGATCGGTAACTCCGGTGTCTCCGTCGCTACTTTGGAAGATATGAAAGTCCTCTACGATGGCTTTGATCTCTGCGATCCAGCGACTTCGGTGTCGATGACGATTAACGGCCCTGCACCAACGATCTTGGCCTTCTTCATGAACACCGCGATTGATCAGCAAATGGATAAATTCCGCGCTGATAACAAGCGCGAGCCGACCGCTGATGAAGCTGCAAAAATCCGCGCATGGGTCTTGATGAATGTCCGTGGTACGGTGCAAGCTGATATTTTGAAAGAAGACCAAGGTCAAAATACATGCATCTTCTCGACGGAATTTTCACTCAAAGTGATGGGCGATATTCAAGAGTATTTCGTACATCACCAAGTACGTAATTTCTACTCCGTGTCGATCTCGGGTTACCACATCGCCGAAGCCGGTGCGAATCCGATTTCGCAATTGGCCTTCACTTTGTCAAACGGTTTCACTTTCGTTGAAGCTTACTTGGCACGCGGCATGCACATCGATGATTTCGCAGCCAACTTGTCCTTCTTCTTTAGTAACGGTATGGACCCAGAATACACGGTCCTAGGCCGCGTTGCTCGTCGTATCTGGGCAGTGGCGATGCGCGATAAATACGGCGCGAATGATCGTAGCCAGAAGTTGAAATACCATATCCAAACTTCAGGCCGCAGCTTGCACGCACAAGAAATCGACTTCAACGATATCCGCACCACGCTGCAAGCTTTGATCGCGATCTACGACAACTGCAATAGCTTGCACACCAATGCCTACGACGAAGCGATCACCACACCGACTGATGAATCAGTCCGTCGCGCCTTGGCAATTCAATTGATCATCAACCGCGAATGGGGTCTCGCGAAAAACGAAAATCCAATTCAAGGTAGTTTCATCATCGAAGAATTGACTGACTTAGTCGAAGAAGCAGTCTTGCAAGAATTCGAACGCATCGCAGAACGTGGCGGCGTTTTAGGTGCGATGGAAACCGGCTACCAACGTGGCAAGATCCAAGAAGAATCCATGCACTACGAACACCTGAAACACGACGGCACATTGCCTATCATCGGCGTTAACACCTTCCGCAATCCAAAAGGAAGCGAAGCACCACAGAAGATAGAATTGGCACGCTCAACAGAGGAAGAAAAACAATCGCAACTCACGCGCTTGGCTGACTTCCATCAACGCCACGCCGACGTCGCACCACAGGCACTCGCCGCTTTACAACAAGCAGCGATCAATAACGAAAACGTGTTCGCAAAGTTGATGGATGCAGCGCGGGTTTGTTCGTTGGGGCAGATTACAACTGCACTCTTTGAAGTCGGCGGACAGTATCGTAGGAATATGTAGTTGAAGGATAGTTGGCGGGGAATCCTCGCCAACTTTGGTTTAAAGTAATCTAGACCCACTAAAGGCTAAGTCTTACTTTGAGAGAGACCCAAGGCAGAATAATGAGCGTTCGGGAAATTATAATTGGCTTGATATTTACGATCGCTGGATTATTGGGTTGCGTGGGAATGATTCGTGAGAACTTCGATGCAATTAATTCTGTGAATTGGATTCGGGTCGAGGGTGAAATTATAACGGCAAAACTAACACCCCCGCCGGGTAGGGGCGCGGTACAGGCAGTTTTTTTCTATGTATATGAAGTGAATCAAAAGAAAATTGTTAACTCAAGAATGACATTCAGCAGTTCGGCATCTGCGTCCCAAATGCTGGAAAAATATCCGTTATTCTCCACCGTGCCTGTTTATTACGATCCGGCTGATCCTGAGAAGTCGGTCGTTGAGCCTGGTTTCGAAGGAACATGGTTTGACTGCTTGTGGCCTCTACTGATGAGCTTGTTAGGGGCTTATGTGCTCTTTTTGAATTATAAGAAATATGGACAAGTAGAACGGGAGCCAGCAATCTAGGGCAGGTGTAACCCCCGCTGTAATTCAATCTTAACGATTGATCGTTCGAAACTCTTCTCTCGCATCACCATCGCGGCATTTGAATTTTCTGCCGGCGAAGGTCGCATCCGTCCATCGTTATCGATTTATATTTTCCGTAACGCCTCATTAAGAAACGGAATCACTCGCGCGTTGTAAGCATCCGCCGCATCCCGATAGGCAAAGGTATGATCAACACCGGGCAAGACCATCAATTCCGTTTTCGCCGCAGCACCGAAAGCGCGTTGAAGACGTTCGCCGAAATGTGGTGGTGTATAAATATCGGCGTCACCGTGTATGAGTAGCACCGAAGGATTTCCTTTGACTAATGCTGCTTGTCGTTCTGGTCTGAGGTTTCTTTCTAAGGATGGCCAGACGACCTGCGACATGCGGATTGCTGCGTTAGCGATTGGGTAGTGTTTCCAAAAATCGGGCAGGGTGGGGAAGGCGGCTTCTAACACCGCTGCTTGGTAAGGACTGCCTTCTCTTGCCAATGAACATAAACCCCAGGCTGCGCCGAATGAGGCGCCTATGAGTCCAACGGGAAGTTGTGGGTGACGTCGCTTCGCCCAGATGCCTGCAGCGAGTATGTCGGCGGGATAGTCGAAGGACTTGCTTTGGCTCTCGCCGAAGCCGTTCGCATCGAAGACCAGTACGTTGAAACCCGCTTGGCGAAATAGATCTGCGTGACCGTAGCGTAACCAAAATCCTTTGGCTGCTTTGCCCATGGGATGCGCTAGCACGAGGGTCGCATTAGCGTTGCCCGCATCTCCAGTTTTGCCTGCCGCCGCACCCCACAAGCCTTGTAGATACGCACCGTTTCCACTTTGAAAGTTGACGCGTTCCCAATCGGTTTGCGTAGCATTGCTTGGCCAAACCCATGGCACTTCAAATCGTCCGAAGAAGGGCTTGCGTAGAATTTTGTGCGACAGGCTCATGGGATTTCCTTTATCAGCGGATTGGGCGCATCATCGTTCTGACGCGACACGATAGGTAGTCACCGATGATAGCTTACCCAGAAATTCGCTACCAAGTGGAAACGTTCTATTCGACGAGATTGGTTTGAAGAAAATTGGCGAAGCGAGTTATTTCTGTAAAGTCATTGCTTAAATGTAGTTTAAAAAAAGGCCACAAAAGTTCACTCAATTTTTTCGAATCTAAAGATTGTTTTCTTTGTTCATGAGATGTCATGTTGGCAATGCTAGCTTGTACTTTGAATTAAAAAATAGGAGCTTCATTGAGTTGGGCAATTGATGCGCATTTTTGACCGCGAATTTAGACCCGATATCGAGTTGTTAAAGATTGTTGCAACTTCGCAATAAAACAATTTCTATTCCAATTTAGGAGCTAAGATATTGATATAGATCAACATCGTTTCAAGTGCGGTGTATGTTCGTCCCGGCTAAATGTGCAGTGATAACCAAAAACAAGGTGAATCAAATGGCTTCGAAACTTAACCAAAATGTGGGACGCTTACTTGGCACCTGTGTATTTGCCGGAGCATTTCTGATTTTTCTTATATTTATTGGGGCTGTTGCGTTTAGCATTCATAAGTCTTTGGAGAAGAGTGCGATTCACGATATTTCCAATTTGCTTAATTCGGTGAATGACAGTTTTGATGTCTTCAATAGTGCTGTCAAAGCCGATGCCGAACGTACCGGAAATAATTTGCGTGCAGAACTTGGAGATAAGTTTTCTATAGTTGCCGGTGAGAAGATTAAAGTTGGCGCTAAAGAAACCTTAGCCTTGAGTCTCGATGATACGGCACTGAACAATAATTTTGACATCGTTGATGCGTTCACCGCAAAAACAGGTGCGATAGCCACTTTTTTTGTGAAAGATGATCTTGACTTTATTCGTGTATCGACTTCGCTAAAGAAGGAAAACGGCGAACGTGCAATTGGCACTGCATTGGATCGCGCCCATCCTGCTTATGCGCTATTACTTGAAGGGAAGAAGTTTACTGGAGCTGCAAAGCTTTTTGGCACCAACTACATGACTTATTACAATCCCTTTATGGACTCGGATGGAAAAGTGATCGGTGTCATTTTTGTCGGTATCAATATAGATCCGACTTTAGGTTTGCTTAAAGAAAAGATCAAAGCAATGACGATTGCAAAGTCCGGTTATTTTTACGCACTTGATCAAAAGGAGGGCAAACAGCAAGGTACACTAATGATTCATCCGGCCAAAGAAGGTCAAAATATTCTGGAGTCTAAGTCTGCTGATGGCCAGCTTTTCGTGCAAACAATGATTCAGAATAAAACAGGAACCTTGCGGTATGACTGGATTAATCCCGAGCAAGGCGAGACAAAGGCCAGAGAGAAATTAGTCGTGTTTATACCTATGCCATCCGTGAACTGGATCCTAGTTGGTGGTGTGTATGCTGGTGAATTAGCCGAAGAAAGTTTAAATCAAATCATGTGGCTAGGCGGACTTGCAACGATGCTTTTGGTCGTTGGAGGCGCCTTATTTATGTTGTTGGTTCGACGACTAGTAACGCGTCCTCTAGAGCAGGCAACTTCGTTTGCGGAGTCATTAGCGATGGGTGATTTGAGTCGTCGAATTGAAAGTGACAGCACCAACGAAATTGGCAAGATGTTGCAAGCGATGAATGGTATCGCTGAGGGCTTGGGAACAGTTGTAACAGAGGTGAGAGTCGGAGCGATCAATATTCAAACGGCTGCGCAAGAAATCGCAAGTGGCAATGCCGATCTGTCGTCGCGTACAGAAGTGCAAGCAGGAACGCTTGAGGAAACCGCTAGTTCAATGGAAGAACTTACTTCGACAGTTCATCAAAATGCGGACAACGCGCGTGAGGCAGATAAGTTTGTAAGTTCCGCAAGCGATGTCGCGGCAACGGCCGGAACTGTTGTCAATCGTATGGTAGGAACCATGGCTGATATCAAAGATAGCTCACGTAAAGTTGGTGAAATTATAAACGTGATTAATGATATTGCTTTTCAGACGAATATCTTAGCTTTGAATGCCGCTGTTGAAGCCGCCCGAGCTGGCGAACAAGGACGAGGGTTTGCGGTTGTCGCAAGCGAAGTTCGAAGTTTGGCTCAACGTGCTGGAGCCGCAGCGAAAGATATTCAAAATTTGATTAATGATTCAGTTAGAAAAGTTGAGCTTGGCAGTGTCATGGCCGATGAAGCTGGTGCAACTATGGGAAAGGTCGTTGAAGATATCCGAAAAATTGCGACGCTCGTTAATCAGATTAGTCACGCTAGCGTGGAGCAAAGCGCTGGCATCAATCAAGTGAATGATGCAATCAACAATTTGGACGAAATGACGCAGCAAAATTCTGCTTTAGTCGAAGAGGCAGCGGCGGCGGCCGAAAGCATGCGCGAGCAATCTGATCGATTATCGTCATTAGTTACCCAATTTCGTACGACAGATCAGCATACAAATGGTATTCGTGCTGACATGTCCAATAGGAAGCTGATAGGAAGAGGGCATTAGTTTCTTGATTGCTTACTTTTTGTTAGAAGGACTAGCCAAGAACAAGAGGATGACCACGATTGGTAAAGTAAAAAGCCGGCCTATGATTAGCCGGCTTTTTTGCATAATTTTGCGATGGAAATGTTTTTGAAGTGATCTTAAATGAGTACGAGATCAACTTCAATATTGCTAGGTGTCGCGTTTGAGTAAGTCTAACTGACTGAGCCTGCTAAGGCACAATGCATCACTATGCTCGCCATTGATATTCCCTTGAGAAGTACTTGAAGTAAGACGAGTCTAAGCAATTTTGGGAACAGGTAATCATGAATACATCACTCGTCACACACACTGACATTCAAACACCGTCAATCTCCAAAACCGATCAAAAGCGTCTTGAGCGATTAGCTGCAAGTGCAGGTCGTACTCCGCAAGCGATGTTGCGCTTTGTTTTGCGTAACGGTTTCGCTGCATGTGAAGAAGATGTCGCAGAGAGTTTGCGTGCTGATCGTGAATTTCAAAAAGGTGACAGCGCGAGTCATGCGAGTGTTATGCAGACAGCGAAGAAACGTTTTAAAACTGCGTTTTAAAGTTAAGTAAGACTGACTCTGTGCATTCACTTACCGTGGTTTGGAGTGCGAGTGCGTAGAGCGTTTTTTCAAGCTCGGAAAAAATCGAGGATGAAGACGCAGGAACGGCACGTCTGATTGTTCAACGAATTGATAAGTCTATTGACTTAATTGTAGCCCATCCAAATCTTGGCACTTTCACCGCGATGACTGGCGTTCGTCGCTATGCTATTCCCAACACAGGACATACGATCAATTATCGAATTGCGCACGGGGAATTGCGAATACTGCGATGGTATCGACAGCGCCAGCATATCAAATAAAGCTTCAATCATTTACGCGGTTCTTTGGTAGTTTTCATGCGCTATCAGACCAATGGATAAAGATGGAATTACATCGCTGTAATTTTTTCGATTCATCGTCCCTAAATCTTCTTGTGTTTACTTCTGTATTTCAAAAAGTCCAATCACCTTCCATCCCCATTTCCCGCACGTTGGTCTTGCTTGGTTTGGTTTTGTGATAGAAATGATTGCCATAAAAGATAATTGTTGAAATAATCTTGCGCGGTGATCTTTGAGCGATCGCCTTGTTGTTCAAATCATTTAAACAATTCTAAAACATGGGGGATTCATGCGGTTTTTTATGCTGATGCTGTTGGTCTGTGGTTTGAGTGCTTGTAAATCAATTGTGGTGAAAGATTTAGATTTAATTCGTCCAGATAATTTAACTGGATATAAAACCAAAGCGGTGTTTGATCAAGAAAAATTGCAAAAGATTTTGCCGTCTGCGCAGTTAAAGGATGAGCAAATTGTAGTCGCGCAAGCAGGTGTTGAGCCTGTAACGATCAAAGGGGTTCGTGCTGTTTTGCCAGAGGCAAAAACAACCGTCTTATATTTTGGCGGCAACCTCACGCATGTTGATGAGAATGCGCCGATTCTGGCCAAGTTGTCGGCAGTTTGTCCTGCTAACTTTACCACTTTTGATTATCGTGGTTATGGTCGTACCAATGGGCAGCCTGATGCTTTGTTGTTGAAAGAAGATGCTCTGCGTATTTATGATTTTGTGCGAGCGTCTACTAGTGGAAAGTTGCTGGTGTATGGCTATTCTTTGGGTGGCTTTATGGCTAGTCATATCGCGGCGAATCGGTCGATTGATGGTCTTGTATTAGAGGGTAGTGCGACGACACCTGCGCAAGTAGTCGATGCACAAATTCCTTGGTACTTTAAGCCTTTCGTCAATGTGACGATTTCGGACAATCTAAAAACCATCGACAATCTGGCTGCGACCTCACAATACAAAGGTAAAATCTTGGTGATTACGGGCGGCAAAGATACGACAATGCCTGCCTATTTAGGGCAGCAGCTGTATGACAATTCACCAAGTCAAGAGAAGCAGTATGTCTTCGTTGAAAACGGTACACACAGCAATTTGACCAACGATGCGCGCGTCAAAGCGCAGTACTGCGAATTATTGAATAAGCTCAATTAAACTAGGAATCGCGGGCTGTTTTATGGCGCCAAGTGTGAGATTCACTTGGCGCTTTTTTATTTGTATCAGTTCTTTGAAAACCGCAGAAATGGCTTGGTGTTGATTGCAGCTTCTTTTAGTTGGCTAGAATAGCGTATCGCTCTTGCATTCAATGATTTCTGCTGATCGCTATCGATTTGCAGGTAATAGACACCTTGATGAGTAACTAGCGCATAAACATTCGAATAAAGATGGTGGATAGGCCATTCATATTGCATCACTTGAATTGTCCCGCTTCCTTGATTGATGTTTAGCTTGCCTGTGAATGGTGTATCTTGCCCGCCAAATTGCATCTCTCCCTGAACTGGGTAGTGACCATCAGCGACGCTAGGATTATGTTTTTTGTTTAAAAAAGCCTGCGCTAACATATGTGCGGTTTCTTCGATAGAACTGACCCACTCTAGATTGGTCATCACGGAAATGGCGAGATCTTCATTAGGAAAATAACTAATAACCGAGCGTGCACCTTGGGTGACTCCAGCATGTTCATAGACCGGGCGACCTTGGATGTCATAGCTCAAGCGCCAGCCAATACCAACTTGGATTTTCTCGCCTGATTGCAAGGCTTGACTCGTGAACATCGTTCGCATTGTATCTGCACTGAGATAGCCATTTGAAAAAGCTCGAGTCATGTTTACCATGTCACTAGGTGTAGTTACCCATCCGGCAGACGCCCAAAACGCACTGAGTTCACGCGGATTTTCTACGAGTACATTATTGTTGCCTGACTTTGCATAGATACGCGACATGTTCGGCATCGCCTTGTGTCGCAGCATTTCTGCTTCGGTATGTTTTAGTCCTAAGGGGTTGAGTACTGATTGTTGGACATAGCTTAGGTAGGGGATTCCAGATGCGGCTTCCATCATTGCAGAGAGTAATACAGTGCCATGTGAAGAGTAGTGGTACTTTGTTCCTGACGGTGCAATTTGTTGGTGATGGGCGAACACGCTTAATGCATCTTGCACGGTAGGATAGTAGCGATTTTCTGTTCGATCGCCCATGATGTAGTGCGGAAAACCTGCAATATGTCCGGATAGTAAGCGGGCTGTAATTGGATATTCTTTTTGTGGAAATTGTGGAAGATAGCGTGCAATCGGCGCATCAATATCAATCAGCCCATCTTGCATCATTTTTGCTAATGCGGTCGCGGTAATGGCTTTTGATACGGATGCAGCGCGGAATTGGGTTTGTGGCGTGACAGGTTGACGCTTTTCGAGATCGGCGAAGCCAAAGCCTTGCGCAAAAACGAGTTGATCTTTATGTCGAATGGCGACAGACAGGCCAGGAAGATTTGCAACTCTCAGTAAATCCTCAGCGATGGCGCGAACCTTTTGTGATTGATCGAAGTCACCACCAATCGCTTCTGGAGGCTCCGGCTTAATTTTTTCTAGTTCTTTGGAAAAAATCACACTAACGATTTTCCAATCATCCGCCACCTTAATCAAGTGCCATAACTCTTTGCCCCAATTTCCTTTCTTTCCATTTACCCAAAAACTGTAATCGAAGGAAACCGATGCAACGTGACCATCTTCGACGATTTCGATGTTTTTGAAGTGCTCTTGCTTAGGACTATTTTGCATTACGGACTGAAACCATGTTTGATAGTCAGAACGCTGATAATTTGGCGCAAGCGGGTTTAACTTTAAGCGCTCTTTTTGTGTCGCATCTTTATTCACAGCAATCCAAGTAACAGGGCCTTCAAGAAAAAGGGCATACATTTTTTCTTGATCTTTGGTTTCAATGTATTGCATGAACGATTGCAGCAGCGATTCAATCTTTTGTCGATCTGTCAGTGGCTGCGATGGCGTGTTGTGACCTTGAAATGTTATCGCATTTGCGTTTGCGATAAAGTTTGTGATCATTGCAAACGCAATGATGCATTTAATTAGTTGTCTCATTTTTTTTCTATTTCCTTTAAAGGGGAAAAGCGTGGCGCAACCCATTTTGGTAGTTGCGTTCGCGTTGAAATGCGAATTGAGATTCTAACTTTCTGCGGTACGAGAATATGTTTGTTGAATGTATGGAAATGTATCTTGATAATACGTATTGATACTTTAAGTTACCTATATGCTTTTGCAAAACAGGCGCTGGCTTCGTTGAGTTTTCCTTGACTTGCAATCGCACTCGGTAGCGCTCGTGAGCGTCCACGAGCCGATCATAGGCTCGCGGAATTAGCTTTATTTATTTGAGTATAGAAGTCGCGGCATCATCCGCCAGATACCTTGTTGATGCCGGAACTTCGCTCACATATGGGCTTAAACTAACTTCAAATCCACTTCAATATTGCCACGTGTCGCGTTTGAATAAGGGCAAACTTCGTGTGCTTTAGCGACAATGTTTTCAGCGACAGCGCGATCCAAACCAGGTAGTGCAACGCTTAAGCTGACTTTGAGTCCAAAGCCGCCCTTGCCATTGGGACCAATGCCGACTTCACCAGTGACGTTCGTATCTGCGGGGAGCGTTTGTTTTGCTGCAGCTGCGACAAACTTCATTGCACCAATGAAGCATGCTGAATAGCCTGCGGCAAATAATTGTTCTGGATTGGTACCTTCGCCGCCAGCACCGCCCAATTCTTTTGGTGTGCTTAAACTGACGTTGAGTTTGTGGTCATCGCTATGAGCGCGGCCATCGCGGCCACCGGTTGCTGTTGCGCGTGCTGTGTATAAAACTTGCATGATGAACTCCTTGATTTGTGAAAGCAATTCACAAATTGCATTGCTTCACTTTGATTAAATAAACACTGCTATCCGCTATCAAACTTTTTTTGTTTGAGAAGGACTGGAGAGAATAATAATGTACAATTAAATTGTACGCAATTGACTTTTAAAAAATAATGTTAATCGGTCCGATAGTGAATATTGATGACACTATGTAGGAAGCGTGCAGTTTTCTACATAGCTCCTTGTGTGGCGCACTGTATGTTTCAATCTCTATGCAAATGTAGAGGCGAATTCAGTAGCCAGTAGAATAGTGATCTGGCAATTACCTTGCTAGCAATCAGGTAATTGTTCGGTGTGAGCTTGAATCAAGGCGCAATAGTGTTCAAGCAATCTGAATGCTCAAAGACTCTATTAATCTAACTTAGTATGTAATGCGTCTCTTAAGACCTGTAACTGTGAACGTAGTTCGGCCAATTGCGATGCGTCTTGTCCGCTTGCGCAAAGAATTTCACGCGGGATCTTTTCTGCTAATTTCCTCATGGCGTGGCCGTTGGGTCTGAGTAGTATCCGCACCTGCCTTTCATCTTCTAGGTCGCGTTGTCTAGAGATTATGTCGGCAGCTTCCAAACGTTTGAGTAAGGGAGTGAGTGTTCCCGAATCGAGAAAAAGTTTTTCACCAATCTCTTTGACCAAGAGTCCATCCTGTTGCCACAGAACCAGCATCACAAGATACTGCGGATAAGTCAGGCCAAGTTCATCAAGCAATGGCTTATATGTTTTTGTCATTGCTAATGATGCCGAATACAAAGCAAAACAAAATTGCTTATCCAAGCTCAGAAAATCGGTGTTGGTAGAAGATTTTTTTTTCATCATAGTCTTTCAAGAGAGTCACATTATGATGAAGTGTGCCTCGATTATCAATCGACATTCCATGTATGCTGAGTTTCAGCATACGTTCAGAGTAATTTGATGTGAATTTTTCGAGTAGCGACGATTAGTACTGTTTGCAAGTTGAATGATTTGCAGGCATTCTTTCATTTCTATCTATATCAACAAACTATCTATAAGCGATCAACTGCCGATGAACTACTCATTAACAGCATCAATAAACTAAGATTCAAAACTAAGATCTAATCGAAATAATGCGCAAGCTTATTGACCGCAATCCAATCAAAAATAAAAGGAGAAATCTCGCATGTCAGAAAAGTCGGTGTTCATCAATATTCTCGTGGCACTCACTGCTTTTACAGCAGGATGGTTTGCGCACCAAGAATTACGCCCGTTTATCTCTCCGCCAGACGAGGCCATGCCACTCAAAATCGCGACGCCCGGGCAACTAGCACAAACCTCGCGCGTGATTTTCACTGCGGATAAAACGGGCAATTATCGCGATCAGAAGATTCGCGTCGAGCAAGTGACGATGTTGCAGGAATTGCCCGATTCTGTGTTGATGGAAGTGAAGTATCACTATGACGGTGCGGCTCCAGCTAACGAGGTGAAGATGTTTGTTGGTATGGAGTCTAAGTATCTGTATTTGGGTAACGATACGATACATCCCGGCGATGGTGTGCTGCGTTTGGCGATAGGAATGATAGAGAGCGATATGAAGCAAGACCAAATACAAAACTTCAAAACCGAGCGTATGCATATCTCTTTCGAGCATTATCCACCGGGCTCGTATCAAGGTGTTTTGGCGACGACCAAAATTCCCTATAGCAAAGAATGGAAGTTACCTTAAATTGAAGGAGTTGCAATGCGTGTCTTGAGCGTATTTTTGATCTTGTTACTCGGTGCTGCTTATTTCTTATTTGATCAATGGCTAGCGCCCCAACTACGTGGCCCAATTCGTATAGGCGAATCCTTACTGTCGGTGCAAGAACAAAAGCTCGCGCTCGATAAGCAAGCTTTCTCTATTACCCATGCGAACATCGTTGAAGAGAACGATAAGCGCATCGTGGTTCAGTTTACTTATCAAGGCAAAGATCCTAGCTGGCATTTGAATGCTTGCGGTGATATTGCGGAAAATAATATGAACGGTCCTTGGGGCTGTGAACCGCGTGTACTACAAGTGGCTGACGACGGTAAAGTTGATATTAGTTTTGTGCTAGCAAACGGCGATGCGGTAAAAGGACGTAGCAGAGAATGTTCGGATACCGTGAGTGTTAGTGTTTACGGTCGAGATGGCTCAGTGTTTTATCGCCACAAATTTGCGCTAAAAAAAGTATGGCATCAGGAGCCAGGCATGTGGTCTTGGTATCGATATCGACATGAAGGGTGTCCAGTGCGCAGTGGAATGTAAGTGTCGATGTGCATAAAAAAAGTCTGACACTTTTTTATAAATTACGATAGTAAAGTCTTTGATCCGTGAATTTTTCTAACTTGTCACGTCAGCCTATCTTGCAAGGCATGTTTACCATGCTGGTGTTTGCCGCCTTAACTTTGTGGATGCCGGAGCTTACTATTCCTTGGATAATTGCATTCGGCATGTGTGCCGCGTTTAACTGGTTTCAAGCATGTTTTATTCAATTTGGATTCGGTGTCTGCTTGGCATGGCTTAAGTTGACCATCATTGTTTTTCTTTTTGTCGATGGTAGTGCCGCGATCCTTGCTATGCCGATGTTGGCAGTGGTATTTGGGGCGGCTTTGTTTTGTGGCTTATTATTGGTGAAAGCGCTACGATTCCTCACTTCGTTTTTTCGTCGCTAAATTGATGGAGCCTTTTGTTTTAGTTAATCTTCACAGATGATCAGCTAGCGCATTAAGGCTTGAACCACAATTTTGTATTCTGTAGTGGCAACGATCCCACTTTGATTAATGGATTTTTCAATTCAAAAATCACGCGGTCTTTGATATTGGCACTGCGGATAAATCCTTGAAAATATTTATTGAATATGCGCTCGAAACTTCCATCTGCAACCGCGCGTTCCAAACCTAGTGTCAAATCGGCAGCGAGTTTCTTTTGATTTGGCGCCACGAAAAAATAAAATGCGGTCGGATAATGCAAAATGAAGGTGGTGTCGATTTCAAAATCTTGATAAGTAGGATTTTTCTTCTCATTCCAAATCGCGATGACTGGTCTCGGAAAATAGTCAAAACGTTTCGCTCTTAACATATTCGCTAAGGACTCGTCGGCACCTGTAATGACCGGCAAACCATTGCTACGCAAGATATCGGTATCTGGCCACAATGCTCCTTGACCAGCGCGAAACTTTGCCAGATCACTTATTTGTTTAACTTTGCTAAGTAATAGCGGCTGGTCGCGATGCACAAATGCGATGCGCCAACCAAAAAAACCCTTATCAATAGGAATGCGAATAGGCAAAATTTGGCGCTCACGTTCGTCACTGGTCATAGTCCAGATTACATCTAACTTGCCGAGATTTTGCGACATTTCGACTATTTGGCGTGCTTGTGGTACTGGCGCTTCTTTTGACTTGACGATGAAGTAAGGTTCACCACTTTTAGTAATCGCGAGTTGCAGAATCTCGACGATGTAGGATGCGATAGGATCGCCGGTTTTTTCTAAATCTTGGATGCGAATAGGAATCAGCGTGGTCGATTTGCTTTTGCTGCTTTCTTGCGCTGTTGGCTTGGTATATTCAGTTGCAGTAGTCGAGGATTGTGCAGTTGCTATGTTTGCGATGCTCGATAAGATTGCAAGACAGGCAGTGATGAAGAAGATGCGGATTGAAAGTAATCGATCTTGCGCCAATTTAGCGAATTGTTCGCAATGATTTGAAAACTTTAAATTTAAAAATCTTAAATTTAAAATGTTGAATGCGGGAATGTCGGCTAGATATAGGCGCATGCGTGGTGAAATCAATTGATCATTCCCTAGCAGTTTATGACTCTCAAAAAAGAGTCAGTGTTTTCGATATTGCAATTGGCTTCAATTTACGCGTTATTTACGAGTTATGTGCGAACTATAGACAGCTAAGTTACGAATAATTGCATTGAACATAAAGCGATAAATGTGAATCGAGTGTAGCCTATTTTTTGTACGTCACTTATACATACTATGTATTTTGTCGTGAAAATGCTCCTTAGTTTGATTTTGACGTCTTTTTGAATGAAGCTTGTCGCGTTTCATCACAATCACGATTGCAAGCAACAACAAGGCTGGGGTTGAAGGCGTTTCATTTTGGTCAACCTTGGCGGGTAATTAAGCGTTGTTTAAGTTTGAAGTTGGACGCATACCTTTAATGATTCCATCACATCGACCAAAGTTAGGAGTGCAGATGCGAAAGCGATATTTGACCTGTTTAAGCGCTTTGCTGTTGCTTGGACTAGTGCCTGTTGATGCAGCGCAAGCGCTGGCATTTCGCTGCAATTCTTATGTGATTGACGTTGGTATGCACAAAGCAGAGGTCATGCAAAAATGTGGTTTGCCTGCACTTCGTGATCAGAAGACGGAGCGACGTCGTATCGGATTGAGGCAGTTTGATCCCTCTCTGATGGTTCATCCAAATCAGAACGCTGGAAACCGCGTTCGTCATGCACGCAATTATGAACATCAGTTTGCGCAGGAAACTGCGTATGAGATCGATGTTCAAATTGAAGAGTGGGTTTATAACTTTGGTCCACAGCGCTTTATGCAATTGCTGCGTTTTGAAGATGGACGCTTAAAGCAGATTCAAGATTTAGCTTCTGGACACTAAATTCAATAATTCACTTTCGATATCGAGCACTCGATATTTTTTTATCTCTAGATTACTTGGGCTTGAACTAGAGCCGATGTCTTTTCTATTCTCTTCTGTTTCCTCAAACAGCTAGGCTGATCCTTACTTCGGTCTCGATTGTCTAAAAAACACAATTGACGACGGGGACATTCAATTATTTGGCGCGCATCTCCAGTCAGGTTTTCTCTATCGACACCAAACAGTGAATTTTTACACTTTGTTTACATCCTGAGCCAGTCTTTTAACAAGATTCTTACGGCATTTTTACTATTCTTCAATCTGCAGAAAATGCTTATGGAGGTTGGGATGAATAATTTAATCGATATGTTGTATGTGGGAGGAATCCTAGGATTTCTCCTAATGGTATTGGCGCTTGCGGCGATCTGTCACAAACTGGAAAACCATCAGGAGAGCAAATAATGAATAGCTTTTATGTGATTGGTGCTGTGGTTGCCGCGGCATTGCTGGTTTATTTGGTGGTTGCATTACTAAATGCAGAGGAGTTGTGATGACTGGTCAATCAATTTTATTAATGCTAGTTTTCTTTATGGTGTTGCTGTCATTAGCCTATCCACTAGGTAAATTAATTAGTCAGGTTGCAGATGCGAAGGCTAAGGTCTCTGGACTGCAGTGCTTGGGCTTTTTAGAGCGTGGTTTATTTAAATTGGCTGGTATCAAAAGCGAGCAAGAGATGACTTGGAAAGGCTATGTCATCGCTTTGTTAGTCTTTAATGCTTTTGGCACTTTAATGGTCTATCTAGTGCAGCGCCTACAATTTTGGTTGCCTTTTAATCCGCAAGGATTGCCAAATGTTAGCCCAGATTCGTCCTTCAATACCGCGGTGAGTTTTGTCAGTAATACGAATTGGCAGGGCTATGTAGGCGAAGCGACCATGAGTTATTTGACGCAGATGTTGGTGCTGGCTGGACAGAATTTCTTTTCCGCCGCGACCGGTATTGCGGTTGTGTTCGCGTTGATTCGTGGATTCTCGCGCCATTCATCTAAATCCATCGGTAACTTCTGGGTCGACTTGACGCGATCTACTGTGTATCTGCTGTTGCCATTATCAGTGATTTTTGCGACGTTTCTGCTTAGTCAGGGCGTGATTCAGAATTTCTCATCGTATAAACAAGTGCAATTGATTGAGCCTGTGACATATAGCGTGGCAGCAACGGGCGCTGATGGGCAAGCTTTGAAAGATGATAAAGGTGCGCCAGTGATGGAAACGTTGACGGCGAAAACACAAACGCTGGCGATGGGGCCAGTGGCGTCACAAGAAGCGATCAAATTGTTGGGTACCAATGGCGGTGGATTTTTCAATATGAACTCAGCACATCCTTTCGAAAATCCAACCGCATTGAGCAATTTCTTCCAGATGATCGCAATCTTCTTAATTCCTGCCGGCTTATGTTTTGCTTTTGGTCGTATGGTTGGAGATCAACGACAAGGCATGGCAGTTCTTGCCACGATGAGTCTTTTATTTGTTGTGATGACTGTGGGCGTCATGGCTGCAGAACAACAAGCACACCCTGCCTATGCCGCCTTGAATATTGATCAAGCGCCTAGTGCTCTGCAAGCTGGTGGCAATATGGAAGGTAAAGAAAGTCGCTTTGGTATCAGTGCTTCCGCGTTGTTTGTTGCAGTCACTACGGCGGCCTCTTGCGGTGCGGTGAACGCAATGCATGACTCTCTTATGCCACTCGGTGGATTGGTACCTCTGGCTTTAATGCAATTTGGTGAAGTCGTATTTGGTGGCGTTGGTTCTGGCTTGTATGGCATGTTGATCTTTGCGATCTTGGCGGTATTTATTGCGGGTCTGATGATTGGTCGTACCCCTGAATACTTAGGCAAAAAGATTCAAGCTTACGAAATGAAAATGACCTCGATTGCGATCTTGGTGACGCCGATTCTGGTGTTAGCTGGCACTGCGATTGCCGTGATGAGTGACGCTGGACGTGCAGGTATCTTAAATCCCGGTGCGCATGGTTTCTCTGAGGTGCTGTACGCTTTTACTTCAGCGGCGAATAACAATGGTAGTGCGTTTGCGGGATTAACTTCGAACACACCTTTCTACAACATGATGTTGGCGATAGCGATGTGGTTCGGACGCTTTGCCGTGATCGTTCCAGTGCTTGCCATCGCAGGTTCTTTAGCAGCGAAAAAACGTTTGGAAGTTAATGCTGGAACGATGCCTACGCACGGCCCAATGTTTATCGCTTTGTTAGCGGGCACCGTGGTGTTAATCAGTGTGTTGAACTATGTACCCGCTTTGGCTTTGGGACCTGTGGTCGAACATTTACAAATGTTTAGTCCAGCAAGTCCACGCTAAGCCTGAGGAGAATCTGATGTCTAATACGAATTTACAGAAAAATCTTGCTGCAGCAAATGCAGCAAATGCAGCAAATGCAGCAAATGCGGCAAATGGAGCAGCAAAAGCTGAACACCTTGCTAATGTGGATACTGCCAGTGCGAATAATCGTCTGGCGCTATTTGATGCGAAGTTGATCAAACCCGCCATTATTGATGCTTTCCGAAAATTGACACCACGCACGCAATTACGCAGTCCAGTGATGTTTGTAGTGTATATCGGTAGCATTATTACGAGCTTGTTGTATGTGCATGCCTTGTTAGGAAAAGGCGAAGCCGATGCTAGCTTTATTTTGGCGATCAGTATTTGGTTGTGGTTTACAGTATTGTTTGCAAACTTTGCCGAAGCTTTGGCTGAGGGGCGCAGCAAGGCGCAAGCCGCTTCGTTAAAAGGACTAAAGCAATCAGTGATCGCCAAAAAATTGGCAACGCCAAAACATGGTACAACTTGGTTGCCAGCAAACGTACAAGATTTACGTAAAGGGGATGTGTTTTTGGTAGAAGCCAACGACGTGATCGCGATTGACGGCGAAGTCATCGAAGGTGTTGCGACGGTGGATGAAAGCGCGATTACCGGTGAATCTGCGCCAGTGATACGTGAATCTGGTGGCGACTTTTCTTCAGTGACAGGCGGTACTCGGGTGCTGTCTGATTGGCTGGTGGTGCGGGTGACCTCCAATCCGGGCGAGGCCTTTATTGACCGTATGATTGCTATGGTAGAAGGTGCCAAACGTCAAAAAACACCGAACGAAGTAGCGCTCACGATTCTCTTGATCGCATTGACGATTATCTTTCTGGTTGTGACCGTTACCTTGTTGCCTTTCTCCTTATTTAGTGTGAATGCAGCGACTGCTCTAGGTTTTAGTTCCGCGCCTGTATCGATTACGGTTTTGATTGCCCTGTTGGTCTGTTTGATTCCGACTACCATTGGTGGTTTGTTATCCTCAATTGGTGTCGCTGGCATGAGTCGTATGATGCAAGCGAATGTGATTGCGACATCGGGTCGTGCGGTTGAGGCTGCGGGTGACGTCGATGTCTTATTGTTAGATAAAACTGGCACGATCACTTTGGGTAATCGCCAAGCGTCAGAATTTTTCCCAGCACCTGGCGTGACAGCGGTGCAATTGGCCGACGTTGCGCAACTCGCCTCGCTCGCTGATGAGACGCCAGAAGGCCGCAGTATCGTGGTGTTGGCAAAACAGCGTTTCAATTTGCGTGAACGCGAGATGGCCTCTCTGCAGGCACAGTTTGTACAATTCACCGCACAGACTCGTATGAGTGGTGTTGATATCGGTGAAGGTGCAGTTCGTGTTGTCCGCAAAGGGGCTGCTGATGCGGTACGCAAATTTCAAGAGGCGGCAGGACGCACTTTCCCAGCCGAAGTGACGAAGACTGTCGATGACATTTCTCGCCGAGGCAGTACGCCTTTGGTAGTGGTCGATGATGGTAAAGTCATGGGCACAATTGAACTTAAAGATATCGTCAAAGGCGGAATTAAGGAGCGCTTTGCTGAATTGCGCCGCATGGGAATCAAAACCGTCATGATCACTGGTGATAATAAGTTGACTGCAGCAGCGATTGCGGCGGAAGCGGGTGTCGATGACTTTCTGGCAGAAGCAACGCCGGAAGATAAATTGAAATTGATACGCAGCTATCAAGCCGAGGGGCGTCTAGTTGCGATGACTGGGGACGGCACCAATGATGCACCAGCTTTGGCCCAAGCGGATGTCGCGGTGGCCATGAATTCCGGTACGCAAGCGGCGAAAGAAGCCGGCAATATGGTGGATTTGGATTCGAATCCGACTAAGTTATTAGAGATTGTTGAAATCGGCAAACAAATGTTGATGACACGCGGATCCTTAACGACTTTTTCGATTGCGAATGATATCGCCAAATATTTTGCGATTATTCCTGCGGCATTTGTGGCGACTTATCCGCAATTGAAATCACTGGACATCATGCAATTGACGAGTCCAAATTCAGCAATTATGTCGGCTGTGATTTTTAATGCTTTGATTATTGTGTTTTTGATTCCTCTCGCTTTAAGAGGCGTGAAGTATCGTGCGGTCGGCGCGTCTTTGTTGTTGCGTCGTAATCTATTAATCTATGGCCTCGGCGGTATTGTTCTACCTTTTGTCGGGATTAAATTGATCGATATGATTTTGACTTTTTTGAATTTGGCTTAACCGATTTATCTGCATGCATATAGGAAATATCATGAGTACAAATAATTCTATCCTGTCCACCTTGCGTCCTGCAGCGATGCTGTTTGTCGGACTCACCGTTGTGGTAGGGCTTGCGTATCCACTAGCGATGACGGGTATAGCAAAACTTGCTTTTAACGAAAAGGCAGAAGGTAGTTTGATTGTTAAAGATGGTAAGGTCGTCGGCTCCAGTTTGATCGGACAGTCCTTTAGTTCCCCGCAATTTTTCTGGGGGCGCCCGTCTGCGACAAGCCCAATGGCGAACAACGCTACTATTTCGAGTGGCTCGAATTTAGGCTCGACAAACGTGGTGCAGTTGGACAATGCGAAAGCGCGCATTGATGCTTTGAAAGTCGCAGACCCTAGCAATACTGCGGCAATTCCAGTGGACTTGGTAACCGCCTCAGCCAGTGGTTTAGATCCAGAAATTAGTTTGGCTGCTGCGTATTATCAAGTTCCTAGAGTTGCGCGAGAGCGTAAAATGACAGAAGCGCAAGTACGCGCATTGATCGATCAGCTCGCGCAGAAACCTGTCATGGGATTGTTTGGTGAACCGCGTGTGAACGTTTTGCAGTTGAATCTAGCACTCCCGCAATCTAAGTAAATATGTAATTAATTGAGTTTAATCGACAACACGCACATTGCTATGGGAATCAACACCGACCAACGCCCCGATCCTGATGTTCTGCTCGCTCACGTGCAGGCACAGGAAAAGCGTGCAACACGCGGTAAATTACGCATCTATTTTGGCGCCTCCGCAGGTGTTGGCAAAACTTACGCGATGCTTTCAGCCGCACATAAATTGCTGAAAAATGGTGAAGCAGTCTTGGTCGGTGTGATCGAAACCCACGGTCGTGATGAGACAGCGGCACTGGTGGATGGATTAGAAGTCCTACCGCTGAAAACGATTAGTTATCGCGACAAAGCTTTATATGAGTTTGACATCGATGCAGCGCTGGAGCGTCGCCCCGAATTAATCTTGATAGATGAACTCGCTCATTCGAATGCACCAGGATCACGGCATCCAAAACGGTGGCAAGATGTGGAGGAGCTATTAGATGCGGGCATCGATGTGTTCACCACAGTCAATGTCCAGCATCTAGAAAGCTTAAATGACGTAGTCGGTGGCATCACCGGCATTCGTGTTGCTGAGACTTTACCTGATACGATCTTTGACGAAGCCGATGAAGTTGTGTTGGTGGATATTCCAGCCGATGAATTGCTAGCACGCCTAAAGACAGGACGAGTCTATAAAGCGCAGCAAGCAGAACTCGCTGCTAAGAATTTTTTTCGTAAAGGGAATTTAATTGCCCTACGCGAACTCGCTTTACGTCGCACTGCCGATAGGGTGGAAGATGATGTCCAAGCCTATCGTGTAGAAAAATCGATTAATACGGTTTGGAAGACTGACGCTGCCTTGCTGGTATGTGTCGGGCCACAAGCGAATGCGGATCATGTGGTTCGTAGTGCAGCGCGTTTGTCTAAACAGATGAATGCGGAGTGGCAGGCCATCTATATCGAAACTCCTACTTTACAAAAATTACCAGCATCAGCACGTGAACGAATTTTAAAAAATTTGAAATTGGCACAAGATTTGGGCGCAAAGACTGCCGTATTGACAGGCAATGATATTGCGCAAACGATCGTTGATTATGCGAATCAATATAATTTCTCTCGTATTGTGATAGGTCGTCGGAAAGCGGTGTTCAACTGGCGTACCACCTTGGCACAGCGGTTGGCAGCACGCGCCCACAATCTTGATTTGATTGAGATAGGTGGAGAATCGAATCAGTTTGAAATCAATCAGGAGCCTCGTTCATTTGATCAAAAGCCAGCAGTGATTGATGGCGCAAATTTAGGTAAGCGACGCGTCTTACGCTATGTTTATGCAGGGCTCGCTAGCGTTCTTACCGTGATCATTGCGACGCCTTTATTGGCGGTGTTTAATTTAGTTAACATCGCGATGTTGTTCTTGTTAACTGTGGTCCTAGTTGCGGTGCGATTTGGACGTGGACCCTCTGTATTGGCCACTGTGGTTGGGGTGCTGGCGTTTGACTTTTTCTTCGTACCACCGCGCTTTTCTTTTGCTGTCAGTGATTTGCAATATGTAATGACGTTTTGCGTCATGCTTGCGGTCGGATTGATTACGGGACATTTGACCGCTGGTCTTCGTTATCAAGCCAAAGTAGCCTCACATCGGGAGTCTCGTTCACTTGCTCTGTATGAATTTGCTCGTGATTTATCTGGCTTTTTGCAAAGCGAACAAATCATTGAAGCGACGCAAACGGCTATACAAACTACTTTTCGTGCAAAAGCCACCTTGTTACTACCAGATGATGAAGGAGGTTTGCAATTACCTGAGTCGGCGGCGATTGGTTTAGATATGGGTATAGCGCAATGGGCTTTTGATAAAGTAGAAGCCGCAGGCATCAGCACTGATACTTTGCCGTCAAGTCCGTATTTCTATTTACCTTTGGTCGCACCGATGCACACGCGCGGTTTATTGGCGATCGCTCCGGAGAACCGCAGTTGGATTTTGATTCCAGAGCAACGCCAGCAATTGGATACTTTTGCAGCCTTAGTTGCTATCGCATTAGAACGCGTGCATTACATCGAAGTTGCACAGGGTGCTTTGCTACACATGGAATCTGAACGCTTGCGTAACTCTCTGTTGGCCGCATTGTCGCATGATCTGCGTACTCCACTGACCTCGATCGTTGGCATTTCAGAAGCATTGACTACATCAAAACCAGAGCTCAGCCAAAAACAACAAGTGATGACGCAAGCCCTGCATGCAGAAGCCTTACGCATGAGCGCCTTGGTTGCGAATTTGCTCGATATGGCACGCATACAAAGTGGTGAAGTGAAATTGGATTTACAGTGGCAAGCATTCGAAGAAGTGGTGGGTAGCGCGATACGCATCAGTGCACCGCAGTTAAGAGAGCATCGGGTGCAAACACTGTTGGCGAGTGATTTACCACTGGTGAATTTTGATGCAGTTTTGATAGAACGTGTTCTATGCAATTTGCTAGAAAATGCAGCGAAATATACGCCAGAGGGCTCGCGCATCACACTGAGCGTGAATCTATTGGAATGTGATCTCCAGGTGATGGTCTATGATAATGGACCGGGATTACCCGTTGGCAAAGAGGAAGCGATATTTGAAAAATTCACGCGGGGTGAGCGCGAATCCTCTAAGCCCGGCGTCGGCTTAGGATTAGCTATTTGTCGTGCGATCGTCGAGGCGCATCAAGGTCGAATACGCGCCGCGAACTCTCCTGACGGCGGTGCTTGTATCACTTTTACCTTACCATTGGGAATGCCGCCAAAAATGCCAGAATTTGACGCTACCAACGCAATCCATGAAGGATCGCACGTGATTACACATGCTAAAAGGCAAGAGCAATGAGTCAAACAGCAAAAGATCCAAATATCAGTACACCGAGTGCCCTGTTGGTCGAAGATGAGCCGCAGATCCGTCGCTTTGTGCGCACTGCATTGGAAGAAGAGGGCTGGCAGGTGAATGAGTCGAGCACCTTGCAGCGAGGTCTAATTGATGCAGGCACTCGTCATCCCGATTTGGTGATTCTCGATTTGGGATTGCCGGACGGTGATGGAATCGATTTCATTCGAGATGTACGACGCTGGTCTAGCGTACCGATTATTGTGTTATCCGCACGGGTTAGTGAGGTGGAAAAAATCCGCGCACTTGATGCTGGTGCCGATGATTATTTAACAAAACCGTTTGGGATTGGCGAACTGCAAGCACGAGTGCGCGCTACCTTGCGGCGACAACGCCAGCCAGGTGTCAACTTGAGCGGTATTGTGCAATTTGGTGACGTGAAAATCGATATGAAGGCAAGATTAGTCACCAAAGCTGACGAAGTGGTGCATCTGACGCCAACTGAATTTAGATTGCTGAATGTCTTGGTCAACAATGCAGGACGTGTGGTAACGAATCCGCAGCTACTCAAGGAAGTCTGGGGCCCATCGCATGGGGAGAGCGGACATTACTTAAGAATCTATATGCGTTATCTAAGACAGAAATTGGAAGACGATCCAACTCAGCCCAAGTATTTCTTAACCGAAACCGCCGTCGGGTATCGTCTGATGTTACCGCAGTAATTTAGCAAACCCAAGCAAATCCTAAAAAGCATGTGCATCGACAAACATTAGTTTGTCGATAGGGCTTCTGCACGCCAACATTTACTAATTGAAGTATTTTTGTTCTTGTCGATAAGCGAACTTATAAGAACATTCACCAGAACGACATCGTCGTTAATTTGAAAGGAAGTAAGATGAAGAGAGTTTTTTTAGTCACTGCTATAGCAACTATGTTTAACGCTCAAGTAGCACACGCGCAAGATGCCGCACCAACCGCGAAGCCGGAGCATGAGTTTAGTTTCAATGCGGCGTTGGTATCGGACTACCGTTACCGTGGTATTTCACAAACGCGTTTAAAGCCAGCCTTACAAGGCGGTGTTGACTATGTGAATAATGCATCTGGTTTCTATGCCGGCGCTTGGGCATCGACCATTAAATGGACCAAAGATGCAGGTGGTAGCGGTAGTGTTGAAGTCGATTTGTATGCAGGTAAGCGCGGTTCATTGACTAGTGACGCCAGTTATGACGTCGGAGTTTTAACTTACGTTTATCCATCTAATGGATTGGCTGTGAGCGCGAATACAACAGAAATTTATGGTCAGCTCAACTATGGTCACGCCTACGTGAAATACTCGCACGCCACGACAAATTTGTTTGGTTTTGCTAATAGTAAGAACAGCGGCTACATCGACATTGGCGCGAACGTCGAAATGAGTCATGGCCTGGTGTTGAATCTGCATGCTGGTCATCAACGAGTTAACCACAATAGCATTTCTTCTTATACCGATTGGAAAGCTGGCATCACCAAAGATCTCGGCGTATTCAACGCCGCATTGGCTGTGATCGGCACGAATGCAAATAAACTTGCATACGCTTCACCTGCGAATGGAAAGTTTTTGGGAAAAACAGCGGTGGTAGCAACTGTTAGCAAGAATTTTTGATCAAGCTAAATTAATCTTGTTATTTTGAACTTTTTCTTGTCATTTGAAATCGCCTAGCAAAGTGAAGTTACCGAAAAATGACAAGAGAAAGGCAGTCATACAACAGAAAAACGATGATTTAAAACAATTTTTTTGTGGAAATGGCTAGAAACATGCGCTTCACCTTTAGAATCAGAGGATTATAAAAACGCAGCAAATTTGTATTTAATTTTTGCTTCGCTGTAATTTCTTCTTAACAGACTCTTCACAAGCTGTTGATCTCTGAATTCCTAAACCGAATGGCTAAAGCGCTCCTTTCTCATCTGCGATTTAAGATATTGATGCTCACTTTGGTCGCGGTGTTTGGCGTATTAGACCTGTGGGCGAGCAGCTACTGGCAGCGTAGTGCAGGCCCGAAGATTGCGGCTGAGTTGGGGGCGACTTTCGGTGCACCTGATCGTTATTATCGACTTCCCATTGAGCAGTTAAAACCAGAATCGCCCTTGCTGCAAGCGGGAGCGAGAGTTGGTGACCATGTGGTGTTTGACCGGATTGGTGATGAGTCACGTTTATTGGCGATGGAAGATCGTATCGGTTTGCGCTGGTATCCCGCCAATCAAGCGTCAGCTCAAGTGAAGTCTGCTCATCAAGGTGCAGAAGTTAGCCAACATGTTACTCAACATGTTAGTCAACATTTGATACTGCAACCAATCCCCAAAAATTTGCGGCATGCCGAGATTTGGTTGGCGATTACCTTAACGCAATTTGCAACGACGTTTATCGCTTTATTTATTATCAGTATGTTGGTCTTGCGCCATGCGAATAGTATGCCCATGCGCGTATTGGCGATTGCGATGTTGGCGATTATTCCCGATACCTTTATTCCGTATTTACCCAGCGGTGACTTACAGGATTTTCTGACTTTATATGTTTTCCCGATTGAGCTTTTTGTCGGTTACGTTTTCTTCACTTATTTCTGTCTTGTCTTTCCGGAGAGCAGACCACATTGGCGTTTAGCGTCAGTGCGGCTGTTGTTCTACGTGTATGCGCTGTGCTTTGCTAGCTACACCTTCTGCTACATCTTCTTGAAGTTAGGCATCTTGCCTTGGGAATTGCGCGAGTGGTTAAACATGCGTTTGTGGCGTCGTGCTTTGGCGATTACCTCGGTGATTTTCTCTCTGGGTGCATTGCTGATATCGTGGCGAGCGAGTAGCGGCATCACGCGGCAACGTTTGGCATGGATAGGTTTTTGCATGGGAAATATTTATGCGATCTATATGTTCCATAATTTATTTCGAATCGTCGACGAAGAACTCGCGCTTGCTTATGTCGAGTCATTTAATTCTTCAATTATTTTTCTTGCTTATGGTGGCTTGGGTTACGCCTTATTAAAGAATCGCTTGTTTGATTTTAGCTTTGCATTAAATCGCTTTAGTGTGTATGCCTTGGTCGTTCTTGGCTTGCTTGCTTGTTTTGCTTTGATGCAGTTATTGATTGCGCCTTACTTCGCGCTAAGCACGCGTTGGACCACGTTATTATTTGATGCGGTTTGCGGTTCTATTTTGTTGGCACTCTATAAGCCTTGGTTAGAGTTTTCTGAGCAATTGGTACGAACTTGGCTTTATCCAAGATGGCGGGCGCAGCAAGAAGCTTTGCAAATTGCAGTAGCCAATGCCAAAGATATTAAAGGACAAGCGCAATTAGTTGAGCACTATCTGAATGCATTTAGCGCCTATACCAATGGTGCTCGTAGTGCGATCTACACTTATCACGAAGGTTTTTGTCGCAAAATCGCGGGTGATTTTGATCTTGCTCCCGATAAGGTGTACGCCTTGGGTGGCGACTTGGCGCGCATCTTACGTTCGAGAATGCCGCAGTCGATTGCCAGTGTGGCGGGTGAGAATGCCTTGTTGGTGCCGTTCACGCATCGCGGCAACCTGACTGGCATGTTATTGCTCGGTAGTAAACCAGATTTCAATCAGTATCGCCCCGATGAAGTGCGCACCATTGTCCAAACTGCAGAACTGCTCGATCAGGATTTGCAGGCAGAAGCACAACGATCGCATCAGCAAATGTTAGCGGAAAAAATCGCGGCTGAATTGCATGCACGCGAAGTTGCGGAGTTAGCAAATCAAGCGAAGAGTTCTTTCTTAGCAAATATGAGTCATGAGATTCGCACACCGATGAATGCAATTATCGGCTTGGCGTATTTATCCTTGCGTACCGAGTTAAGTACTAAGCAACGCGACTATCTCAATAAAATTCATGATGCGGGAAATGCTCTGCTAGGAATCATCAATAGTATTTTAGATTTCTCAAAAATTGAGGCAGGGAAAATGGATGTTGATTTCAGCCCATTTTCTTTGGATGAGGTCGTCAAACATGTGAGTACCGTGACGGCACAAAAAGCACATGAAAAAGGTCTTTTACTCAAATTTGAACTGGCTGATGGGCTTCCTCGATTTTTGGTTGGCGATGCTTTGCGTTTAGGTCAAGTGTTAGTGAACTTGGTAAATAATGCGATTAAGTTCACCGAGCGTGGCGAAGTTAGTTTGCGTATTACTGCGTCGACTAGTGAGCACGCGATGTCGGGTCATCATGTGATGCTGGATTTTGCTGTCAAGGATAGTGGCATTGGTATGACCGAAGAACAAGTAGGGCGCTTGTTTTCCGCTTTTTCACAAGCGGATAGTTCTACCAGCCGTAAATTTGGTGGTACGGGTCTGGGTCTGTCGATCTCGCATCAGTTGGTTACTTTGCTAGGTGGGCAAATCCAGGTGCAAAGTGAGTTTGGTGTTGGCTCCTGTTTTGAATTTAGTCTACCGTTTGAATTGAGTCATTCAAACAATGTGGTTTCGAACAGTGGTGCTGGTTCGCAGATTCAACATCGCTACGCTAATGCCTTAGTCTTGTTAGTGGAAGATAATGAAATCAATCAGCAAATTGCTGTTGAACTGCTAGAAACGGTAGGGATTAAAGTAGAAGTGGCATCCAGCGGTCATGAAGCGCTAGCGCGGCTAGAACAAGTTGGTCCCAATTATTACGATTTAATTCTGATGGATTTGGAAATGCCGGGGATGGATGGGCATCAAGCGACTCAGCATATTCGTAGTCAGCAGCAATTCTATCCATCTCCAATTATTGCAATGACCGCGCATGCGATGGCAGATGTGCGGCAACGTTGCTTGGATGAAGGCATGCAAGATTTTCTCGCGAAACCTGTGCAACCAGATGCTTTATTTTCGAGCTTGGCGCGCTGGCTTGCGCATAAAATTTGTCCAACGTCGACTGATTTTTTATCCAATCAGAATGCATCAACAGCACTCGCTATTCAAGAAGAGCGTGAGGCATATATCCCGCAGACAAACAATATCGATCAAATTGATTTCAGCCATTTGACTCAGATTGATAGTGCATTAGGCTTGAGTTTGATGATGGGTAAGCGCGATCTTTATTTGAAAGTATTGCGTCGCTTTTTAGACGGCCAAGCCGAAACCACAGAGCAATTGCAACATGCCTTACAAGCGAATAACGACGAACAGGCTTTGTTGTTGGTACATACGCTCAAAGGACTCGCCGGCAGTATTGGGGCGAAGCAAGTGCAAGCCGATTCGCTACAGTTGGAAATCGCGCTACAGTTAGCACAGCAAGATCCGACTGCAAGAACACGTTGTCAGAATTTGTGCGAGCAACTAGTGACTTCTCTTCAACTCTTGCTTACAGAGTTAAGACAACAGCTTCCTTCTGATTTACCTAGTTCGACGAATGTCTGTCTCGATCCCGTGACCACGGACGTGGATGATAAACAAGTTCGTCAGCGACTAGCGCATTTAGCACAGTTGTTGAGTGAATTTAGTGGCGATTGCCCACAATATTTTGAAGAAAATCGTGCTTACTTCTGTCAGATTTTAGACCCCAACATGGTCGCGCGAATTGAACAGCATATTGCGCAATATGCTTATGATGATGCGTTGACGGTGCTAAGGACGCTGCAAATCGCTCCTTAATTCGCTCCTTGGCATTTCGGCTATCACTTGATTTGATAGTGACATTGCTGGTTAATATTTCCCAAGTTGCGCTAAGCTGATTACACTAGCACTTCTTACCAATTAGTTTCACATCGAATGACAAATAACAAAAATGCTTACAGTGCTCGTAGTCGGGCCATAGAACCATTTCATGTGATGGCATTGTTGGCGCGTGCCAATGAATTACAAGCTAGCGGACATGATGTCATTCATCTTGAAGTTGGCGAGCCTGATTTTACGACTGCCGCGCCGATTATTCAGGCAGGGCAAGCCGCGTTGGCAGCAGGTCACACGAAATACACAGCCGCACGTGGATTACCGCAACTGCGCGAAGCAATTAGCGGTTTTTACCAACAGCGTTATGGATTACAGATCGACCCGCGTCGCATCTTGATTACGCCGGGTGGTTCGGGGGCTTTGTTATTGACCTCGAGTTTATTGGTCGATCCGGGCAAACATTGGTTGATGGCAGATCCTGGTTATCCTTGTAATCGCCACTTCTTGCGTTTGATTGAAGCCTCTGCCGCCTTGGTTCCAGTCGGGCCCGAAATGCGTTATCAACTGACGCCCGAGTTAATTCAAGCACACTGGCAAGAGCAGACGGTGGGCGCACTATTGGCGTCACCTGCCAACCCAACTGGGACATTGCTGAGCAAGCAGGAGTTGCGTGCCTTATCGCAAGCGATACATGCCCGTGCAGGGCATATGGTTGTGGATGAGATTTATCATGGTTTGACCTACGGCGTTGAGGCAAGTAGTGTTTTGGAAGTGAATGATGATGCCTTTGTACTCAATAGTTTCTCTAAGTATTTTGGCATGACAGGTTGGCGACTAGGCTGGCTGATTGCGCCGGATGCTGCGGTATCTGAATTAGAAAAATTGGCGCAAAATTTATACATCAGTGCTTCAAGCATTGCACAATATGCGGCGCTTGCTTGCTTTGAGCCTGCAAGTATTGAGATCTTTGAAGAACGTCGGCGTGCATTTGCAAGTCGGCGAGATTTTCTATTACCAGCGCTACGCCAGTTAGGATTTAAGATCGCCGTGGAGCCTGAAGGCGCATTTTATTTATATGCGGACATCAGTGCATTTGGTGGCGATGCTTACGCGTTTTGTCAGTTTTTTTTAGAGACTGAATATCTCGCTTTTACGCCAGGCCTTGATTTTGGTCATCACAAAGCGCAGCAACATGTACGCTTTGCTTATACCCAAGACCTTTCACGTTTGCAGCAAGCAGTAGAGAGAATTGCGTGCGGCTTAGCAACTTGGAAAAGCATCACGGCATAAATTTGTTGTAGGAAATTCTGTGTTTGCTACGACGCCTTATCTCACCGTTTTTGATTGATGCTTGTTTTCGTCGACGCCAATTGTTGCTCGATAATGACATTGCAAACACTGCTGATGCTTCGCTAGCATTAAATCACTTCACGCGTCAGCAATTGCGATTCTTTTTCCATTAAAATTAGCGCGATGCTAAATCTGATGCGACTGTATCTCCTCAGTTTGATGCGTCGCATAAATTAATTTGAATGCTTGTAGATCATTAAACTGATCAACCATAAATCTTCTGGTGCTGCGTTGTCTGTGCAGTACCTCATTAAATGTGGAGTCGTGTATGCAGTTATTCACCATTGCAAGACAGATTGTGTTCGGTACTTTGTTGCTGCTCTTGATTCCAGCGCGAGCAGAATTTGTGCAAACAACGATAACGGTGGGCGAGGGCGTCAACACACTGTATGGTAGCTTATTGGTTCCGGGACATAAGACTAAGCCGCCAGTGGTGTTAATTATCGCTGGCTCTGGACCAACTGATCGTGATGGGAATAGTCCGGCTTTACCAGGAAAAAACAATAATTTAAAAATGCTTGCGGAGGAATTAGCAATCGCTGGTTTTGCCTCAGTTCGTTTTGATAAACGCGGCATAGGCGAAAGTTTTGCTGCGGGCAAAGCCGAAGAAGATTTACGCTTTCAAACTTATGTCACGGATGTGCAAAGTTGGATTCAGCTACTGAATAAAGACCCGCGTTTTAGCGGTGTGGCGGTAATAGGCCATAGTGAAGGATCGACTTTAGGCATCATGGCCTTGCAAAATGAATCGGTGCAAGCCTATGTATCAGTTGCAGGGCCAGCACAATCCGCATCAAAAATATTGCGCGCACAATTGGCAAATAAATTGCC
>VFQS010000408.1_pt1 | contig 49931 bp, 52 predicted proteins | sample 3512361 | NCBI WGS metagenome assembly VFQS01 (sample SAMN10412375, study PRJNA504923) | tailings metagenome | isolation source: Relicate 1 Philex TSF3 active mining | place: Philippines | reverse complement strand
GTCGGCTGGGCGCTCGCGGTGTTGTTGGCGGTGCTCGCGTACTTCTTCTTGTTGTCGTTTGGTCCCGCCAATCCGTTCGTCGTGGGGCCCCCAGGCGTACTCGATGGACCGGGCCCGAACCCGTTGTTGCAGAACCACTTGCTCGTCATGTTCCACCCGCCGATCCTGTATCTCGGCTACGTGGGCATGACGGTTCCATTTGCGTTTGCAATCGCCGCGTTGATCGCCGGAAAGGTGGAAGACGGTTGGTTGCACATCACGCGAAGGTGGACCGTTGCTGCGTGGGGATTCCTCACCTTTGGTATCGCGCTCGGTGGATGGTGGAGTTACGAAGTACTCGGTTGGAGTGGCGTGTGGGCGTGGGATCCGGTGGAAAACGCGTCATTGTTGCCGTGGATTACGGGAACCGCCTACATCCATTCGGTGATGGTGCAGGAGCGTCGTGGACTCTTGCGTGTGTGGAACGTGTCGCTACTGATCGCCACGTTCAGCCTCACCATCCTGGGCACGTTCCTCACGCGCTCGGGAGTGCTGAACAGCGTGCACGCATTCTCCGAGAGCGACATCGGTCCATGGCTGTTGGCGATGTTCGCCGTCGTGGTTGCGGTGTCCCTGGTGTTGGTGTTTCTCCGCGGCGATCAACTGCGGGCGAGCGGTTCGGTGGACTCGGTGTTTTCCCGCGAGGGTGCGTTCCTGGTGAACAACGTGTTGTTCGCAGTGTTCGCCTTCGTGGTGTTGCTAGGAACGGTGTTCCCACTCATTGTGGAGGCCATTCAGCAGCGCCAGATCGTGGTGGGTGAGCCGTTCTTCGATCGACTCACCATTCCAATCGGGCTCACGATGCTGTTCATCATGGCCGTGGCCCCGGTGTTGCCGTGGCGTCGCGATGGTCGCGAGTTGCTTTCGCGTCGACTGCTGTTGCCGGCGTTACTGGGTGTTGCATCGTTGGTGTTCTCCGTAGCAGTGGGTGCAACGGGAATGGCACCGCTCTTGGCGTTTGGTCTCGGTGGATTTGCGGCAGGAAGCGCACTTCGCCACTTGGTGCACGCGGTTCGGGTGCAGCGATTGCGTGGCTTCGTAGGGCGAGCGAATGGTGGCATGGTGGTGCACCTCGGGGTGATCCTCATTTGCGTGGCACTCGCCGCGTCGAACTCATTCACGCGAAGCCAGGAGATCGATCTGGTCACCGGGCAGCCGGCGCGCTTCGCCGGGCACACGTTCGAACTCATCGATGTCGTCGAGGAGCGCGACACGAGGAGCACATCCGTGCGCGCACTCGTGAGCGTGGACGGAGGCAAAGCGTATGCGCCATCGATCACCAAGTTCACCCGCATAGGCATGAACGTTGGCACGCCATCGGTGCGCACGAGCTTTACTCATGACGTGTATCTCACACTCGAGCCACCCGTACGACAGGACTCCGGTCAGGCCCGAATCAAGGTGTTCGTCAAGCCGATGATCCTGTGGTTGTGGGTCGGAACGTTCGTGATGGCGTTCGGCACGTTGCTTGCGGTCCTGCCGAGTCGTCGCCGATCGATCCACGAAATTCGCGACGAGGTAGTCGAGCGATGAAACTGGCGCGTATCGGAGCGCTCAGTGTTGCCTTCGTGATGGTGGGTTTCGTGGTGTTGCTGTTGCGAACCGACGGCGAGGCCGGCGTTGGTGCGCGCTCGCCACTGTTGGGACAGCCGGCACCCGCAGTAGTGACGAGCACGATCGATGACGAGTCATTCGACCTTGCACGTCGCAAGGGATCCTGGGTGGTTTTCAACTTCTTCAACTCCACTTGTGTGCCGTGTATTGCCGAACATCCGGCACTTCTGGCTTTTGCGGAAGATGAAGCAGCACGTATCGACGGCGCCGAGATCTACACCGTGGTGAACGACGATTCTGATGACGCGGTGCGTGCATTCTTCACCGCCAACTCTGGTGATTGGCCCAAACTCCGCGATAGTGATGGTGCGATTGCGGTGGCATTCGGCGTGGCCAAGGTGCCGGAAACCTGGATCATCGACCCGAACGGTTTCGTTCGACTTCGAATCATGGGTTCGGTGGTCGAGGGTGTATTGGAAGCACAGCTTGCATCCCTGCGGGCGAGTGGGTAACACCGATGGCGACACGAACGATCGAAATGTCCCGCCCAGTGCGGCGCCTCGTGTGGGGTGTGCTTGCGGTCGTCACCGTGGGAGTGTTGGCGCTGGGTTCCCTGCGTGACACCGGACCGCTCACCCAACAGGACCGCATCGATGCAGTCACCAAACGAATCGCCTGTCCGACATGCGATGGCGAGAGCGTGTTCGTTTCTCGGGCTTCTGCCGCGCAAGCGATTCGCGCCGAAGTGGGACGACAGGTGGGCGATGGTGTGCGTACCGACGACGAGATCGTCGCATACATCGCCGACCGATTCGGCGGCGAAGTGCTGCTCGTGCCGCGCGGTGAAGGCTTGGACGCAGTCATCTGGGTTCTGCCGGTGTTGCTTGCAGTGGTATTGATCGTCGGACTTACCGCTGCGTTTCGACGCTGGCGTCGTGTGGATGAGGGTTCGGATTCTGGCGCGAGTGTGAATACGACATCTCGCCGTCGCTCGTGGCTGATCGGTGCAGTACTCGCCGTGGTGGTGGGAGTTGGAGGTGGCGTGCTGGTTGCGCAACAAGCGGGACAACGCTTGCCACTGCAAACTGCCACCGGCGGGATCGAAGACAGCACGGCATCGTTGCTTGCACAGGCACGGCTCGCGGGGGCCTCCGATGTGGCATCGGCAATCGAGTTGTACGGACGAGTCTTGGAAACGGACCCCGACAATGTGGAAGCAATCACGTACCGTGCCTGGCTGATCATGTTGTCGGCAAGACAGTTTGACGAATCACTGCGCAGCCAGGCGTATGCATCGACCATCACCGCTCTGGGACGGGCTATCGAACTCGATCCGGGTTACCCCGATGCCATGTGTTTCCTCGGAATCGTGGTGTTTCGGGATGGTGGCGATGCGGCCTCGGCGAAGGAATTCATCGATCGTTGTCTGGATCGCGAGCCTCCGGCGGAGGTGCGTGGATTGGTGGAGTCGCTGCAGAAGGAAGTCGACGCCGCCCTCGGAGAGTGACCGCCGCGTTTCCGCGGCGCTCGAATCAGTCGTCGCTTGGAGGTGGCCACGCGTGTGCTTCGACGAAGCGGTTGTTGGAGCGCTCCAACACCCACACGCTGCCCTTGCCCCATTGCGGAGCACCAGTCACTCGCATACCGCCCGCAGAAAGCCCGTTGATGATCGCAGGAATCACATCGCCGTGACTACACAGCACGGCCCGATCGGCTGTTTCGTAGAGAAGGTCGAACAACTCGGAGTTGGCCCGTACATGTTCGCTTCTGAATTCCGCGAGGCGCTGGTCGACACCGACCGCAACGTCCATTGCGACCGCGAGTGGCTCGAGCGTTTCGATGCATCGCTGGTACGGGCTCGACACCAGCACGCTGGGTGAAACCGCAGCGAGACGCCTGCAGAGGTCGACCGCCTGCCTGTGTCCCGAGGATGTGAGTGGTCTATCGATGTCGTTGCCGTCGAAGTCGTTGCGCGAACCGGCTTTGGCGTGTCGCACGAGATACAAAGGCACCGCGGCAACCTAGCGGGTGAAGGTGAACACACGGGTAGGGCTAGCTGTCGTGAACCCATGCCGTGGCACACTGTGGCGTGGGCTTTTTCGACCGGAACCGCGCAGAAGTGGAGGCAAAGGGTTTCGATCCCAAACGCCTGCCTCCGGGCCAGTACCTGACGGAGCGTTTCCCCGTGCTGCACGTGGGCGATGTGCCAACCTACGCCCCGGGTGAGTGGTCGCTTCAGATTGGTGGTGCAGTTTCGGCACCGTTCACGCTCACGTACGAAGAGTTGGTGGAGTTGCCTTCGGTGACGCTCACCACCGATATCCACTGCGTGACGAAGTGGTCGAAATTCGACACCGTCTGGAAGGGTGTGCGAGTTCGCGACTTGTTCGAGCGTGCCGGTATCCGCGCGAATGCCACCCATGTGATGGCGCATGCGGAGTACGGCTACACCGCCAACTTGCCGCTCGCCGACGCCACTCGGGACGAGTCGCTCGTGGCGTATCAATACGACGGTGCCGATATCGAACCGATTCATGGTGGACCGGTGCGGCTGTTCATTCCGCATCTGTATTTCTGGAAGTCTGCCAAGTGGCTCCGTGGGCTCGAAGCCACCACCGAGGACGCGCCCGGGTTTTGGGAACAGAACGGTTACCACATGTACGGCGATCCGTTCCTCGAACAACGTTTTTGGGGCGACTGAATGCAATTTTTCGGGCGCTGAAGTACGCAACCGTGCGGACGCTGTCGGACGCGACGTTGCGCGCGTTACTGCACTTGGTCGTGCAGCGTCGTTTCGCAGAAGCGATCACCTTGCGGCAGCGATGCCGATGTTTCGGGTGAAGTTTCGCCGTACAGTGCGTCGAGCATTCCCTTGACCATGCCGCGATCCACGGCACAAATCACCGGATGTTCGATGGCGACATCACCAAAGGGGCAGTGGTTGTTGATGATCCGCAGTTTGTTCTGACGCTTCTCGGCGTGCGCCGCAAAGCCATGGGCCGTGAGTGCATCGGCAACCTTCTGCAGGGCCGAGCGCAACGAACGTTGACCGGCGGCGACATCGTCGCCGGTGAGTCCCGCTGCCATCGCTTGTCCGTACTTGCGACCCACTTCTTCGGCCATGGCCTCTGCCGCGTCGCGTGGCAGACGCTCGAGTGCTTCGCCCAAGAGGGAAAGCACAAGATCATCGCTGCGCACGGGGAATTGCATGGGTTCTGCCGAGGTGACCGTGCGGTACCGCTTGGATGGACGGCCCGCCCCCGCATTTTCCGAGCGACCTACTTCCACTTCGAGATAGCCCCCGGCAGCGAGTTTGTCGAGGTGATGCCGTGCAACGTTGGGATGCACCTCGAATTGCTCGGCCACTTGCGTGGCAGTGACACCGTCGTTGGCGTCGCGAACGAACAAATACACCGCTCGGCGCGTGGGATCACCGAAAGCCGAGGTAATTGCCGACACTTGGGATGCGAATGCGCCACCCGTCACGCTGCTCGCCGCGGCCTTGTTGCGCGTCACGCGATTAGCCTAACGAGCGCACATGAGCACACTCTCGCCAGAAATCGTCATCGAAGCACTGCGTCCCGTTGAAGATCCGGAGTTGCACCGCTCGATCGTGGATCTCAACATGGTTCGTGACGTTGTCATCAACGACGGTGTGGTGTCGTTGACGGTCACCTTGACCATCGCTGGGTGTCCGTTGCGCAACGAGATTCAGAATCGCGTCAATGGCGCCATTCGTCCGCTGTCCGGGGTGCGCGATGTTCAGCTGAACTTCGGAGTGATGACCGACGACGAGCGTGCTGCACTGCGGGAGAAGTTGCATGGATCACCCGGAGCCACGGCGGGAAGTGCGCCAGCGCAAGGTCACGCACAGGGTCGCGCCATCTCGTTCGCGCAACCCGGCTCCAAGACCCGACCGTTGCTCATTTCGTCGGGCAAGGGCGGAGTCGGCAAGAGCAGTGTCACCACCAACTTGGCAGTCGCATTGGCGGCAGCCGGTCACACGGTTGGCGTCGTCGACGCAGACATCTACGGTTACTCCATCCCTCGGATGCTTGGAGCCGATCGTGATCCTGTGGTGATCGATCAAATGCTGTTGCCACCGGAGAGTTATGGAGTTCGTTGCATCTCCATCGGCTACTTCGTTCCAGAGGGTCAAGCCGTGGTGTGGCGTGGCCCGATGTTGCACAAGGCGTTGGAGCAGTTCCTCACCGATGTGTATTGGGATGAGCCGGAGTTCCTGCTCATCGACATGCCGCCAGGCACCGGCGACATTGCACTCAGCCTGAGCCAGTACCTACCTCGTGCCGAGGTGTATGTGGTGACCACGCCACAGGAAGCCGCACAGAAGGTGGCGCGACTCTCGGCGGCAATGGCCAAGAAGGTGAACATGACCGTACGTGGTGTCATCGAGAACATGTCGTGGTTCACCGGTGATGACGGAAAGCGTTACCAGCTGTTCGGTGACGGTGGCGGAAAGATGTTGGCCGAAGAACTCGGTGTTCCACTTCTCGCCCAGATTCCGCTCGTCAACCAACTGCGAGAGGGTGGCGACGACGGTAAGCCGATTGCGGCGATCGCACCGCAGAGCGAAGTAGGTCAGATTTTCGCCGAACTTGCCAAGAAAATCGTGGAGATGCGCCCGAAAAAGGTCTTCAGTCAAGCGCTGAAGGTCAACTGACCTGACACACTGGTGACCATGGACCTACGTATCGGAGTCACCCACTCACCACGAGACATCAGCTTGGAGATCGAGAACGACGAGCAATCTCGGGCTGCAGCGCACAAAGCGGTCGAAGAGGCACTCGCCGGCAAGGTGGAAGTGCTCTGGTTGAAGGACAAGCGTGGACGCGAAGTTGCCGTGCCGGCGGAGAAGATCGCCTTCGTGGAATTCGGTGCGCCGGACGGCGAGCGTCGACTGGGGTTCGGAGCCTGACGCTTCGAGCGTTGCTTTCCCGACGACTCGTCTTCGTCACGGGAAAAGGTGGTGTTGGTAAATCCGCCGTTGCCGCTGCGTTGGCGAGGGTTGCTGCCGGTGAGGGCAAGCGGGTGTTGGTGTGCGAGATGGACGACAAAGGTTCGCTTGCTGCGTACTTGGGGCGGGACGCCCTGACATTCACTCCGGCGGAGGTATTGCCAAATCTTTTCGCCATGGCGATGAACACCGAGGATTCACTGCGGGAATACATTCGCTTGTTCCTGCGGGTGCCGGTGATCGGAAGTCTGACACCGCTCGCACGCATCTTCGACTTCGTCGCCAATGCGGCACCGGCGGTGAAGGAGATCCTGGCAGTCGGGAAGTTGTGTTACGAGGTTCGCGAACACAACTACGACATCGTGATCGTTGATTCCGAGGCAAGTGGACACTTCGTTGCGCAAGTATCGGCGCCGGATGCACTTGCCACGTTGGTGCGAATCGGCATCGTGGCCGACCAAACCAAGTGGATGAGCGACCTCTTGCATGACCCAGCAGTATCCACGGTGTTGGCCGTCGTGACGCCAGAGGAGATGCCGGTGGTGGAAACCATCGAATTGCGTGAACGTTTGAGAAAAGCGACACCGATCGATTTCGCCGGTGTAGTGATCAACCGGATGCCGGCAGCACTGGTGGATGCGGCGCTACTCGAGGCCGCACGTGCGATGACCGTCGCAGCCAAAAATGATGGATCCAACACCGCTGGTATTTCTTTGGCACCGACACTCGAGGTGTGCGAGTGGTTGAACGAGCGTCGAGTGAATGCCGAACACCACGCCAACCGCTTGGCCGAGGCGTTGGAAGTTGGCAATGTGGAGACCATCTCCGAAGCAGCAGCTGGAACCCACTCGCCGGAGTCGATCACCAAACATCTCGAACTCGAAATGCGTCGAATCCTGGACGAACATGCATGACGTCGTCACTCAACCTGGAGCGACACGCATGACGTCGTCACTCAACCTGGAGCGACACGCATGACGTCGTCACTCAACCCGAACGTGCTCGACATGCTCGAGCGCTCCAGGATGATCATCATCTGCGGGCCGGGTGGAGTCGGCAAAACGACCACCGCGGCAGCGCTCGGTGTGGTAGCTGCGCGACACTTCGCCAAACGCGTGTTGGTGCTCACCGTGGACCCAGCACGTCGTCTCGCGACCGCGCTGGGGATAGATGCACTCGGCAACGCCGAAGTGCCGGTGGATCTCCCTGATGCAAAGGGGAGGCTCAGCGTTGCGATGATCGACACCAAAGCGAGTTGGGACGACATGGTGCGACGTCATGCGCCAGATCCAACGACGTGCGATCGGGTGTTGAGCAACGACTTGTACAAAACCTTGACTTCACGGTTCGTGCACAGTCACGACTACGTGGTAACCGAGCGACTGTACGAAGCCCGCGAGAGTGGAGCGTACGACCTCGTCGTTGTGGATACGCCCCCTTCACGCAGTGCGCTGTCGGTGCTGGATGCGCCGCGACGCATGGAGCAGTTCTTCTCCAGTCGTTTGCTCAAGTTGCTGACGGCTCCAACCCAGTCCCGGTTGTTGTCCTTGGCGTCACGGCCGTTCTTCATCGTGGCCGATCGAATTCTTGGTGCTGCGTTTCTCACCGACATCGCGGAATTCTTCACGTTGTTTCGCACGATGGAAACCCCGATTGTGTCGCGAGCACGCCGCGTCGGAACATTGCTGTCCGATCCGGCAACGTCGTACGTGGTGGTCACCAGCCCCGAGCCCGTAGCCATGCGCGAGGCAAAGTACCTCGCTGACGAATTGCGCAGTAGGAACCATCGACTCGAAGCCGTGGTGGCCAATCGCCTGGTGCCATCCCGACTGGCCGCCGGGGCCGTCCAACGCGCCGACGTGCTTTCGGCTGCCCAGCAAGTGGGTCTTGCCACGGCCGAGCGTGAGATTGCGAGCGTTGCCGATCAGCATGCGGCTGCACTCTCACGCATCAATCAATGGGGGACTCGTGTGTTGACGAGCGAGTCACGCGGAGGAGACATCACCGACGTGGCGTCGCTACTGACCATTGGTGAGGCCATTCGCGGCTAGCCGCCGCGCACTCCGCCTCGAACCCGTCGAACGGCAAGAATGGAGCACAACCATGCCGACGCTCCTCGAGCTTGCCAGTGAACACACGGCATTGTCGGATGACGACATCGCACACCTCACGTCGCTGATTTCCGAGTGGGGAATGCTTGCCGACTTCTCGTTTTCCGACCTGCTGTTGTACGTACCCATTGCGTCAGCCAGTGGCACCAATTGGCTGACTGCCTCACAGGTGCGAGCGGCAACGGGTCAGACGCTCTATCAATCCGACTTGGTGGGCGAATACGCCGACGACACCGATCGACCGTTCATCGCTGCAGCAGCGCAGAGTGGGCAGATTCAGAAGGGTGAGATCACGTTGCCCTATCTCTCCGATCCGGTGAACATGACCGCCATTCCGGTGATGCGCGAAGGCAAAACCATCGCCGTTCTCACACGAGAAGTGTCGACGGTGTCCGGCCGTCGTCCTGGGCAACTCGAGCGCACGTATCTGTCGATATTCGACGACTTCGCCAACATGATTGCAACGGGTCTCTTTCCGTATGCGGGACGCGTTGCCGACTCCAGTGTGGCGCCACGCGTCGGTGACGGTGTCATCGTCCTCGACGGCAGTGCGCGGGTGCGATACGCATCGCCGAACGCCGTTTCAGCGTTGCATCGCATCGGGATACGTGCGAACGCGGTTGGGCAGAGCCTGGCGGAGCTGGGCTTCGCCCACGATGCTGCACGTGCATCCTTCGAGCGTCGCGAGCCGGTCGTGGAGGAGCTCGATCAGGAGCACGACGTCACGTTGCTGGTGCGGTCGATTCCGATATTGAAGCGTGGCGCACGGGCCACCAACGTGATTGGTGGAGTGGTCCTGATGCGAGATGTTTCCGAACTACGCCGTCGTGATCGCTTAATTCTCACCAAGGATGCGACCATCAAGGAAATTCATCATCGTGTGAAGAACAATTTGCAGACCATTTCGTCGTTGTTGCGCTTGCAGGGACGTCGACTGTCTTCGGACGAAGCCAAGGACGCGATTGCCGACTCGGTGCGTCGAATTCGCACCATCGCACTGGTGCACGAAACGTTGTCGCGTGAACCCGGCGAAGACGTTGCATTCGTCGAGATCGTCCGTCCACTCATTCAACTCTCGCAAGAAAGCTTGCAATCGAGCGATCGACCGGTTCGATTCGAGGTACGGGGTGACGGTGGTCGGCTTCCTGCAACCATCGCCACACCGTTGTCGGTGGTGATTTTGGAGTTGCTGCAGAACGTGGTTGATCATGCTTTCGGCGAAAAGCGCCGCGATGGCGTCGTACGCGTGTTCCTGGCGCGCGACCAAGAGGATGATGCATTGCACATTCGCGTGATCGACAATGGTGTTGGTGTCGACGAGCAATTCGACATCTCACGAGCAACAGGTCTCGGGTTGTCGATCGTGCGAACGTTGGTCACCACCGAACTTGGTGGCACCATCTCCATGCGGCCTGCACGCAACGCCGACTTGGTGGATGCCGCACTCGACGACGGTAGTGGCCAGGTGGGAACCGTGGTCGATTTACGAATTCCCACCGAGTAGTCGGGTAGGTCGGGCACTCCCGCGTGAACTCGGGCGCTGCTTGGCGCTAACTAGGCGATGCTGGCGCGGCGAGCCGCAGCGGCGCGACGTCGCATGTCGCGACGTTCTTCTTCGCTGGTGCCTCCCCAGACGCCACAATCCTGATTGGTGGCGAGTGCGAACTCGAGACACTCCTTGCGCACGCCACAGTCGGCACATACGGCGCGTGCACGAACGAGCATGCGCATCGCTTCACCGGTGTTACCGATGGGGAAGAACATGTCGGGATCGATTTCTCTGCAGTTGGCGTTCACTCGCCAGGAGTAGTCAGCGGAACCAAGGGCGAGGCTTTGAGCGAGGATGGACATGCGGGCGTCAGACTAAGTGCCGAATGGACGGAACGCAAGGGGCAAATTCGCTACCCTGACGCCACGGGCTGATCGAGTCCCCGTCAAGCGAAGGCCTCCACGAACATGCGCACAACCACCCAGGTGATGGCTCATCGCGGAGCGTCAAAAGCAGCCCCAGCCAACACCATCGAAGCATTTGCCCTCGCCAGGAACATGGGTGCCCATGCAGTGGAACTCGACGTGCGTCAATGCGCAACGGGCGAACTGGTGGTGCATCACGACCCGACCCTGAAGGACGGGCGGATCATTGCACACCTGCCCAAAGAGCTCTTGCCTGATTTTGTGCCCACCTTGGACGAAGCACTCGACGCCTGCGGCGATATGTGGGTGAACGTCGAAGTGAAGAACCATCGGACCGAACCGGACTTCGATAGCAGCGATGTTCGCACCATGGCGGTGCTGGATGTATTGCGTCGCCGTATGAGCCAACACGGTGATCCGAAGCGTTACCTCTTGTCGTGCTTTCGACGCAAGACGGTGGACCGCGCACACGAGGCATGGCCGGAGCTTCCCACGGCTTGGCTCACGGTGAGTGTGGGTAATGCCGCTGAACTCGCCCGTGACTTGGCGTCGAGTGGACATGCTGCAATACACCCGGAAGTCACGCGCGTGACGCGTGAGATGATTGAAACGTTCCACGCGCACGGTGTGCGCGTGAACACCTGGACGTGTGACGATCCCGTGCGAATGCAGGAACTGATGACGTGGGGAATCGACGGCATCTGCACCAACGTGCCGGATGTTGCGCTCGAACTCTTGCGCGACTGACCTTCCCGAGAGCGTTTCGGCTAGTACTCCACGAGCATCGGCTTGATGAGCCGCAGCGCTTCTGCGTGATGTCGGATGGTCAGAGTGGTGGTGTCATCGATGTAGTCGCCGTCGAGCTGGTAGCCGAATGGTGCAGGGAAGTCGAATACCACCTGCTCCACATCTTCGATGATTTCGATGCCGCGCCGAGCTGCGATACCACCCTTGCGCAATGCACTCCACAGCGTCGACAGCATCAGTGGAGTGGTGAGGCGACGGAAGGTAATTGCCACGAGTCGCTTCTCCAGCGATGCGGCACGCGAGAGCTCCACTGCGCGCTTGCCAACGTACGTGTAGGGGTTGGTGTTGAGCACGATCGTGAAGAACCCATTCGGAATCTTGCGGCCGTCGATCTCTACGGTGAAGTGTGGGAACTTGCGGTCGTAATCCACGAACCATGTCTTCAGCGCCGTATATGCGAAGAGTGGTTGACCAACGAGACGTTTGAAACTGAACGTCCGCTCCACCTGTCGTACGACTTCGGCGTCGTAACCGATGCCGGCATGAAACGTGAAGTATCGACCGTTTGCCTCGCCCAAGCCGATTGGGGCGACGAGTCCACCATCGAGGCCCGCGGTGAGTTGGGTTACCGCGGTGAGCGGATCATTCGTCATGCCGAGCGAGCGAGCGAACACATTGGTGGAACCGCCGGGGAGAACGCCGAGTGCCGTCGAGCTTCCGGCGAGACCCGTAGCCACTTCATTGAGGGTGCCGTCACCTCCGAAGGCAATCACGGCGTCGAGACCGCGTACGACCGCGTCGGCGGCAAAGCGGGTGGCGTGACCGCGTTCGCTGGTTTCCACCACCTGCACGTCGTGGTGCCGAGCCAAGTACTGGTGGACCTGCACGGTGTTGCGGGGGGTCACCGAGGTGGCAAAGGAGTTGACAACGAGCAGGATTCGCAAGCAATTTCACGGTATCTGAGTGCACACCGGCCCTGCCGAAGGGGTGAATCGCCCCTCTGGACGCACGTCACACCGTGTGTGCCACCGACCTTGTCGACCGATTCTGCGTTCAGGTGACCGAGCGGTAACAATGAAGGTCATGAAAATCGTCGTCTGCGTGAAGCAAATCCCAGATCCCGCCACGCCGGGGTCGCTCGACTCGGCCACCAACGCGTTGAAGCGTGACGGCAAACTCATCTTGGATGACTCCGACGCCTACGGCGTGGAGATGGCGTTGCAGCTCGCCACCGCAGCAGGTGGAGGTGAAGTCAACATCGTGTCGATGGCGCCGAACAACGAAACTTCCGGTATGCGCACCGCATTGGCGATGGGCGCCGTTCGTGGCGTATTGGTGTCCGACCCCGCACTTGCTGGCTCGGATGCACTCACGACCGCCAAGGTGCTTGCGGCAGCGATTCAGAAAGTTGGCATGCCCGACTTGGTGATTGCCGCCACCGAGAGCACCGACGGTTACACCGGCACCGTACCCGAGCAGATCGCCGAAGTACTCGGACTTCCTTCGGTGACCTTCGCCAAGAAGGTGAAGGTCGAGGGTGGAACCTTGAAGATCGACCGACAAACCGAAGCGGGCTACGACGAGGTCGAATGTCCACTTCCCGCACTCGTCAGCGTGACCGCCGGTGTGGTGGAGCCGCGTTATCCGAGCTTCAAGGGAATCATGGACGCAAAGAAGAAGGAAATCGTCACCGTCACTGCCGCCGATCTTGGTGTCTCACCAGTCGGTTGGTCTGGCGCCGGACAAAAAGTGTCTTCGGTGACACAAGCCGAGGCCCGCAAGGCCGGACAGGTCATCGAAGATGACGGCGAAGCATTCAACAAAATCGTGGCGTTCCTCGAGACGCTGAAGGTCATCTAAGGGAGACGATCACCATGGCACTGAACAACGTTTGGGTGTTTGCCCAAGGCAACAACGGCACCATCAGCAGCTTCACCGCAGAACTGCTCACCAAGGCGCGCAGCCTGACCGACAACGTGTCGGCCTTCGTGGCGGGCGACGGCGCAGCACTCGCAGAGGCTCTCGGCAAGTACGGGGCCAAGAAGGTGTATTCCACGGGCGATCTCGGTGGTCGGCTCGTCGGTGTTGCCGCAGCCAACGCCATCAAGGCACAGATCGAGAGTGGCGACAAGCCCGACTTGATCCTCTTCCCGCAGAACTACGACGGCCGCGACGCCATCGCACGTTTGTCGGTGAAGCTCGGTGTCACCGTGCTCACCAACAACATCGATATCGCCGTCAACGGCAGTGAAGTGGTGGCAACGACTCCGATCTTCGGCGGCAACGTGCTGTTCGCGGCCGCCTTCACCGGTTCGGGTCCGCACCTGGCATCGTTCCGACCCAAGAGCTTTGCTGCCGAGGAAAGTGGCGGTGCTGCTGCCCAAGTGGTGGCGGTGTCGGTTCCCGACGGGGGAGCAACTGCGGCGGCCAAGGTCACCGCAGTGCACGTGGAAGAAACCAGCGGTCCCAAGTTGGACGAGGCAAACATCGTGGTGTCCGGTGGTCGCGGTTTGGGTGAGTCACAAAACTTTGCGATGGTCGAAGAGTTGGCCAAGTTGCTCCATGGTGCGCCGGGTGCATCGCGCGCCATCGTGGATGCCGGCTGGGTGCCGTACTCCTACCAAGTTGGTCAGACCGGCAAGGTCGTGAAGCCGAGCGTGTACATCGCTGCAGGTATCTCCGGCGCCACACAGCACATGGTGGGCATGAAGGGCTCGAAGAACATCATCGCGATCAACAAGGACAAGGAGGCGCCGATCTTTGCGGTTGCCGACTTGGGAATCGTGGGTGACGTGCACAAGGTGCTGCCGAAGTTGATCGAAGCGCTCAAAGCACGCAGCTAAACCAGCGGCGCGGAACCTCGCCCGGCTACACCAGCGGCCAGGGATAACGTCGACCGCTGTCGTCCACGGGGAACTGTCGGTGCTCCAACAGCCATGCGGCGCGATTGGTAAGTGCTTCCACTTCGTCGCTGTCGAGGAGTGACGCCACCTCGAGCGGCACGGTGTCGGCAACCTTTCGCACCGCATCCAGCAGCGGCTCGGTGAGCGCCTCGCCTCCGAACTCCCAGATCACGGTTCGCAGCTTGAAGTCGGCAGCAAAACACAGACCGTGGTCGATGCCCCATACGTGTTTGTCTGCGTCCATCAGTACGTGCCCCGATTTGCGATCGGTGTTGTTGGCGACGATGTCGAAGACGGCGATGTCACGAAATTGGTCGTGCAACTCCGGTTGTGATTCGAACAGCGTGAAGTAGTGCTGTTCGAAGTCCGCGTCGATCAACAACTGTACCGATCCCTCACCGAGCGGCCCATCACGAAGCACCGTCATGGGAACGAAGTCGAATCCCATTGCGATTGCCAAGCGGTATGCGGCAACTTCGCGTCGATGAAGCCCCGGTGCAAAGTCCCACAATGGACGCTCTCCACGCAACGGTTTGTAGATCGCGCGACACGACCGTTCCCCTTGGCTGATCCGCACCAGGAACGTGGCGTTGCTGCTGTAGGGCATGCGCATCTCCACTGCGATATCACCCTCGGTGAGCAATTGGGTGAGTGCTAGTTCATTTTCGGGCATGCATGTCCGTCACGGTTCATGGGTAGCCCACAAAAAGCACACGGCGGACGTCCGGCGCGCACGAGGCGGTCGGCGTGTTCGCAAAATGCAACGGCTTGGGCACGTGTGATACGCACACGAATACGGCTGGCATCGAATTCGGGATCGTCCTCTGGTGAGATCTCCTCGAACTGCAGGATGAGATGGTCGTCACGACGGTCGTAGGCAAGCCCCACGCTTCCCAAAGCGAACGCCGCACCGTCGGGCTCGACGAACGACGAGGCACGAATCGATCCTGGCGACACCGCTGGGGCATCCTCCAGCGTCTTGCGGAGGAACACGGCGAGGGCAGAAATCTGCTCCTTTTCGCACTTGATGGAGACCACGTCGGTTGCATCGCCAATCTGCAGAAAGAACGTTCGAGCACCGGGCAAACCGATGACGCCAGCGGTGAAAGCTTCGGCGGACTCGTAGTCGCGGTACATACTCATGATCGGCTCCCTGGTCTCACGATGGGCGCAGGTCGCGGAGCGAACCACCGGTGGAGTTGACGGTGAGCACGATTGGTGCTGCATCGGAGTAAAGAATCGCCGTCACTGAGCAGGTGGAAATGACGATGCGCTGAAACAAGTCCAGCGGTGTGCCCATCGCATGGGCAACTGCCGCCTTGATGGGGTCGGCATGCGAGACGCAGACCACGGTTTTGCCGGCGTGACGACGGCGAATCACATCGAGTGCCCCAACCATTCGCGACTGCATCTCCACGAAACTTTCACCATCGGGAAAGCGGAAAGCACTCGGCGTCCGTTGCACTGCGTTCCACTCGGGCTTCTTGTACAGGCGGCGTAACGACTGCCCGGTCCACGAACCGAAGTCGCATTCAAGGAGTCCGCGTTCGATTCGCACCGGGACACGAAGTGCACGGCTGATTGGTGCGGCGGTTTCACGCGCTCGTTCGAGTGGTGAAGAGTAGATCGCATTCACCTTTCCGAGTTCGGCGATTCGCTCGGCTGCATGGACGGCCTGCTTCTTGCCACTGTCGGCAAGGTGCAAACCCCGGGCACGACCCGGCAACACCTTCCCGGTGGTGGGTGTGGTGCCGTGGCGCACCAGGAGAAGGAGCGTCGGCTTCGCAGACATGCGTGCTCAACCTATCCCCACATCTCGTAGCGTCTCGGTTCGTGAATACGGGAAAGCGGGCGACACGCGACACGCAGGTGCGGTTACGCAAGGAGATCGAGGCATGTCGAGCCTGTCCAAGGTTGGTGCGGTGGCGAGAGACGGTGGCCCGTGAACGCAAGGCGGCCTACCGGGACGAAGCGTATTGGGGCAAACCCATCGCCGGTTTCGGCGACGATGATGCACGTGTGGTGGTGCTCGGGTTGGCACCGGGTGCACATGGCGCAAACAGAACGGGTCGAGTGTTCACGGGTGATCGCAGTGGTGACTGGTTGTTCCGGGCGATGCACAAGGCGGGGTTGGCGAACAGCGCAACTTCACGGTCGCGAAACGACGGGCTGAAACTGCACGATGCGTGGGTGACCGTTGCGGTGCGGTGTGCGCCTCCCGACAACAAACCGTCTCCGCTGGAGAAAAAGAAGTGCTCCGGATATTTGGATCGCGAATTGGCGATGTTGGCGAACAAGCGCGTCGTCGTATGCCTCGGCAATTTTGCGTACGTCGCAGCCTGTGAGTTCTTTGAGGTATCACCCCGGCCGAAGTTCGCACACGGAGCAGAAGTTCACGTGCCTGCCGAGCAGTCGAGATCGCGCCGGGAGCACGCCGGGGTGACGCTCGTGTGCTCGTATCACCCGAGCCAACAGAACACCTTCACGGGTCGGCTGACGGAACGAATGCTCGACGATGTATTCGCGCGCGCCGCACGAATCGCGCGGGCCTGAAACCAACCACCTACGCAGTCGCCATCGCGCGGCGACTGCAGTGGCTAGTGCGCGGCCGGGGCGGTGCCGTCGGCCTTTTTCTTCGGCGGCGGCACACCAATCTTCACCGAAGTTTCGGCGAAGTCCGGCCAGCGACGGCGGCTCACCACGCTGAGTAGTCGCAACAACTTCATCGCTTTTTCGTCCGTTTGGGCCGGGCGCGCGACGACGGAGCCGTCCTTGATCATTCGATTCATCACTTCTTCGCCGAGTTCGGTGCGCACCACGCACAGGGTCCAGTCGTTGTCCTCGCCGATTCCGCCGGTGGAGATGTCGGCGTGCTCTGCGGCGAAGTCGGGGCACATCTTGCATCCTTCGCGGGTCCACTGATGGCATTCCTTCAGGTCGATCTCGTGGAACGAGCCGTCACGCATCCAGATTTGGAATGCGCCCTTGATGTTCATCTTCACCATGTCTTCCTTGCGCAAGCCGTACTTGGCCAGGAAGAGTTCCTCGAAGATGGCATCGTCGAACGTCTTGGAACAGAGCAGACCGATGTTGAACAAGAAGGGCTTGCCGATTTTTCCGGCCTTGCGCTTCCACATGATTGGCAGTACAGACGACTGGCAGCTCATTCCCACCAAGGCGATGCGCTGCAGGCCTGCTTCCGCCGCTTCCTTGATGGCCAAGGTGTTCGCGGAGTAGGTGTAGCGGCTTCCGGATGATGCAAGCACTTCTTCGCGCGTGCGAGCAAGACCGGGCTTTGCCTTCCAGTTGGAGCCATCGCCGTCAAGAAAGCTGGTGAGTGCAGCGTCGATGTAGTCGTGCTTCAGCAGCCAGATGAGCATTGCGCCAACGAAGCCACCGTCCTGACCCTTCTTGTGGGTTTCGTCGTCGGCTGCGCGCACCAACAGCAGTTGTCGGTATTGGCCGTACATCTCGTCGTCCTTGCGTGTACGTCCGTAGAGATGTTCATCGGCTTCCTGTTCCCAGTTGCGGAATCGAGGACACGCACGAGTGCACGTCGTGCAACCTTTTTCACCGTGACCGCAGTTGGTGGGTCCGAGTTCTTCTTCGCGATGGAACGGCTTGTACTTGCCTTCTTCGTGCTCGTAGCCGATCACATCGTGCGGGCACGAAATGACGCAACCGGCACAGCCCGTGCACAGCCCCGTGTTGATGACCTCGTCGTAGAGCTCTTTCCATTGCGCGGTCCAGCGGGTGCTGGTGGGGGCTTCGGCTACGGACACGTCAATAACACTACGAGACGTGACGCTGGGCGTCTGCGCTCGAATCGTCGATTGGCGCGATGTTCCGCCAGAATGTGCCCATGGCATCCAGCATCATTACGTATCCCCCCGAGGTTGAGGCATTCCGCAGCGAAGTACGGTCGTGGCTGGAGGCCAATCTTCCCAAAGGGTGGTTCGACGAAGGCTTCGAGCTCTCATCGGAGGCGCGCAAGAAGTTCAACGACGAATGGCCCGACACGTTGCACAAGGGCGGTTGGATTTGTGCGACGTGGCCCAAGGAGTACGGCGGCAAGGGGCTCACCACGTTGCAGGGTGTGGTGCTGAACGAGGAGTTTGCACGGGCACGCGCACCGATGCGCGCCGACTTCTTCGGCGACACGTTGGTGGGTCCAACATTGTTGCAGTGGGGAACGGAGGAACAAAAGAAGGAGTTCCTCCCGCAAATTCTCTCCGGCAAGATGCGTTGGTGCCAGGGCTTCAGTGAGCCCAACAGTGGTAGCGACCTTGCCAGTTTGAAGACCACCGCCGTGTTGGACGGCGACGAATGGGTGATCAACGGACAAAAAGTTTGGACGACCGGCGGTCACTATGCGGACTATTGCTTCCTGCTCACGCGAACCGATGCAACGGCCCCCAAACACAAGGGCATCTCCTATCTGTTGGTACCGATGCGTCAACCCGGAGTGGAGGTGCGCGGCATTACGCAGCCCGACGGCACGGCGGAGTTCTGCGAAGTGTTCTTCACCGACGCCCGATGCCCGAAGGACAACGTGGTTGGTGGAGTAAACAACGGTTGGAAGGTTGCCAACTCGACGCTGGCATTCGAGCGCGGGATGAGTGCCACCACCGGTTATCGCCGATTCGAAGAGGAGTATCGGTTGATGGTCGAGGCGGCCACCAACAATGGCGCGATCTGTGATCATCTCGTGCGGCAACGTTTGATGCAGTACTACACGAAGATCCAGATTCTCAAGTACAACGGTTTGCGCTCGCTCGGAGCAAACCTGGCCGACAAGAAGGACTTCGGTGTGATGGCACTTGGTGCAGCGAACAAGATGTTCTGGAGCGAAATGCACAAGAACGCGATGGAGCTTGCGCTCGACATCTACGGAACGCACGCAATGTTGATCAACACCGGGCCATCGTCGGGCACATGGCCGGGAGCCCTTCGCGAGAAGCGTCGAGAGGGTTACCCGGTAAGCGCGATGATGTCGTCGTTCTTCTTCTCCCGATCGGAAACCATCTGGGGCGGAACGAGTCAGATTCAGCGCAACATCGTTGGCGAACGAGTTCTCGGGTTGCCCAAAGAGCCGCGTCCCGCAGGTGGAGAGTAGTCGTGCAGTTTTTTGCAGCCATTCAGACCGGGTTCCGAAATTACGCAAACTTCAAGGGTCGTGCTGCTCGTGCCGACTATTGGTGGTGGGTGCTCTTTAGTGTGCTGATTCAAGCCGCGGCTTCGGGATTCGGTGACGCATTGTCGAATTTGGTGTCGGTGGCGATGTTCTTGCCGTCGATTGCCTTCGCGGTTCGTCGCTTGCACGACACCGACCGAAGTGGGTGGTGGATCCTCCTGCCGATCGTGAACCTGGTGTTTCTCTTGCAGCGGAGCTCTACTGGCGAGAATCGATTTGGTCCGCCACCACCGCCCAGAGCGCTCTAGGTCGCGAGTCGCTCGATGACGTTCGTTGCAGCGATCCAGTCGGGGTTTCGTAACTACGCCAAATTCAAGGGACGTGCGTCGCGTAGTGAGTATTGGTGGTGGACGCTGTTTTCATTGACCGTGCAAGCCGCCACGTCCGGCTTCGGCGACACCATTGGTGGACTCGTGAGTCTCGGAATCCTCTTGCCGAGCCTCGCCGTTCAGGTTCGTCGTCTACACGACACCAACCGCAGCGGGTGGTGGATTTTGTGGCCGATTGCATCCTTGGGGGTGGCGCTCGCGGCGTTCATTGCATTTGCAGTGTCGACGGCACTCGATCTCGTCGATCCTTCGGAGTGGGACCCATCTACCGCGTTCGACGGAATGTCGGGTTTCGTCGTTGCCGTTATCGCCGCTTCATTGATTGCGGCACTCGTCACCGGTATCGCAAACCTCGTGTTCACGCTGCAGCGCAGCCAGCCCACCGAGAATCGCTTCGGCCCTCCGCCGCCACCTCGATCGTTGTAGTCATGGCCAACGAGGTTCGTCGCTCGTTGCGTACGCCGGTTGGAATCTTGCGGGTAACGGCGAACGAGCACGGCGTTACCTCAATCGAGCGTGTTTCGCGTGCAAGCAACCCGCCTCGTGCGAACGGTGCGGCTGGTGGGAGTACGTCAGCCGGTGGGAGCGCATTAGCCCGAAGGAGTTCCTCGCGACGCGCCACGCGTCATGCAGAACTGGCTGTGCGTCAACTGCGGGAATACTTCGCGGGGAGTCGAACCAGGTTCTCCGTTCCCTTACACATGGAAGGCACCGAGTTTCAGCAACGTGCATGGAGGGCAATGCGCAAGATTCGATACGGCTCCACCGTGTCGTACGCGCAGCAAGCAAGGATGATCGGCTCACCCAAGGCGGTGCGGGCGGTGGGTAGCGCCAACGGGGCAAACCCGATTCCCATCATCGTTCCGTGTCATCGGGTGATTGCCAGCGACGGGTCGTTGGGCGGTTATGCACTTGGGCTGGCGATGAAGCGAAAGTTGCTCGCGCTCGAGGACGCCAACTAGCCCACCAACCGACCATCACGGTCCCTGGTCAGTGCGGTTGGGTGAACCCGAAGCACTCGCGAACGTTGGCGTCGCTGAGAGCCTGCGCTGGTGGACCGAAAGCCACCACTCGCTGGGCAAGCAGCATCACCGCGGTTGCCGATTCTGCGTCGTGCAAGTCGTGGGTGGCAAGCACGACGGTGACACCACGTGCACGTTCGGCTGCGATGATCTCGGCAATAGCGCGCTTGCCACTCAAGTCCAATCCGGCAGTGGGTTCGTCGAGCAACAGCACCTCGGCTTGACGTGACAACACTTGGGCCAAATGCGTGCGCTGCTGCTGGCCGCCAGAGAGCGCTCGCAACGGTTGATCGGCGAACTCGGTGGCGCCGGTGCGACGCATCGAATCGTCGACGATCGCGTGGTCCACCTTGGTGGCGCGTCGGAACAAACCGAGGTGCGCATAGCGGCCCATTGCCACGATGTCGCGTGCTCGAAGGGGCAACGTGTGCGAGGAAACGGGATGCTGCGGTAGATATGCAACCCGTTGTGGCGTGCCACCGGGACGATTACCGAGCACCGTGACCTCACCATGTTGTGGTGCAATCATCCCCGCCAAGGTCTTGATCAACGTGGACTTGCCGGAACCGTTGGTTCCGATCAACACGATGAGTTCTCCGGCGTGTACTCGCATGGAGATATCGCGCACGACCGAATGCAGCCCGTGCCCGACGTCGAGACGTGTTGCTGAGATCGTGACGTTGGACGTTGTCATGTCAGTGTGAGTGCTCGTGCTGGTGCGGGAGTTCATGGTGACCACGGAGACGCCGTGGAATCGTCATGATTGCAACGAGAATGAAGAGGTACACCGACGTAAAGACGATGCTTGCTCCGGCCGCAACATCGAAGTGGTAGCTCGTGAGGAGCCCGAGGTAACTCGAGAGCAGTCCGAATCCTGCTGCGCTCAACATCATGGTGCTGACTCGTCGCGTGAACAGTGCACCAGTCGCCGCCGGGGCAATCAAGAGTCCGAGCACTAACAAGGTTCCGACCAGCTGGAAACTTCCAACGACGGCCATAGCGACCATGATCAACATGAGGCCATGGAAGAAGCGCACGGAGAACCCGGATGTCCTGGCGAGACCGTCGTCGAGTGACATCAACACGAATGGCCGGTGTGCAACCACGGCGATAACTCCCACGATGAGCAGCACGACGAACTGCCAGACGAGATCCACGGAGCTCACTCCCAGCAGTTCTCCGAACAATATCCGCGTGATGTCACCGACGAAGGATGTGGAGCGCGAGGTGATGATGACGCCCAACGACAACATGCCGACGAAGAGCAACCCGATGGCGGTATCAGAGGAGAGACGAACTCGTGAAGTGATCAAGGAAACCCCACCCATCATCACGAGAGCACCGAGAGCCGCGCCAATGACACCGGGTACGCCGAGTAACAGCGCGATTGCTATTCCCGGGATCACCCCGTGGGCGAGTGCGTCGCCGACGAACGAAAGGCCCCGCAACACCACGTAGGTGCCGGCGATTGCACAGATGATCGCCACCAATGCGCTGGCAACGAGGGCGTTTCTCAGGAATTCGTTGCGGCTGAACGGCTCCCACAGGGGATTCAGCAGAGCGAGCGAAACGTTCAACTCAGGCTCGTTGCAATGGTGGTTCCCAAGGCTCGAATGAACTCAACATAGCTTTCGGACGAACCGAGAAAGTGGGTGTTGATCTCCACGAGATCGGCGTTGGCTTCTTTGGCTACTTGGGCAGCCACCGAAGGGTTGGTACCCAAGGAGGTGAACACCACTTTGGCGCCGTGGGTTCGGATGACATCGATTACGAATTCCATGTTCCCGGCACTCTCCTCGGCATCGGTCGATGCGCTGGAGAGAATTGCGGCAATCACCGTGCATCCGTAGCGATCAGCAAAGTACCCGAGTTCGTTGTGGCCGGTAACCAGCTGGCAATTGTCGACTCCTGAGAAGAGTTCTCGGAGTTCGGCATCAAGGGCGTCGAGCTCGTCATCGAGCGACATCCGGGCAGCGTCAAGGTCGACTCCCAAGGCTTCGGAAGCAGCCTGCGCCAGTGCAGGCAGGGCCTCTCGCATGGTGTGGGGGCTCAGCCAGATATGGGGATCCTTGCTGTGGTCGTGATCATCGTGGTCGTGTGAGGACTCTGCGCCCGGGTGCACGTGTCCATGGTCTGAGTGGTCGTTGACGTCAACGATGTCGAGCGTGGTGACATGGTCGGCCAGCGCAAAGACCGGAACTCCCGAGTTCTTGGCATTTGCGAGCGCATCGTCGAGGCCTTCTTCCAAGTCGAGACCGTTGGACACAACGAAGACCGCATTGTTGATGAGTTCGATGTCGCGTGGAGACGGTTCGAAGTCGTGTGGATCCTGGCCATCGGGAATGATCGTGACCACATCGGCCACACCATCGACGAGTTCGCTGACTACTGCTGCGAGTACGGAGTAGGTCACCACCACGTCGGGCAGGTCGACAACCGGGGCGCTGGTGGTCGCGGGAGCAGCCGTCGTGGCTGGCTCATCGATCGACTGTGAGGTGTTTTCGTTGCCCGAGCAGGAGAGTCCGAGTAGGGCAAGCGAAAAAGCGGTGATTGTGACGATGCCGCGCTGGCGCAACGGTGAACGACGATGGCGGGTCATGCCCTGACACTACCAGCGAATAGGAATGATTCCTATTAGGGAAGTGCGATGGGTTGTCGACTGATCAGCGACGAATCGCCGAGCGCCCAGCGACTAGTTGCCGAGTGCCAAGTTGACGGCGTCAGTGAGCGCTTCTGCGGAGATTTCGCCGCTGTTGCGCCACAGCACCTTGCCATCACTGCCGACGAGCGTCATAAATGGATAGCCCGCGAGACCGAACGCATTTGCGGCAGTTTGGTCTTGGCTGTCCACGAGTACCGGCCAGAGCTCAGGCCACTTCTCATTTGCCAGCCATACCGACGGCGGGAAATTCGGCTGTGCCGCGTCGGTGCCGGTCGTGACGGCGATGACATCGAGGTTGTCGGGCACGAGACCGCTCTTGTTCCAATTCACCAACACGGGTACTTCCTTCTGGCAGAACGGGCACCAGTGCGCCAAGAACACCAACAGCATCGGTGTGCCTGGCTCGGTGGTGACCTCGTTACCAAGGAAACCGAATCCTTCGAGCACGGGTGCGGTCATGCCAACGGCGGTGTCCGCACCATCACCGAACTTGGGCAGTGGGTCGCCGGTAACCACGACGTTCTGGAATTCCGAAGCCCCTTCGAGGCTGGCATCTTCGTCGCTGCTGGCGGTGAAGGCGACGACGCCGAAGATTGCAGCGAGCACCGCAACGATGCCGACGACCAACGTGGTGATTTTGTTCATGACTGCTCCTTAGTGGGATTCGTGGATGCGATCGGATTCCATTGTCGCAGCAGATGAGGGCGATGCAACCGAGAGGAACACCAGCACCGTCACAAAGGCGCAAAAGGCCATGAATGCCAACGAGATGAAACCGAACACTTCGAAGTACGGCACCGAGCACGGGGCGTCGGCGGAACATGAGCCCGTGTCGATGCTGGGCCACCGTTCGAGTAACCAGTGGTACGCCGAAATCACCGCACCGATGCCGGCCAACACCATCGCGTAGGGACGGATGGAGCGATCCTTTCGCACCGCCGCAACCACCAGCACGATTGCCAACGAATACATGGCAATGCGCTGGTACCAACACAGAACGCACGGGCGATAGTTGGCGATTTCGGAGAAATACAGACTGCCCAACATCGACACCGACGTAACGAGCGCCGGTACGGCCAACTGGAGTGGCGCCACGCCAATCAGCAGGGGTCGCGCAGCAGATCCGCCCAGGAATCGTGCAGCTACGAGTGCAACGCTGCCTACGAGTGCCAGCAAGGCCAGCAGGGCAAAAAAGAGCTCGAACGCTTCGTTGACCACCGAGTTGAGCGTACCGATGGGGTACTGGCAGGTGAGTGGGAGATACCCGAGGAGCGTGGCACGATGGAGAGATGGCATCCTTGCTCGAACAACTGCAGGCAGATCTCTCCGCGGCGATGAAGGCGGGTAACGATGTGGAAAAGTCCACGCTGCGTATGGCGATTGCATCCGTCAAGAACGCTGCGGTTGCCGGCGATGCGGCAGTCACCCTGACGGACGATCAAGTGCTGGGGGTACTGCAAGCCGAGGCCAAGAAGCGTTCGGAGGCTGCAGACATATATAAGGAAGCGGGTCGAGCCGAGGCCGAAGCCAGTGAGCGGGCCGAACTAGCCATTCTTGAGCGCTATTTGCCGGCCCGTCTGAGCGATGGTGAACTCGCAAACATCGTCGCTGAAGAGGTTGCTGCCGCAGCGGCACAAGGTGCCACGGGGGCCAAGGCCATGGGTCAGGTGGTGAAGGCGGTACGCGCGAGAGTGGGATCCGGAGCCGACGGCTCGGTCATCGCTGGATTGGTGAAGAACGCGCTGGCCTAGACGCCGACTACTGGCCCAGACGCCGACCAGGCGAGCCTTTGCGCTTTCTCGCACAAGGCGACCCGAGTAGCCGTAGGTGTTACTCCAAACGGTGGTGAGACAATTGACACTCCGTCGAAAAAGGCTGTACGGTGACAAGCGAGTTATCAACACTCATCAACCTCGAGGGGGGAACAAAGAAATGAAGCATCTATTCCGAGGTGGTCGCCGCAAGGTGGCTGCCGTCATGGCCGTGGCACTCGTTGCCTCGCTCAGCCAAGTGGCGCCCACCAGCGCTGCAAGCAAGAAGAGCGGTGGCGAAATCACCGTCGGTGTGTTCAACCAGTTGCTGAGCAGCTGCTACACGCCGAATGCAGCGAACTCGGCATTGGGCATCATGCGCTCGGTGTACGAAGGTTTCTTTGAGCAGCAAGAGGGTGGAAAAATCGTTCCTTACCTCGCTCAGTCGATGACCGCATCAGCCGACTTCAAGACCTGGACGATGAAGATTCGTCCCGGCATCAAGTTCCATGACGGTTCGTCGCTCGACGCGGCTGCAGTCGTGGCGAACGTGCAAGCCAACCGTGGCTTGTATGCCGCTGGTCAGATCGCCGCTCGTGGTCAGGCCGCCGGCCTTGCGGCAGCAGGTCACACCCTTGGATCTGCAATTCCGTTCTCATCGAACATTGCCGACATCAAGGCAACGGCGACCGACACCGTGGTGTACACCCTCTGGAACCCACAGGTGGACTTCGCCGAAACCCAGTACGCCTCAGGCCGCCAGTTCGTGCGCGCATTGAGCGACCTTGCAAGCCCAACACAGTGTGCAACGTCGGGCAAGGGAACGGGACCATTCATGTTCTCCAAGCTGACGCCAACCGAGGTGGTCGTGGTGCGCAACCCGAACTACTGGCGCAAGGACAAGGACGGCGTACAGTTGCCGTACCTCGACAAGATCACCTTCAAGTACGTGAACCAGCCCAGCCAGCGCGTGAAGGGTCTGCAGTCCGGTGATTTGGACGCAGCCCAGTTCACCTCCGCCGGTGAAGGCAAGCACTTGTACAACGTGTCGCGTCAGAAGGGTCTCACCTTGAAGATGAGCCCGGCTGACTACTACGCAATGTCGATGTACAACCACGCCATCGAGCCGTTCAACAACCTCGATGCTCGTTTGGCAGTGGCGTACGCCTTCGATACCAAGCGATTCTTCGAACAGCGCAACTGCTTCAAGGGTCTGTGCTTCGGCGAAGTGCCGTCGTCGATCGTCGGTAAGAGCAACGTGATGTACAACACCAAGAACTTCATCACGTTCGACCTGGCGAAGGCCAAGGAACACGCCGCGAAGTACAAGGCAGCCACCGGCAAGACCTTGACCTTCTCGCAACCAGCCGACACCTCGGCCGAGTCGCAGGCGAGCGCGAAGCTCTTCCAGCAGATGATGAAGAGGGCCGGCATCGTGATGAACATCACGACCGAAGACACGGCCACCATCACGGCGAAGGCATTCCCATCGCCGACATCGGGTCAGGTCAATACGTATCAGCTGTACCCAACGACGTTGTTCGAAGGAACCGGCACAGCATTCACGCTGCCATTCCTACAGTCCAACGGATTCTTGGCACCGAACAACCGCCAACTTGCCGGACTGGGTGCCCTCGCGCCATTGTTCGGGGCGTTTGGTCGAGCCATCAACCCGGCCCGCTTTGCTGATGCTCAGCAGGACTCGTTGGTGTGGGGTGCCGCATTCGACACCACCGCCCAGCGTCGTGCCAAGTTGAGGCAGTTGACCGAGTATCTGCAGAAGACGGCTGCGGTGCTCCCAGCGCCGTCGATTCAGTACGGTGCAGCGTTCGCTTCCAACGTGAAGGGTTATGACACCTTCACCTTGGCATCGGGCGGTCGTGGCAAGGCCATCACCAACGCTGGTCCAGCGTGGGTGGGTGTGTACCTCGAGAAGTAAAACAACTCCGCTTCACGCGGAGTGAAAGATCGGGCCTGCGGGGAACTTCCCCGCAGGCCCGATTCCTTTTTTGTGGACGAAGATCGCGCGGCTTGTGGACGAGTGTCGCGCAGAGAGAGCGAGTTCACGACGTTTCGCTCCCGGGAATTTCTCTTGTGACCGTACGTCAACTAGGTTGTGGGTGCTGATGGGGACGCTGACGATGCGAGTGATGGCGGTGTTGCGCCGCTTGGCACAGATTGCTGTCGTGCTCGTTGGCTCCACGTTCCTGCTGGCAATGCTCCTGCAGTTGTTGCCCGTTGGCCTCGAAGAGCTTTTCGTCGTGTCGTTCGACGAAGCCAGCCGACAACAACAGCTGGAACGGTTGCGTCTCGACCGGAATCCCGTTTTCGGATACCTCGGCTGGCTGTGGGATTTCGTGCGCGGCGACTTTGGACCAATCATCTACCCGGGTGCCGGCGAGGAGCCGGTATCCGGTCGAATCGCTGCAGCGCTGCCGGTGTCCTTGCGATTGGTGATCTACGTTCAGATTCTCGCGCTGCTGATTTCGGTTCCGCTGGGCATCCTTACCGCGTATCGCGCAGGAAGGAAGAGCGAGAAAGCCATCAGCTATGGACTGTTCACGGCATCAGCCGTACCCAACTTCGTGTTTGCGCTGCTGTTGGCGGCATTCTTCGGTGTGACCCTCGGGTGGCTGCCACCGCTCGGATACGTTCCCCCCTCCGAGAACTTCGGTGAGCACATCCGCACCATGGTGCTTCCGGTGGTTGCCTTGGCGATTCCCACCATCGCCACGTACACCCGACTCTTGCGCACCGATGTGATCGCCACCCTTCGCGAGGATTACGTGACGATGGCGGCGTCGAAGGGTTTGAGCAACATCCGAATCCTGTTCACCCATGTGCTTCGCCCAAGCTCGGTCACGCTCTTCACGAGTGCCGCACTCAACATGGGGGCACTCATCGGTGGCACCCTGGTGATCGAGCAAATCTTCACCATTCCTGGAATGGGTACCGAGATAGCGCTCGCAATCTTCGGCCGTCAGTACTTTGCGCTGCAGTCGTATATCGCGCTGATTGCGGTGGGGTACGTGCTGTTCAACGCGTTGGTCGACGTACTCATTGGTTTCGTGGATCCCCGAGCGCGGGAGCGACGCAATGCGTAGCCGATTCAAGTCCATGGACTGGTTCACGCGTGTGTCGGTGGGTTGGCTCTGTTTGATGGCCTTCTTCGCCATCTTCGGAAGGCTGCTCCCGTTGCCTGATCCGTTGTTCTCCGATTTCGAAGGTTTGGGTGTGGGACTGTTCAGCCCGGGGCACATCCTCGGTGCGGACACCAACGGGTACGACCTGCTCGCCAACGTCGTCGTAGGCGCGCAGACCTCGCTTCTCATCGCACTGGTGTCGGTGGGTCTTGGAGGGCTGATTGGCGCAGTCTTGGGAATCATCGCTGCCTATCGTCGTGGTCGTCTCGACTACTTCGTCAACACCACGTTCAACATTTTCCTGTCGATTCCCAATCTCGTGTTGGGTCTGGCGCTGGTGGCCGTTTTGGCGACGAGTTCGGATCCGAGCATCCCTGTATCGGTGACTCGTCGCACCGTGGTGATCATCATCTCGTTGACGATCGTGATCATCCCCATCCTCGGTCGAATCGCACGTGGAGCCACGCTCACGTGGGTGAACCGCGAATTCGTCATCGCGGCGCGATCCATGGGCATGAAGGACAAGGACATCATCATTCGTCACATCGTGCCGAACGTGCTGCCTGCGATCTACGCGGTGGGATTCTTGGCTATCGGTGTGGTCATCGTGGCCGAGGGTGCATTGTCGTTGCTCGGCGTTGGTGTTATCGATGGTGTCAGCTGGGGTGCGATGATCGCACGCGTGGCGGGTGACTACGAGTTTGCTCCGCACTCGCTGTACGTTCCAGCAACGGTGTTGGCTCTCACGGTGATCAGTTGCAATCAAGTCGGCGACTACATGCGCAGCCGTCTCGACACTCGCGAGGGCAAGATATGACCACGTTGATGTCGATTCGAGATCTCACGGTGAAGTTCCAGACACCCCGCGGTCTCTTGGAGGCCGTGCGCAGTGTCAGTCTGGAGATTCCGGACGGCGTCAGTATCGGCATCGTCGGCGAATCCGGCTCGGGGAAGACCGTCATGTCACGAGCCGCAATGGGACTACTGTCCGGCTCCAACGTGCGACGTGAAGGAACCGTGATCTTTGACGGCAAGGAACTCACGGCAATGAGTCCCGCACAGGTTCGCAACGAATTCGGTACCGGAATGGCGATGATCTTCCAGGACCCGATGACCGCACTCAACCCCGTGCGACGTGTGGGATCGCAGATTGCCGAGGGTCTCCGAGTTCGTCTCGGCATGGACAAGAAGGCGGCTCGTGCGCGGAGCATCGAGCTGCTGTCGTTGGTGCGAATTCCCGACCCCGAGGCCATGTTGAAGAAGTTCCCGTACCAACTGTCGGGCGGCATGCGCCAGCGCGTGATGATTGCGATTGCAATCGCCTGCAATCCCAAGATGTTGTTCGCCGACGAGCCGACGACGGCGCTCGACGTGACCGTCCAGTCGCAGATTCTGCAGTTGCTTTCCGACCTGCGTCGGGATCTCAAGATGTCGCTGGTGCTCGTCACGCACGATCTCGGAGTCGTCGCGGGGAACACCGACTACGTGGCGGTGATGTACGCGGGCGAAGTCGTCGAACAGGCCACAACGGCGGAATTGTTTGCCAACATGAAGATGCCGTACACCGAGGCCCTGCTCAAGTCGATTCCGAAGATCGACATGAAGAGTGGTCAGCGCCTGCCGGTGATCGAGGGCCGCCTCCCGGATCCAACCGACCGCCCGGCTGGCTGTGGCTTTGCCTCACGTTGCAGTTACGTGCAGGCCAAGTGCACCGCCGAACATCCGCCATTGGTCGATGCCGGAAACGGGCACCTCTACCGTTGCTGGTTCCCGCTCGGACACACGATTGCGAGGAAGTCATAGTGGCAGGCTCGGGTACCGCACACCTTCGCAACAACGACGAAGTTGTTCTCGAGGTTCGCGACCTCGTCGTGGAGTTCCGCGTCGGCGGTGGCCGTGTCGTGAACGCCGTATCGAAGATCAGCTTCGACGTGTGCCGCGGCGAGACGCTGGCAATCGTGGGCGAGTCGGGTTGCGGCAAGACCACGCTCGGTAAAGCAATCCTGCAGCTGCCGCCTCCCAACTCGGGTGACGTGATCTTCGAGGGAACCAACCTCACGAAGTTGCCGAAGGAGCAGCTGCGTTCCGCGCGAACGGCCATGCAGATGGTGTTCCAGGATCCAATCTCCTCACTGGATCCGCGAATGACGGTGAGCGACCTCATCGAAGAGCCACTCTGGATCTGGGAACGCGGCACCGAGGAAGAACGCGCAGCGAAAGTTCGCGAATTGCTCAACAATGTGGGTCTCGATCCGGACTTGGTGCTCAACCGTCGCTCGTACGAGTTCTCGGGTGGGCAATGTCAGCGCATCAGCATTGCGCGCAGCCTGGCACTCGAGCCGCGAATGCTGATTTGTGACGAGCCCGTCAGCGCCCTCGACGTGAGCATCCAGGCACAGATCCTCAACTTGTTGCAGGACATGAAGGACCGCTACGGCCTCACGATGGTGTTCATCAGCCACGACTTGGCGGTGGTCAAGGCGGTCAGCAACCGAATTATGGTGATGTATCTCGGCAAGATCTGCGAAGTCGGATCACCCGATGCGATCTATTCCAAACCTGCGCACCACTACACCAATGCGCTCATCAACTCCGTGCCGGTTCCCGATCCCACTCGCAAGCGCGCCGCGACCCCGCTGCAAGGCGAACCACCGTCGCCAGTGGCGCCACCGTCGGGTTGTCGCTTCCGAACCCGTTGCCCGGCCGCAACCGAAAAGTGCGCTGCCGAAGAACCGCAACTTCGCGAGGTGTCGCCCGGTCAATTCGTGGCCTGCCACCACCCACGTAGCTGACGGCAAAACATCGCCCGACACCGCCGCCCGCAACCGGCGATAGGAACCACCGCGTGGTTCGCTACTCGCGATTGATGAATCGCCAGGTGCTGGCGGTTGCCAGACCAGCGAGGCACATCTTGATGACGTCACCTACCAGGAACGGCGTGACACCGAGCGAGATCGCATTTTGTTCGCCGGTGGCCAACGGAATCCCGAGGTTGATTGCCAACCACGATGCTCCGCACACGTAGATGATCATCGAGCCCATGGTCATCGCGGCCACGGAGGTGAGCACGTGTCGATCGTGGCGGTATTCGGCGAGTCGACCCACCACGGCTGCTGCCACGATGAAACCCACGAGATAGCCCATCGTTGGTCCCGTCGCCACCGACCAGCCGCCAGTGCCATTGGAGTAGAACGGCAAGCCCACCATGCCCATCAACCAGTACAGCAATTGACTGCTGGCACCGCGCCACGCACCGAGTGATGCGCCGGCAAGCAGCACCGCGAGAGTTTGCCCCGTCACCGGGACCGGTGTGAAGCCGAGCGGAATTCGCACCTGGGCGAGTGCGGCCGTGAGAAGCGCAAAGCCGGCGATGAGAGTGACCTCTCGCGCAATTCGCATCGAACGAACTTGGGGTCGTGGAAGCGCATCAGACAAGACGATGTTGGACATGCAGCGAGCGTAGTCGCAAGTGGGCGATGAGTTACTTCGTCGCGAACTCGACGAGCACCGTGGCAATGACCGTTTTTTCGATACTTGCCGTATCGAAGTAGCCGCCGCTCTCGACGTCGGTCGAGTCGCGCGCCGTCACCTGGAATGGTCCGCTCGATACCGAGCGAACGTTGCCAACCTCGGAATCGACCGCGCCGAGTAGCGATTCGGCGCGCGCCTGCGCATCCACCATGGCCTCGGCCAGAAGCTCGGGGCGCAGAGTGCTCAGCGAATCGAGGTAGTACTCGGGACCACCCGTATAGATGTTCACGCCGAGAGCCAGGACTTCGCCGAGATCCGCGGCCAACGCAGCCACCTTGTCGACATCGGCCAAACGGATGATGACCTCACGGTTCGCCTCGTAGGACAGCACCCGACCCGTCGCGTTGCCGTCGACGTACTCCTTGTTTGCGTAGTTCGAGATCGATCCGAGCGCCACTGCGTCGTCGGCAACCCCATTCTTCTTCAGGAATGCCAGGACCTCGTCGACCCCGCTATTCACGCCGCTGATTGCTGCCGCCGCATTGTCGGCGGACTGCGAGACGGAGAGCTTCCACACTGCGCGATCGGCTTTGACGTTTCGTTGCGCCGTACCGCGCACGCTCACGGTGTCACCACCTCGGCGCGCAATGCCATCGCCAACCCGCTGCAATCCCCACGCAAGCGAAGCCGCAAGTAGCACGACTGCCACAGCAACAGCGAGAAAGCGTGACTCGACGTTGCGAGACTCGTTCACACCACGAGCATACGACGCCCACATCGCTTAGGCTCTGTCACGATGACGAACAGTACGAACATCATTCTCGATTGCGACCCGGGGCATGATGACGCCTTTGCTTTGATCGTTGCAGCAAAATTCACCAATTTGCTGGGAGTCACCACCGTTGCAGGGAACGCACCGCTGGAACTCACCACACGAAATGCGCGAATCATCTTGGACCTCTGTGGGTCGACGGCGCCGTTGCACTCGGGAGCGAGCAAGCCGTTGGTGCAGCCGCCCGTGTTTGCAGATTATGTGCACGGCAAGAGCGGCATGGATGGTGCCGTGCTTCCCGAGCCATCGCGTCCGGCCGATTCGACTCGGGCAATCGACTTCATCATCGACACGGTGCGATCGCGTGATGACGTGTGGCTGGTGCCAACCGGTCCACTCACCAACATTGCGCTCGCTCTCACTCGTGCACCTGATGTGGCCAAGCGGGTGAAGGGAATATCCCTCATGGGTGGTGGGCGATTCGGAAACCGCACCGCTACCGCCGAATTCAACATCTGGCTCGACCCGGAAGCGGCTGCAACGGTGTTCATGAGCGGCGCACCAATCGTGATGGCTGGTCTGCACCTCACACACGAGTTTCAGGCGTCGCCTTCGCGGATTGCTGCGGTGGAATCGGCTCACCCTCGAGTGGGTCCGCTGTTGGCTGGACTCCTCCGGTTCTTCAGCGGCACCTATGTGAATCGCCATGTGGGCTTCGAAGGTGCCGCGATGCACGACGTGTGTGCGGTGCTGGCGTTGACCCACCCCGAGCTCTTCGGTACGTCGCAAAAGCACGTGGCGGTGGAATTGCACGGCAGTCACACGCGAGGCATGACGGTGATCGATGATCGTCAGCTCATCGATCGTCCGTCGGCCAATGCGACGGTGCTGGAAACCATCGATGCCGACCGCGGTTTTGCGGTGATCGTCGAAGCCGTTCGCGCCTGCCCCTGAGCAAGAGGGTCCCGGGGGTTGAGCTGGCGCCCTCGGCAGGAATTGAACCTGCGACACCTGGCGCCGGAGGCCAGTGCTCTATCCGCTGAGCTACGAGGGCAACTTTGCGTGTGCGCCCCGACGCTATCTCGCTGGTGCCACCACGTGACCGCTCGGTGGGCGTCGTGGCTTGCGCGCGACCGTATCCAAGCAACATCCGCAACAATGAAAGGGTGACGAATCACCGAAGCGCCATTACCCATGTGAAGGTGGGCTGATGCCCGATCCAGCGGCAGTGGTGGTGGAGCGCGTTGCTGCGGTGGTGGCACGTCTGTACCCCGACATGACCGATGCTCTCGACACCGCGGCACGACCCAGCGAGCACGCTGACGCTCAAGTGAACGTTGCGATGGGCCTCGCCAAGCGTGTGGGGAAGAAACCGCGTGACGTGGCGGAACAGATCGTTGCCGCGTTGGACTTGCGCGGCGTGTGCAGTGATGTGACCGTGGCCGGACCGGGATTCCTCAACCTCACCTACGAAAACGAGTACCTCGGCAAGTTGCTGCATGATGCAGCACGCGATCCGCGCCTTGGCGTGCACCAAGCTGCAACGGCAGAAACCGTGGTCATCGATTACTCCGCGCCAAACGTTGCCAAGGAGATGCATGTCGGGCACCTTCGCTCCACGGTGATCGGAGATGCATTGGTGCGCATGTGTGAGGCGGTTGGCCACCGAGTGATCCGCGAAAATCACATCGGCGACTGGGGAACACCGTTCGGCATGCTGATCGAGCACCTCATCGATCTGGGGGAAGTGGATGCGGCACGTGAACTTTCGGTGGGAGACCTCGACGGTTTCTACAAACAAGCGCGCGCCAAGTTCGAGGCGTCCCCAGAGTTTCAGGAGCGTGCTCGCCAGCGTGTCGTGCAGCTGCAGGGAGGCGACGCCGACACGTTGCGATTGTGGAAACTCCTCGTTGCAGAGAGTGCCAGATACTTCGCCACCGTGTACGAAAAACTCGGAGTAAAGCTCACCCATGCCGACTTGCGTGGCGAGAGCGTGTACAACGACTTGCTCGCATCGGTGGTTACGCGACTGCGTGATGCCAAGTTGCTGGTAACCGACGATGGTGCCGAAGTGGTATTCCCGGCCGGCTTCACCAACCGCGACAATGCACCGCTGCCACTCATCATTCGAAAACAAGATGGCGGATACAACTACGCAACAACCGACCTGGCTTGCGTGATCGACCGTGTCGAGCGACTTCAGGCAACCCTCATGTTGTACGTAGTCGGGACACCCCAGGCTCAACACCTCTCGATGATCGAAACGGTGGCCAAGGATGCCGGATGGTTGCCCGAGTCCACGCGAATGGCGCACGTTGCATTCGGCAGTGTGCTCGGCAGCGATCGAAAGATGTTGAAGAGCCGCACGGGAGACTCCGTCAAGTTGGTGGAACTCCTCGACGAGGCGGTACAGCGAGCCGAAGCGTCCATCGCCGAAAAGAATCCCGAATTGTCACCTGCCGAGCGCCAGAAAGTGGCTCGAATGATCGGCATCGGGGCGGTGAAATATGCCGATCTCTCCAGCGATCGAATCAAGGACTACGTCTTCGACTGGGAACGTATGTTGTCGTTCGACGGAAACACCGCACCATATCTTCAGTACGCACACGCGCGAATCTGCAGCATCTTCCGTCGTGCCGGAACCTCGCGGGACGCGGCAAGACAGACCACCCCCGTGTTGTCGCACCCGAGCGAGCGCGCACTGGCATTGTGGCTGCTGCAGTACGACTCGGCCGTATGGGACGCGCTCGAGCGCTACAGCCCGCATCGTTTGTGCACCTATCTGTACGAACTCTCCTCTCGCTACACGTCGTTCTACGAGCAGTGCACCGTGTTGAAGGCCGAAAGTGAAGTCATGCGCGATAGCCGATTGGCGCTGTGCGACCTGACGGCTCGGATCTTGGCTGACGGGCTACAGATGTTGGGTATCGATGCCCCGGAGCAGATGTGACCGCGATCAGCCGCCACCTCCTGCCTGACACTTCGAAGGTGGTGAACGGTCGCCTCATCATTGGTGGTTGCGATGTTCACGATTTGGCCGGCACCTATGGCACACCATTGTTCGTATACGACGAAGCCCACCTGCGGGCTCGTTGCGCGGAGGCCCGATCGGCCTTCGGCGACGACTCGGTGGTGTATGCCACCAAGGCATTCCTCTGCACCGCCATGGCTCGACTCGCGCACGAAGAAGGCTTGTTGTTGGACGTCGCCACGGGTGGCGAGTTGTTCGTTGCACTCAATGCCGGTGTTCCGGCGAGTCGATGCGTTCTGCACGGCAACAACAAGAGCGTGATCGAGTTGCGCGAGGCAATGACTGCCGGTGTGCGCCACATCGTGGTGGACAGTTTCGACGAGATGGATCGCCTCGAATCGCTGGTGGCGAGTGGACTACCGGCGCCACGCGTGCAGTTGCGAATTACTCCTGGCGTGTACGTACACACCCACGAGTACGTGAGCACCGGGCAGAACGACTCCAAGTTCGGCTTCAACTTGGCAAACGGTGATGCCCAGCGAGCAATCGATCGGGCGCGCGCCTCGCAAGCAATGGAACTGGTTGGAATTCACTGCCACATCGGCTCCAACGTGTTCGAGACGGCGAACTTCACGAAGGCCGCCGAAGTGATGGTGGCCTTCTCCAACGTTTGCAAGCTTCCCGAGCTCACGCTCGGTGGAGGTCTCGGTGTGGCGTACCTGAACAACGAGCATGCGCCGAGCATCACCGAGTGGGCGAGCGCACTTCGTGCAGCCACGACAGGACTTACCCCCGGCACCAAGGTGTTCGTGGAGCCGGGCCGCAGCATCGTGGCTTCGGCTGCAATCACGTTGTACGAAGTGGGAACCGTGAAGGAGATTCCCAACGTACGAACGTATGTGTCGGTGGACGGCGGGATGAGCGACAATCCTCGACCCGTGTTGTACGGCAGCGGATACGAAGCCTTCGTTCCATCGCGTAGTGAAGAGGTTCGCACTCGTGGGGTGCGCCTCGTTGGCAAACATTGTGAGAGCGGTGACGTGCTGATCTCCGAAGCCATGCTGCCTGCAGACATCCGCGTTGGCGACGTCATCGCCACACCGGTTACCGGCGCCTACGGACACTCCATGGGGTCCAACTACAACAAGGTTCCGCGACCTGCCGTGGTGTTCGTCGGAAACGGAGTTGCGCGGGTCGTCGTGCGCCGTGAAACGTACGACGATCTCGTGCGTAACGACGTGACCGATAGCGTTTGACGCATGGCGAAAGCCAATTCTGGGCCGCAAGGCGACCTCGCAACGGTGCGTATTGGCGTGGTGGGGCATGGTGTGGTGGGCTCGGCATTCACTGCCTTGGTTGCGCGCCAACGAGATGTGATTGCTGCCCGCACGGGAGTGCAGCTCGAGGTCGTTCGTATTGCCGTAAATGACGCGGGGAAACACCCCACGCGCGTCGGTACGGCCGAGGTGGTTACCGACGCAATGGTGGTGGCAACGGCAAGCGACATCGACCTTGTGGTGGAAGTAATGGGCGGCACCACGCTGGCCGGCGACGTCATTCGCGCAGCGTTGGAGAGCGGCAAGCCGGTGGTTACCGCAAACAAGGCGCTACTTGCAGCACGCTCCGCAGAGTTGTTCAAGATTGCCGATGACCGAGGTATCGACCTGTTGTTCGAGGCTGCAGTGTGCGGTGGGATTCCACTCATACGTCCATTGCGCGAGAGCTTGCGGGGCGAACCCATTCGGCGCGTGCTCGGCATCGTCAATGGCACCACCAACTACATCCTCACCAAGATGACCGAGACCGGTGCCGACTACTCCTATGCGCTCCGCGAAGCCCAGCAACTCGGTTATGCCGAAGCCGACCCAACGGCAGATGTCGAGGGACACGACGCAGCAGCAAAGATCGCCATCGTCGCCAACTTTGCCTTCGGTGTCCACGTGGTTGCCGACGACGTAGCGGCTGAAGGAATCTCGAAGATTTCCGCAAGTGACATTGCGATGGCGCAGAAGTTTGGTTACGTGATCAAGTTGCTCGGTGTGGCCGAGCGGGATTCCAATAGTGGTGCGGTGAGCGTCCGGGTGCATCCGGCAATGGTGGAATTGAAGCATCCGTTGGCATCGGTTCGTGAAGCGTTCAATGCCGTGCTGGTGGAGGGCGAAGCGTCGGGTTCGCTCATGTTCTACGGGAGGGGTGCCGGTGGCGACCCCACGGCATCGTCGGTACTCGGAGACGTCATCGATGCTGCAGTGAACCTGCGCAAGGGTACGCACGCCACGCTCGGAACGTTCGCCAAGGCATCGTTCACGTCACCAGGCGAGGTGGCCAGTGAGTTCATGCTGACCCTCGAAGTCGCCGACAAGCCGGGTGTGCTGCATGCGGTAACCGGAGTATTTGCGCGCAACAAGGTGAGCATTCGTGCGGCCGAACAGGATGGCATCGGAAGTGACGCGCGATTGGTGTTCGTCACGCACGACGCCCGCACTGCCGATGTGCAGAAGTGCTTGGATGAGTTCCAACGTCTCGATGTGGTGAGCAAGGTGGGCGGAGTCATCCGCATCATCGGCGCCTGAACGAACATCAGTGAAGTACGTCTCCACGCGCGGTGAAGCGCCTACGCTCGGGTTCAACGACACCCTGCTCGCCGGGTTGGCGAGTGACGGTGGTTTGTACGTGCCGGAGTCGTGGCCGCAGATTGGTCACGGCGATGCGAACGTACCCTTTGCCCAGAGGGCGGCTCAGATCATGGCTCCGTTCGTGGCCGGTGAGATCCCTCAGGCAACCCTGGTGTCGCTCTGCAAGGACGCTTATTCGACTTTCCGTGATCCACTCGTCGCGCCATTGCGCGAAGTGGGAGAGAATCGTTGGTTGCTCGAGTTGTTCCACGGACCGACGCTCGCGTTCAAGGACGTAGCGCTGCAGTTCATTGGTCGAGTGTTCGATCATGTCCTGCAGGAGCAGGGACGGCGAATCACCGTGGTTGGTGCAACGAGTGGCGACACCGGTTCGGCGGCGATCGATGGTGTGAAGGCATGTCGCAACGTGGAGATGGTGATCCTGTATCCCAAGGGTCGCATCAGCGAAGTGCAGCGGCGCCAGATGACCACGGTTGATGCGCCCAACGTTCATGCCGTGGCGGTCGAAGGAACCTTCGACGACTGTCAAGACCTGGTGAAGGCGATGTTCAACGATGCAACGTTTCGTGAACGGCATCAACTCTCGGCCGTCAATTCCATCAATTGGGCACGAGTGATGGCGCAGGTGGTGTACTACTTCACCGCAATCGAGCAGCTTCACGCCGTGGACTCCGCTCCTGTGTCCTTCAGCGTGCCGACCGGCAATTTCGGCAATGTGCTATCGGGCTGGATCGCACGTCGACTTGGCGCCAACGTGGGTCACCTCATCGTTGGATCCAATTCCAACGACATTCTCACGCGATTTTTCGAGACCCAAACCATGACGTCGACATCGGTGGTGCCCACGCTCAGCCCGAGCATGGATATCCAGGTATCGAGCAACTTCGAGCGCCTTCTCTTCGAGATGAATTCGCGTGATGGCCTTGCCACGGCACGTCAGATTTCCGGTTTTCGTTCCAGCGGCAAGCTGGTGGTGACGCCCGAACAGTTCGGTACGTGGATACGTCCGACGTTTCGAGGGCAGCGATGCTCCGATGGCGACACCTTGGCGATGATTGCGAACGTCCATGCCACTCATGGCCTTCTGGTCGATCCGCATACGGCAGTGGGCTTGGTTGCCACACAGTCGTGTGCCGAGCCCGATGAACCAGTGGTCACCCTTGCCACCGCCCACCCGGCGAAATTCGCCGACGCGGTCGAACGGGCGACGGGGGTTCGGCCAACTCTGCCCGAACACCTGGGGGACTTAATGTCGCGTACCGAACGAATAACGGACTTGCCCAACGACCTGGCGGCGGTGCAGCGGTTCGTTGCGAGCGTGTCAGCCACGAGATAGGGTGAGGGTGCTCGGTGATTCCGAGCATGCCCTACGCAGTCAAGTCTCTGACGCGAAAGCATCGTTGACGGGCGCCGCTTCATTTCGTCGCCCTGAAAGAAGGAAAACGTGGCCGCCCCACAGCTTGGACGAGCACAACTCGAAGACAAAGATCGCGATGACCTCGAACAGATCGCCAATGCTTTGGGAATCAAGGGTGTGGCACGCGCAAGTCGAGAAACATTAATCGGAAAAATCCTGGAGGAAACTATGGCCCCCGAACCAAAAGAAACCGCAACGCAGAAGTCGTCGTCGAAATCCGACAGGACCAGCGCATCGTCCGACGCCAAGTCAGCCAATACCGCGAAGCCAGACAACATCGCGCCACTCGGCGCCGATGGCGAGCCACTCTCGGAATGGGAACTCGAGCTCGCCGAACACGAAGGCACACCAATTGCCCCCGATGCACGGGTGCGCTCCGATCGTGGTGGTGAACGAAACGACCGCGGAGGCGATCGAAGTGACTCGCGTGGTGGAGACCGCAGCGACCGTGGGGATCGCAGCGACCGCAACGACCGTGGGGATTCGCGCGGTGGCGACCGCGGATTCCGGGATCGCAACTTTGGCGATGGTGGCGGCCGAAACTTCAACGACCGTGGCGGCGACCGAAATCGTCGTCGACGTGGTCGACGCCGTGGCGGCGGCCGAGACGAAGGCCCACAGGGAGACGATCGTTACGAGATCGACCAGGTGGATTCCAACGAGCCCGTCAGTACCGAGCCGGTCAAGGTTGAGGGTTACCTCGATCTTCGTGACGAGGGCTACGGCTTCTTGCGTATCGGTGGGTACTTGCCTACGCGCAACGACGCATACGTTTCGGTGCGTTTCACGCGCCAGTACGGCTTGCGCAAGGGTGACCACATCACCGGATTGTCACGACCAGCCGGCCGCAACGAAAAGAACCCCGCCCTGCTCGAGGTGTACACCGTGAACGGTGGCGACCCAGAGAAGGCTCGCAACCGCAAGAAGTTCGAAGAGCTCACCCCGCTGTTCCCGGACGAAAAGTTGGTGCTGTCGAGTTCGAGCGAACCGTTGAACATGACTGCGCGAATCGTCGACCTGATTTCGCCGATCGGCAAAGGTCAGCGCGGCATCATCGTGTCGCCACCGAAGGCAGGCAAGACCACGGTCATGAAGACCATCGCCACAAGCATCGAAAAGAATCACCCCGAGGTGAAACTCATCGTGTTGTTGATCGACGAGCGACCCGAGGAAGTCACCGACATGCGCCGAACGGTGAAGGGCGAAGTGATTGCCTCCACCTTCGACCGCCCATCGGAAGAGCACACCGCCGTAGCCGAACTCGCCGTCGAGAAGGCCAAGCGAATGGTGGAAGCGGGCGAAGACGTCGTGATCATCTTGGACGGTATTACCCGTTTGTCGCGTGCATACAACTTGGCGGCACCAGCGACCGGTCGAATCATGTCGGGCGGTATCGATGCCGGTGCGCTCTACCCGCCGAAGAAGTTCTTCGGTGCGGCGCGCAACATCGAGGAAGGCGGCAGTCTCACGATTCTTGCCACGGCATTGGTGGACACCAACAGCCGAATGGATGAAGCCATCTTCGAGGAGTTCAAAGGTACGGGCAACATGGAATTGCGTCTCGACCGCCGTTTGGCCGAGCGACGCATCTACCCGGCGATCGACGTGGATGCATCGAGCACCAGACATGAAGAACTGTTGTTCGATCGCAAGCAGTTGCAGATGGTGTGGAAGCTTCGCCGCGTGTTGAGTGGCTTGGCTGCCGACGGTAACGCCGCACCAGGACTCGAGTTGTTGATCGACCGCTTGAAGTCGTTCAAGACCAACGACGAGTTCTTGTCGGAAATCGCCAAACAGCCAACGGCCTGACCCGACCTCTTGCGGCAACAACTGACGGTCCTGCACGGCGACATCTGACGTGGCCGCCGACCAACGCGAGTTCGTCGCACGTCGCGAACGACTGTCACTCCGCGCACTCGTTGCCACGGGGCAGGGTGTCGACGTGGACCTCGGGAACTACGTCGGAGTTCGTGTTGGTGACGCGTTGTGGGTGTCTGCAACACCACTCTCGACGGGTGAGACTCGGACCAGTGCGCTGGCAGCAGCACTGGCGTGGCACTCGCGGGAATCAGGCGTGGCGTTCATCAACATCGTCGATGCCCACACGCCGGGCCTCACCGCACGACGTGCGATGCACTTCGCGGTACCCGTCACGGTGTATGACACGCGAACGGAGGGTGGTGGCTCGGCACATAATGGTTCCGGAGCCGCGGCAACTATCGCTGCGCCGCGTTTGCACGAGCCACGGATCGACGCACGTCCCGAGCACGTGGCCGTTGCATCCATGTTCCTCGAGGTGGGAGCCGATGTCGTGGTGGAGCACGGTGTCGTTGCCGCCGAGGTGTTGGGTTTGGAGGTTGCCCGAGTCATCGACGAAGACGGCGTTCCGACGATTCGAATTGGTGTGGGGGCTCATGATCGCGAGATGTTCAAGTTGGTGAACGGCGCGACGACAACGATCGAACAGTTGCGTGGAGTGGTTCACACCGTGACGCAGCATCGCCGCGACGGCGCCCCGACGCATCCGCTGAATCTCCTTGCGCCAGAGCGAGCATTGAGGGCGAGGGTGATTCGCGATCCCGGGCTTGTCGGGGCCAAGAAACTCAACGTTGCGGAACCTCCCGTCCAGCGAGAGAACGTGAAGGATTCCGTGCCGTGTTGCGCCATTGGTGAGGACGAGCAGGGCCCAATCGTCCTGGTGTTCGTTGCGGGAATCGATCTTGATGCCGTTCCGTTTGCCGCTGATGCTCGGAGCTCTCTGGCACCCGATGCCAGATTGTTGATCGTGACGGCGTCGCGCAATATCGTGCCGGCACAACTACGAATGGCACGCATGCTGAAGAAGCCCGCCGAGTTCGTCTCCGCATAACCCGCCGAGTTCGTCTCCGCATAACCCGCCGAGTTCGGCTCGGCGTAACCTGAACACCGTGTTAGCGAAGCTCGACGCCATTCTTGCCGACTTCGAGCAGTTGGAGTTGAGCCTCACCTCCCAGGAGGTGCTCGGCGATCAGAACAAGCTTCGTGACGCATCCCGCAAGTACAAGCAGATGGGTCCGCTCGTCGAATGCATTCGCAAGTACAAGTCGGTGCTCGGCAACGTGGAAGCCGCCAAGGAGCTGATCGAGTCAGCAACTCCCGAGGAACGGTTGGCGCTGGACTCCGAGATGCGAGATGGAATGGCGGAACTCGAGGTACTGGAAGAACAGTTGAAGGTGTTGCTCATTCCACCGGATCCGGATGACGGCAAGAACGTGATGTTGGAATTCCGCGGAGCCGAGGGTGGCGAAGAAGCCAACTTGTTCGCCGGCGAGCTCGTGGAGATGTATCGCGCTTGGGCGGCTCGCAACGGCTGGACGTTTGACATCTTGGCGTACGACCGCTCGCCGATGGGTGGAGTCAACCAAGCCACCGCACTGGTGAAGGGCGAAACGGCATGGCGCCGTTTTCGATTCGAGGGCGGTTCTCATCGCGTGCAGCGAGTACCCGTCACGGAAAATGCGGGAAGGATTCACACCTCGTCGGCAACGGTGGCGGTGATGCCGGAGGCGGAGGAAGTGGATATCGCCATCGATGAGCGTGACCTCGAGATCGACGTGTACCGCTCGGGTGGGTCGGGCGGACAGAGCGTGAACACCACGGACTCCGCCGTGCGAATCACCCACAAGCCAACGGGTCTGGTGGTAACCATGCAGGACGAGCGAAGCCAATTGCAAAACCGCGTGAAGGCCATGCAGGTATTGCGCACGCGATTGTTGCAGCGTCGACAAGAAGAGCATGAGGCCAAGATTTCTGCCGAACGTCGAGCACAGGTGGGTAAGGGTGGACGTGGCGAGAAGATTCGCACCTACAACTACAAGGAGAATCGCATCACCGATCATCGCATCGGCTTTACCTTGTATCAATTGCAGGACGTGCTCGCAGGAAATCTCGATCCGGTCGTCGACGCACTCACCCTGGAGTACCAAGCCGAGCAGCTCGCCAAGCAGGTCGGCAGCGAGTGAGCACGTGGCGCGAGGTGCTCGCCGACACGATGGCTGCTCTCGATCATCCACACGAGGCCAGGTTCATCTGCGAGCATGCGGCGGGTTTGAGTGCCAGCGAGTTCACCGAGCAGCTCGACGAACCAGTGACCCAGCGCATGGGTCTTCATGTGCACGACATGGTTCGACGTCGTCTTGCGGGGGAACCGTTGCAATACGTGATGGGTCGCTGGGCTTTTCGACATCTGGACCTTCTCGTTGACCCTCGCGTGCTGATTCCGCGCCCCGAAACGGAATTCGTCGCGGAAGTGGCCCTGCGTTTCGCCCGCGACGTGTCGGGGTCGCGCACGGTGGTGGATCTCGGAACCGGTTCTGGCGCGATTGGTTTGTCGTTGGCGTTCGAACTTCCGCTCGATGACACCACGGTGTGGTTGACGGACGTCTCCTCCGACGCACTCGACGTAGCCCGAGCCAATCTGGCGGGCATTGGTCGTGCCGGGGCCAACGTTCGCATCGGGCAGGGAAGTTGGTTCGATGCGCTACCCACGGATTTGCAAGGCATGGTGGACGTGATCGTGTCGAACCCGCCCTACATCGCCGTCGGTGACCCTGAACTTTCGCAGGACGTCCTCGACCACGAACCGTCCCTTGCGCTGTTCGCCGACGACGATGGTCTCGCCGCATTGAGAGAAGTGGCATCGAGGGCGCCCGAGTGGTTGCGCAGTGACGGTTGGCTGGTGCTGGAAATTGGACACCGGCAAGGCGATGCCGTGCGCTCGATGTTGGGCGACGCGGGATTACGTGACGTCGAGATTCGCCGTGATCTGGCGGGTCGCGAGCGAGTTGCCGTCGCCCGCCGGTAACGCACGCTCACGGGGGACGAAAGTCGACAGCTGCAGCAAGAACAATGCCAACCAGGCAGGGGTCGGACGAGTGTCAGGGGAGGGTCAGCCGAGTTCGCCGCTGCGGTGCAAGGTGACGACATCGCCGACGTGCTCACCCGTTGCAAACGACGTTGCGACCGAACGGTCGTCGCTCACCATCCACACACGACGTCCGTCGTTCCGCAATCCCGCCGCGATGAATCGCTCCGGTGCGCCGTCGCGATCATGCATCACGGTGAACGCTTCTATCGTTGCCGGTCCGGCGGCATCGTCACCAACGGCCAACTCACGTTTGGGGAGGGCGTCGATCTCGGCTTGTGGCGATGCGTGTTGGAAACCTTGCTTCGGCGGTGTGGTTGCGTACACGCCGAAGGCGTGCTTCGTTGCATAGCCGCCGTTGGCCCAAATGAATGCACGGTCACCTGACGACTCGCGCAGGCGTGACATTGTCGTGGCGATTGCATGCATCACGTAGTTGTTCCACGGACCTCCAGCAAACGACAGTCCGCCAGTGAGCGTCAGTGGTCGCGCAGATTCGCCATCATGTGGCGGGAGTTCGAGCCCCAGTGATGCCGCTCCCAGTTGCACTGCCGAAGGAAAGCATGAGTACAAGTCCACGAGGGCGATGTCGGACATGGTGAGACCGGCCAACGAGAGCGCAAGTTCTCCACCGCGGCGCACGGCCGGTGTTTCGGCGAACGACCAACGATTGGAGATGAATTGGTGTTCGTGACAATCGGTACCGGCCACCGGAAACACCCAGCGGTCGCGAGGCACACCAAGGGCATCGGCACGTTCGGCCGAACACATGATGAGCGATGCCGCCATGTTCACCTGGTTGTTGGAGTTCATCACCTTGCGGTACGGCGTGCCGATCATGCGGTTGCGCGATGTCACTTCGATCACCTGCGTAGGTGTGAGTGCCGCACGACTCCACGCAAAGTCGTTACCGGCGGCAACGGCGCTGAAGCGCGACCACAGCTCCGCGATGCGCTGGTCGTGCTGTTCGATGCTGCGGCCAGCCGCAGCACGCAGCGCAGTTTCGAACATCGGATACACCTGAATCGGTAAGACGATGCCGAGACGAAGTTCTTCTTCGTTGAGCAGGGCCAGATCGTCGACGATGTTTGCTGGCGGCGCAACGTGTTCTTCCGTCGTGCCGGATGACCCTGGGGAACTTGTGGTCGCGTCGGGGGACGGCCACGGCAGAGCTGAGGCGTCCTTGAACATCGAGCGGGTGCGGGTGCATTCGCCGCCAGCCAACACCACGAGGTCGCACTCACCACGCAGGATCTGGGAGGCGGTCAGATTCACCAAAGTTTGCGGCATGTTGCCGCCGTGCGGGGTGGTGGCGTACTCGCGCGCCGTCATTCCGCTGAGTGTGCCGAGTGCGTGCGCGGCATTGGCGTACTTCCACGACAGCAGACGCACCACACGGATTGCGTCAACTTTGCGGGGAACCGGAATACCTGCATCGGTGGCCGCAGCAGCAACAGCTTCGGCCATGAGTGCCACCGGGTGGTTGGTGTCGTTTGCTTGCGTCGACCTGTCGAGCGCTTGTCCTTGCCCGATGAGTACGGGTGTGCGCGGGTCGAGCGGCATGCTCCACCAGCGTACGAAAACCGTCGGTGTGCTGCACCTAGGCTGGCGCGCGATGACACCGAACGAATCGCAGTCACTCAAACGAATTGCCATCGGTAGCGATCATGCGGGCTTCGATCTCAAGTCGCACTTGGTGACGGTGCTCGAAGCATGGGGTTATCGGGTGGAGGACTACGGCACGCATTCCAGCGAAGCGACCGATTACCCGCACATCTGCGCCAGCGTGGCCCGCGCGGTGCGTGATGCCAAGGCCGATGTTGGCATCGTGTTGGGCGGAAGCGGGCAAGGTGAGCAGATCGCAGCAAACAAGGTGCGCGGAGTTCGGGCGGCGCTGTGCAACGACCTGTGGCTCGCGGAGATGGCTCGCTCGCACAACGATGCCAACGTGCTTTCAATGGGAGGTCGTGTGGTGAGTTTCGAGCTGTCGGAACAAATCGTCAAGAAGTTCCTCGAAACACCGTTTGAGGGCGGTCGTCACGCGCGACGTGTGGGACAATTGGGAGAGATCGAAGCCGAGGAATCGGCCCGCAACGAAAGTTAGAACCGATGCCGTTCCCGTCCGAAGTCACTCCCGACACGCAAGTGGAAGCACTCATTGAAAAGGAGCGAGTGCGGCAGGTAACCGGACTGCAGTTGATTGCGAGTGAGAACTTCACATCGCCAGCCGTCATGCGAGCGACGGGGTCGGTACTCACCAACAAGTACAGCGAGGGATACCCGGGCAAGCGGTACTACGGCGGCAACGCGGTGGTGGACGAGATCGAGGCCATAGCAATCGAACGCGTGAAGCAACTCTTCGGCGCCGAGCATGCCAACGTGCAGCCGCACTCGGGTGCCAGTGCCAACATGGCGGTGTATCAAGCGATGTTGAAACCGGGTGACACGGTGCTTGGTCTCAGTCTCGATCACGGTGGTCACCTCACGCACGGGTCGCCGGTGAATGCGAGCGGAATCTTCTACAAGTTCCACTCCTACAAAGTTGGGGTGAATGACGAACGAATCGACTTCGAAGAGGTGCGCAATCTTGCGCTGCAACACCGCCCACGGATGATCGTTGCCGGTACCACCAGCTATCCGCGTCGCATAGAACCGGAGCCCTTCAAGAAGATCGCCGACGAGGTTGGCGCCTACATGATGTTCGACATCGCACATTTGGCGGGACTCGTCGCCGGAGGAGCGCACCCCAATCCGGTGCCGTTTGCCGACGTGGTCACGTTCACGACGCACAAAACGCTTCGCGGTCCGCGTGGTGGTTGCATCCTGTCCACCAAACAACACGCGCAAGCAATCGATAAGGCCGTGTTCCCGGGGCAGCAGGGTGGTCCATTGGAGCACGCGGTTGCGGCAAAAGCCGTTGCATTCTTCGAGGCGATGCAGCCGAGTTTCCGCGAGTACGCCCACCAAATCGTGAAGAATGCCGCGGCACTGGCGGAAGCACTCGCAACGCGCGGATTCCGATTGGTGTCGGGCGGCACCGACACGCACATGATGGTGGTGGACCTTCGTCCGTTCGACGCCGAACTCACCGGCAAGGAAGCGCAAGCCGTGCTCGACCTGGCAGGCATCACGCTGAACAAGAACACCGTGCCGAATGATCCGCGGAGTCCGTTCGTCACCTCGGGTGTACGTATCGGCACACCGTCGGTGACCACGCAAGGCATGAAGGAGTCGGAGATGGCAACGATTGCCGACTACATCGTCACCACCTTGAAGGGTCGTAACGACCCGGCGGTCGTTGCCGACGTTCGCGCCAAGGTTGCCGATCTTTGCTCGGCATTCCCCGCCTATCGTTAGGGGAGTGAGCACCGAGCGTGATTGACTTCGCGTCGTATCTCATCGTCGGACTGATTGCGGCGTCCGCAACCGCAGTTTCCATGCCGTTCGTCGTGCGGTTGGCGCACCGTCAGAAGTGGGTTGCCACACCCGACGAGCGCCGAATGCATCCCGTGCCCACGCCCGATGTGGGTGGAATCGGGATGTTCGTCGGCATTTTGGCGGGCATCGTCGGCGCAAGTTTGATGAGCGACTTCGATGCGCTGTTCGAAGACAGCACGGAGATCATCGGTGTGGTGGTGGCGTGCAGCATCACCTTTGCTCTTGGCTTGTTGGATGACATTCGTGACATCTCACCGCCGGCGAAGGTGACCGGACTGGTGGTGGCGGCAATCTCGCTCGTCTGGTTCGGTGTGACGATGTTCCAATTCCGTTTGCCATTCCTGGACGTGTTCGTGTTGTCCGACGATTGGGTGCCGCTCTTCACCGTGTTGTGGCTATTGGGCATGACCCAAGCGGTGAACCTCATCGATGGCTTGGATGGATTGGCTGCGGGAATCGTTGCCATCGGCGCGGGATCGTTCTTCATTTATTCACAGGACCTCACGGCGGGCAACCTGTTGCCACAGCCGAACATCGGGCCGCTCGTTGCCATGATCGCAGTTGGTGTGTGCGTGGGATTCCTCCCGTTCAACTTCAATCCGGCGCGCATCTTCATGGGTGATAGCGGAGCATTGTTGCTTGGTCTGCTGATGGCGGTGGCCACGAGCGTGGTGGGTGGACGGGCCGACCCCGATACGCAGTCGGCGAACGGACAGACCTACTTCTTCCTGGCCCCGATCTTCATTTCGCTCTTGGTGTTGGCCGTACCGATTGTCGATGTCATCTTTGCGGTCATCCGTCGAACCGCAAGCGGTCGCAGTTTTGCGGAAGCAGACATGGGGCACCTGCATCACCGGTTGATTCAGCTGGGCCATGGCCCACGTCGTGCAGTCGTGATTTTGTGGGGCTGGGCGGCGTTGTTCTCCACCGTGGTGTTGTTCTCTGCGCTCTACAGCACGGGTTCGGCACTTGTGCTTCTGGTGCTGGCGGGTACCGCGCTGAGTGTGTTTACGGTCCTGCATCCTCGACTGCGGCGCGACGAGCCGAAAGCAGGCGACGGAGACGCACAAGTTCACGAATCGGATTTGGTGGACGACGCCCCCCACGCCTAGTTTGTTAAGCGGTTCACAAGCCTCGAAACAGACAAAGGTGTCCACGTTGGCAACGCAATCCGACTCTCTGAGCAAAGGAATGGAAATCGCGGGCACGACGCTCGTGTTCTTCCTGCTCGGTTGGTTCACCGACAGTCGCCTCGAAACGACGCCACTTTTCATGATCGTATTCGTCGTGTTGGCGCTCGTCGCTCAGTTCGTGAAGCTCTACTACGTCTACAGTGCCGAGATGGCCCAGCTCGAAACAAAGCGTCGCGAGTCGGTGCACGCACAATGAACAACAACATCAATCCGTCGGTGCTTTCAATGCGCGACACTGGTCCGTCTCCAGAAGCGGAAATCACGCGCGACATCGTGAAGCGCGGACTCTTCATCGCGCCGGTGTTGATCGCATTGTCGTGGCTCGCGTGGGGTGTCGACGGAGCGTGGTCGAGTGCTTACGGTCTCGGACTCGTGCTGTGCAACTTCATGATCGCCGCCGGACTCGTTGCGACCACCGCACGCATCTCGTATGCGCTCATGATGGCCGCGACGCTCTTTGGTTATGTGCTGCGTCTAGGTCTCATCGCGCTGGCGGTCATGCTGGTGCGTAATGAGACGTGGGTCGATCTCATGGCACTCGGTCTCACCTTGATTGTGATGCACCTCGGCCTCTTGTTCTGGGAGATGCGCTACGTGTCGGCGACGCTTGCGTTCCCAGGCCTACGTCCCGCGGCGGTCGCTGACGCAATCAACTCCTCGTCATCTTCGTCGTTCGTCTCTGCAGAAAAGGAACACGCATGAACCTCAACGTCCTCGCATTCGAGTTTCCACCGATCAACGTGCTGCTGCGCTGGCAAGACGTCGCGCCGACCATCAACAAGGTCG
>VFQS010000407.1_pt1 | contig 50037 bp, 46 predicted proteins | sample 3512361 | NCBI WGS metagenome assembly VFQS01 (sample SAMN10412375, study PRJNA504923) | tailings metagenome | isolation source: Relicate 1 Philex TSF3 active mining | place: Philippines | reverse complement strand
ACCCATTTCTGACCCTATCTTTACTTTACTCCTTCTTCCTTCCACGTAACATCAGTTTAAATATAAACCGCAATGGGAACACGCTTAAAAGCAGGTGTGCCGCATTGTTCGTCAATGGGAGCGCTAAAAATCGCATTGACTTCGGGATAAAACATTAAAGCTGAACCTTCACGAATCTGCCCATAGATGATTTCCACATTTGCCATTTCACCTGCATTACCTCTGACAGTTACACGCTGATGTTCTTGAAAACCTGCGCGATCGCCATCGGCTTTACTCATTAAAATGCAGTTGCGGTGAGGCATTCCGCGATAGTAGTCACCATCTTTATAAACGACAGTATTATGCTGCGAATAGCTGCGCCCTGTGCCGAGAATAAGTGCGATCGCTTTTGTATGTTCAGGCAAATTGAAACTGGCAAGTGTTGGTAATTCTAGCTTTGGTAAAGGCGTGACGAACATCTTGGCTTTGCCCGATCTCGTTGGGAAGTTGGGTGAGTGGAAGATGCGATTAGCGATCGTAAATTCTTGATTGGTATCGTCGATTTCGCCGATTTTGGCATAGTCAGGAATGGTTTTGGCAATCAGTTGGCGAATATATTTGGGATCTTGCAGCGATCGCCAATTAATAACATCGTGACCATGTAGGCGATCGGCAAGTTCGGAGAGAAACTCTACTTCGGAAATTAAATCTGTACCTTCGCGTTGATTAAGATGCGATGTCCCCTCATCATTGAGACGCACAAAGTTATTGCCAGACTCAGTTGTGGTTTTATGGGGATTCTCGAAACGGGCAAATACAGGCAGGATTAAAGTATTCTCTTTGGCGATTCCATGAAAATGTCCGAGATTGGGCTTGGTGGAAATATAAATAATCGTTTCGATATTACCGAGAGCGCGTTTAGCTTGGGTGAGATCGGGATTTGCCGCATAGATATTGCCACCCAGACAGAGCAAAGTATCAATTTCATGGCGATCGCTTGCCTCGATTAGAGCGCGAGTGTCATAGCCCTGCACCCGACTCAGAGATCGCTGCAATAACTTCTCTAAAGCCTGCATGCTCTCTTCCTTAAGGCGAATCGTTACCCCCATCGAGCCAAAACCCTGCACATTGGAATGTCCGCGAATTGGCATCGTTCCTGCGCCTTCTTTACCTGCATTTCCTGTTAATAGAGCGGTATTAGCAATACTAAAAATATTATCCACCGCATTAGAGTGCTGCGTGATGCCCATCGCCCAAGCAAAGACCACCCGTTGCGAAGTACCAATCATCTCGGCAGCAATTTCCAATTCTTCGCGAGAGACTCCACAGGTATTGATAATATCTGCCCAATCTAGCGATCGCACCTGCTCAATGACTGCTTCCCAACCTTCTGTATGCTGCTTAAGGAATTCATAATTAATCCAATTATTTTCCAGTAAAGCCTTTTGAATACCTAAGAAAACCGCAGTGTCACTTCCTGAAATCGGCTGAATATAATGGGAAGATATTTCTGAACCTTTAAGAAATGATTTGATGGGATAGGCTGGTGAGGCAAATTTAACCAAACCTACTTCAATCAAGGGATTAATCACAATAACTTTGCCACCGCGATCGCGTAGTTTAATTAGTTCATTCATCAAGCGCGGATGGTTAGCAGGCGCATTAGAACCAACCAAGACAATGCAATCGCTCTGTTTCAAATCCGCAAGGCTAACCATTGAGGTTCCTGAGCCAAATACACGCTTCAGTCCTACCGTTGAAGCTGAATGACAGAGATCGGAGCAGTCCGCAAGATTATTAGAACCAAGCGATCGCATGAGCAATTGCAAAAGGTACGCCGCCTCATTGGATGAGCGTCCTGAACTGTAGGAGCCAAGACGCTCTGGGTCTTTTTGAAAGGCTTTGGCGACGATTGCATAGACCTCATCCCATGTAATCCGTTCGTAGCGATCGCTATGGTTGCGTTTAATTACTGGAAAGCTCAACCGCCCTAAGCGATCGGCTTCCATAGAATTTAGCTTTTGCAGTTCAGGAATGGAATATTGCTCAAAGAAATGTTGTGGAATCGGTTCCATTAACTCTGAGGCGATCGCTTCCACACTCTTAGCACAGCGCTGCAAATTTTCTTCATCCTCATTCTGAAATCCTCCTTTCTGTCCACCTGTTCCCCATGCACAGGATAGACAGGCACTTTTATGCAGCAATGTTTTCCAGAGCATTCCTCCTTTGATATCTAGGGTCTTTTCTGCCCAGTAGCTAATGACTTGCCATCCTCCACCCATCGTAGGTTTACCATTATCGAGGGTAGGGTTATCTGTCTCAGAATTAGAAAGATCAGTCATGGCTTTGCTTTGGATGAGTTCTGCTACAAAAAACTATAAAGGAACACAATACTCATTTGGTTAGTCTACATCGGTAGAGCAAAAATTATATAAATTGCTATTACAATTTCACAAAACCCCGTAGATAAAATATTTTTGCCCTAAATTAATACCAGCTCAATCTTGAAATTTATCCAAAAATCTATATGCCGTTTTTCTCAGTTCTTCTTGCTTTACTTAGCGATCGCGATCAGTTCATTCAAGAAATTTATGATGACGTTAAAATTAACACTAAAATAGTTGGCTTATTAATATGTAGTTCTATATTTTTAGCAATTTATGGTGGTTTGATTGGGGCAATCAGCTCTTGGATGCAGATCATTTCTTCCGCCGCAAAGCTACCATTCTTATTTTTAATTACTTTAGCTATTTGTTTACCAGCGCTCTATTTTTTTAATGTTTACTTTGGTTCAAGAACGACCTTAAGGCAATATGCAGCAATTTTGCTTTGTGCAGTAACAATTACTAGTACATTACTGTTTGGCTTTGCTCCAGTTACTTTGTTTTTCCTTATTACAGCCGACAACTACTCATTTTTTCTTCTATTAAATGTTGCTATATTTACTCTAACAGGCATTATTGGTGTTTACTTTCTCTATCAAGTTTTATTGCCAAAAACTGAAACTATTATTGCAGATAAAGATTTAGCAAGCGATGATACAGCTATTGATAAAAATCGTAAAATCCGCATCTCTATCCTCAAGTTCTGGCTAGGACTCTATGCTTTTGTTGGTAGTCAGATGGCTTGGACTTTGAGACCATTTTTCGGCTCCTTTGGTTCTAAATTTGATATTTTTCGTCCCCGTGAAGGTAATTTTTATCTAGCTGTATGGAATGCTCTTAAGGGACTGTTTTTTACATAAATCTGAGACTGCCTAACATATATGCAAACAGATATTAGGAATTTGCAGATTACTGAACAGGATCTCGAAAGGGTTACAGGTCGAGAAGTCACTCGTTTATTTATAGGCAGTGTGTATCGAATTTCTCTATTAAATAATCCTAAATATTTAGTTCCTTTTTTAACAAGTGAGGCAATCACTTTATTTTTGATTGCGATATTTAGTTTGCCAATTAGCATTCTCCTATTTCAATCTCTTGGCAAATCTATCGATACTCGCCAAGAGCGGATTGGGTTTGCTTTTTTTGTGTTTCTGCTTGTATTAATTCTGTTTGCAGTTTGGAATTTTGTTGCTTGGATGCGGGCAAAAAAGATGTCTTGTTTATCCCATTTGTTAGATGAGGTCGATAAATATAATCAGGTGATTGCGGCGGTAGATCTGTGCGATCGCCTGAAGTCTGCTGGCAATCAATCAGCAAATCTTAATCATCGTGAGGATATATTACAAGCACTGGAGTTAACTAGAGATAGTCTCATTTGTGGTCTGACCACCGAAAAAATTCTGCGAGAGCATCGTCGTTTCCTCCGTGGTCATCGCGAGCTTTTTCGTAATATCGAGCAGAACCTCATCGCATTAAAGTCCTTAGATGTGCAAAATCAGGCTGATCAATACAGTTCTCTACTCAGTGATGCGTTAGTGATCGGGATGAATGTACAAACGGAAATGCTTAAGTTGCAAACATCTGTACTACACAGACCCTAAATAGGCTGTATGCAAAAGAATAGTGTAAAGAATTATCTTTTTGCATATAACTTAATAATTAATGCCGACCCTTGCCCATTTAGATTGCATCCAAAGATAGACAAGAAACAGACCAGATAGAGTCGCTGCGATCGCCCATTTAATCGAGTCTTTCCACAGAGCATTACTAATTCGTCTTTTCACATCTTCTGACTGAGATTGAGTTTGATTAATGGATGTTGTAATCTCAGCAAGCAACTTTTTCTTAACATCTTGTGGTTTTGTAATACGTGCTACTAGTGCTTGCTGTTGCGGCGTAATCAATTTTAAAACTTCCCTAACTTCATTATCAGTTTTAGCTTTATCTAAACGTTCTACGATTGCCTGTAGTGGGCTATTTTGTTGAGCGACTCTAGCGATAACCTCGCCTTGACGAAGGTTTTGAACACGAAAAGAATTGACAATGCTTAAGGGAACACCTAACAAGAAAAATATTGCCATTATTAATGCTAGCCAAGAAATAATTTTGGTAGTGAACTGTTCCCATTTTAGACGTGCGCTATATTCTCCAAAAAATACTAGAGGAAAAGATAAAAGTAAAAGAGGAACTCTTTCCACAACTTGACCATAAGTATTTAGCTCCCAAACTGCATCAGTAAACTTTGTAGGAATTATAATCGTGAAGAAATCTAAAAAGAACAAAGCCAGTAGAAAATAGCCAATACCTCTTAAAGTACTAAATGTTTGTCTTCCCATAGCTGGGACTTGAATATCCTGCATATATACCTCTAGCTTTATTTGATTGAGAGAACTAAACTTGTTATTGGAGCACTTTGATCTAGTTTGATGGGGAAATGATCTTTCCAGTTGTGATGCCAAGCAATCCATGCTTGTTCTAAGGTTTTGGCGTTTTTATCCATATAAATCGTCTGAGAATTGACCATGTTATTTTTGTCAATTGGAATTGATAGAGTTGTAAATAGACAACGGCTATCAAACAAATCACGAGTTCCTATCAAATAACCGCTGATATGACTAAAATTTAATTCAAGAGGACGATGGCGAATAAATTGATCTTCAGTGACAGTCGTGAATCCATTTGAGTTAATACATGATGATAGATAAGCCCTTTCTTGATCAAAGAATAAGGCATAATATCCTACTTTTTCTAAATAACTAACTCTTAATTTGTTGCTAGGATATTTTAATCCTATAATTTCTAAGGATTGAGGTATTGATACAACTCCATTAATATATAATGCATCAACTCTTAAATCAGATTGTGTAGCTGAACTGTATGAGTATCGTTTAGCGGAGAGTGCACCATTTTGTATAGCTTGTTGTAAATCATTACTAGAATTTAGCTGCCACGTCTTTAATGATACTTGATTAGGTAGTTGAAATTTTGATTCGTTTTTAGTCAAGGGAATCGACAGTGAAATCATAATAGCAATACAGCTTGAAGTTAAAGAAGCTGTCAAACAAAGTGTTTTAAATTTTTTTAGGAATGTAAGCCTTGATTTCCTGTTTTCATATGTTTGGCTTAAATATGTTTGATGCATAAAGTTTATATACTTATGATGGATTGTATGTTTTATTTTTTATATATTGTCTTCGGTATTGATTCATAGGATTTGTTTAAAATTTTATAAGATATGCCGCCAATTAGAAAAACAATTAGGTTTGAGAAAATACCTGCACCTCCACCTGTGTGCCAATAATTGAAGCTATCAATATCACCTCTATTTAAAAGGATTGCAAGCAAAGATAATCGAATACAGTTGATTAAAACTATTGAAGCAATCGAACTTAGGTGGATGAAAATTGTTTGTGATTTACTCGTGGGATAAATGCTTAGTAAAACGACAAGAAATGGCAGCATACTTAATATCGGTCCAACACTAGAACAGCTTGCCATGACTTCAACTGATCCATTGGGCAACGATATAACTGTTCCCTGTCTAGTAGTTTGAAATCCTAGATAATGCAGCATGAAATTTAACAATTTGGCATCAAAATTGATGACTGGTTTCAAGATGTTATATAAAGATGCATAGGGTAACGAAATTAAAGCTGCTATTAGAAGTTCGTTCTTATAGTTAATTAACCTTCTAAATCCTGAAGTTATCAGTAAAATTCCAATACAAGTAATTATAGGAAAGCAGCCATATAATACATCAACTTTTGACAGATTATATTGCCCTAATATATGTCGAAGTACCATCCATAAAATTAAAAATAGACCAATAATTGATGATGTGATACTTCCACGCAACTTAAGACTGTATTTGCGTTTCCACAGAAGGAACCCAATACTAAGCCATCCTAAAGTATCAATTAAGGATGGGATTTTATCTGAGATTCGCCAAACAAAATAGAGATGCAATGTTGCTAAACAACTAAGAGTTGCAAATATCCAAAAAGAGTGATGCTGAAAAATTCTTTTTAGCTGGTGTAATAGCAATTCCATTGGCTATGTATCTTTAAATCAAAGTGGCAAATCAAAGTGGCAAATCAAATCGGCGATCGCGAATCTTGTTGATCCCGCAGAGTATGGAAATCTTTCTCGGGATTCCATTGGATAGAACCATCGCGACCTGTCCAAAAAACACGGACTTTAGACTCATAAAGTTGATTCACCATTTCTTCGCCAATACTGCTTGCCGAGGCGATCGCTATTTTAGGAGCGATCGCGTCCAAAATTTTGCGATCAATCTGGCTACCTGTCCACCAGAGAATATTAGCGGATAATTTTGATAGTAGGTCTTTTTGAGAAATAATTACCTGCTGTGCTTTTTGATCAATATTGGCGAGGAGTAACCAAGATAGCTCACCAGTTTTGATTTTGATGATATCGGGAGATTGATTAACTAGTTGTACCTCCACTTGATTATTAATTGTGATCGTTTCCCCTGCCTTGATCGAAGCTAAAGGTGTTTTTGCAGTTGCAAGGGCTTGTTGTAAATTTTGATAGGGTTTGGGTGTTACTCCGAGGCTGATATCTCGAAACTGGGCGATCGCCATTGAGTTAGAAATTAGTGCATTCCAGCCATCACTGACATCAGGTTGGGTATCGGTAGAAATTGCCCAATCGATGCGATTTACTCCTAGTTTTTGTAATAGTGGCTGTAAGGTGAAAGTGGCAAATTGCTGATCACCGCTATTGATTAGTATCGTTTGGTTTTGATTTCTAATAAACATAATCGGCACATCATTAAATGCTGGTAATGTCACTTGAAATGTGGTGGATTGGGCGATCGCATTGGGGACAAATAGGACTACACAGGCAAGTACAAAGGCGATCGTCCAGCGTTGCATTTTGCCAAACCAAGGCAAGATCCAAATCGCTATAAATAAAGCGTATGCAAGTAACATTTGCCAGAGATGGATTGCGCCAACATTTGTACTGGCGTTAGGTAGGGTGTTAATCCATTGAGCAAGGTCAATTGTCCAATGCAGTAAAGGATAGAGTAACCATGCGATCGCCGCACCAATAGGCACAAAGATAATACCCAATAGTCCACTAATGATGCCGCCATAGGTTGATATGGATACTAGGGGCGTGGTAATGACATTAGCTAGCAGGCTATAGGGGGTGAGTTTGCCAAATACTAATAGTTGTAATGGTAATGTCCAGATATAAGCGGCGATCGGAACAGAAAGTAATTCGGCGATCGCAGGTGGTATCCATTCTAATCGCTCAGCAATTGCTCGCGAGGTAGTGAGCAGTCCAAAGGTCGCCAGAAAACTAAACTGAAAGCCTAAATCCCAAATCCAGAGAGGTTGATAGAGCAATAGTAGTACCGCCGTAATTACTAAGCCAACTACGGGGCGACTACGGCGTTGGACGACCAAGCCGATCAAGCTGCCAAAGCCCATCACCACGGCACGTAAAATTGACGGACTTGCACCTGTTAGTAATAAATATCCACCTAAGCACAGACTCCCAATCAAAAATTGTATTTTCAGTGAGCTATTGCGACTGATTGCGATCGCGGCTCCTAGTAACAATGTCACCTGAAAGCCTGAAGCTGCTAATACTGCTGCTAATCCTGCTTGGATAAAAGCATCTTTTAAATCGCTGGGTAAATCCACTGCTCGACTACCCAAGACTAAGGAGCTAAGTAACGCTCCTTCGGGGACACCTGCCCCCATGACATGGGCGCGGACAATCTTGCTGATAAACCACCATTCTCCGAAATTTGGTGGATCGCCTTGCAAAATTAGCGATCGACCACTCAAACCCGCAAATACACCTTGACGCGCTAAATAGGATTTAAAATCAAATGCTCCAAAATTATCAGCACGACTGGGCAAATACAATCTTCCTGAAAGTTCGATCTCTTGTCCTGAACGTAAACCCGTCACCTCAATCAACGGCACAGTGATATATAACTTGCCTGAAGCTGTCACAAACTTGCTTGACTCATTAGGTCTCACACTTGCGTTACTGGGCTGATTATCATTATTTTGCCTAGCATCTTTTACACTTAACTTGCCAGAGGTGTTAATTTCTTTAACCTCTAACAAAAACTTGGCTCTCTCACTACGAGTCAAACTAGGTGCTTCCACCACAGTTCCTCTCACGATCACATTAGACAGGGGCGCATATTTGGAAATGTCATTTGCTTGGGGTTGGGGCGTGCGAAATTTGACATAGAAACACGCAAAAACTGCTATCAAAGTTGCTAATAGATATACCCAACGCTTCGGTCCTAGTCTCCAGACAGCAGGAACTACCAACGACAAGCCAAAGCCGATGCCAAATACCGTATAAAAGCCTGTCCCATCTGGCAAAAAGCTGGCATATGCTCCTGCCACAAAAAACAAAGCTAAGACTAAGACAACTTGTGATCTCCTCATTTACTCAATTCAAATTGTCATCATAGTTGTTTCGCAGAGCGCGATCGCTAAATTCGGATGGTGGGCGATCATTGCTCCAAGCCCACCAAGCTGATTGGCACTCGCATTGATAAAATTCTTGCCACTTGCGTTGATGGTTTTCCGTATAAACAGGCGATCGACGGTTAATCCACACAGCCTCAGCTTTACTTGGGGGCTGCCCACATTTAGGACAACAAAAACTATGGGCATGTGTAGCCTTTTCGACCCACTCTGGAGGAATCGGATTGAAAGCTTCCATAAAAATGACAGGTAACGCGCCTACGCGATAGTTGTTTCTAAAGATTCCAAGATCTTGCTTTAAGTTAACGCAAGATTAGCAATAAATGTCCTGCGGTGCTCATTTCAGTACAAATAAATCCATAAAAAATCTATAAACCTATGGCAAAAACTGGGTATTCATAAAAATTGCTCATACTTTACTGCAATCAATCATGATGCAGCAATGGAGTTTTCTATTCTGTTGTAGGTGGCTTTCCTTTTGACTAAGGCAAAATGAAGGATTGAAACTCTTATGGCAACTATTACAGATAAGCATCTGGGCGAAATTAAATATAAACCCCCAAAAGCTGTGGCACACGCACAGTGTTCGCCACAGCTTTTGGGGGTTTATTACGCCTAGGTACTTATCTATTCAGTGAAAAGCTTATGGGGGAAGGCTTTATAGCTTTTTGGATAAAAAATCAAAGATTTTGCAAAAAAATCTTTCAAAGGGGTTGCACAATTACCACCCTTATACGCTATAGTTATTAACGCTGAAGTAAATGACTCAGCAAAAAGGCTACATTCCTCAGTAGCTCAGCGGTAGAGCAATCGGCTGTTAACCGATCGGTCGCAGGTTCGAATCCCGCCTGGGGAGTTTAATTAAAAGCAGAGAGAAATCTTTTCTCTCTGCTTTTTTGATCTGTCAATATGCTTAAATACCCAAGTTTGTAAATTTGGCTCATATTACACTTTCAAAAAAGCTTGAATCAGAATTTTGAGTCAGTGATTGGTTGCTGTCATCACACCTCTAGCAGATAACTTGTTAATCGCCCCCTCAATAACCTCCAAAATCATGACCAGCTCTTAGCTAAAAAGTTGTTGCGGTGATACATCGCCCCCTCAACAACCCAAAATCACGATCGCTCCTCAACAAAAATCAATCGGCACATTCAATATTTAGAACTATAGGGCAATAAAGCCTACAATTCCTAAAACCATTACAAAAAGACTTTTTTCAATACTTTCGACAAAAGATTGTTAAAACCTTTTCTCAATCTGGATTACAAAACTTGTTGAGCTTATTCACCAATAGTTCTAAATAAGCGTGAGTTCGATAACGCCATTTGCGCCGCGTTGCGCCGCGCAAATGGCGGAAAATGGTAAAAATCGCTAAGCGATTTTTACCATTTTCCGCCTTCGTCGAACTGACGTTAAATAACAGATCGAAATAACTTTGGCATAGGTAGTGGTTAGAATAGTTAAGACATTAAGTATCTTTGCTTATATTCCAATGTCTACCTCATCCTCAGACTCTGATTTCCTTCAACAATGGCAGTATGCACTTGCTCCTTATAATCTGGGGCACAAGCTTAAATTTGCATCTCAGTTAATGTATCGAGATTTCTTAGAAAGACTTGAGCCTTACGGATTAACTCCATTTCACTATTTCGTTTTATGTTGTCTTTGGGAAGAAGATGGGCTTTCAACAACTGGCATCGCAGATAAGCTCAAGCAGCTAGGCGCGACGTTAACTGGAGTAGTTGATCGAATGGAAGAGCGTCAACTAGTTATAAGAGAGCGAAACCTAAGCGATCGCCGAGTTGTGCAAATTTGGCTTACCGAAGAAGGCAAGCAGCTTATGAAAGTCTTACCTCCCATTGGGGCTGCAACAATCGAGAAAGCGACTAAAGATATTTCAAAGATTGAGCAGGATATGATTCTAAAAATATTGGATCGAATTGCTCAGAACCTAGCCTAAAAATCAAAAATTTTTTTCTATTGACATACCGATAAATACTTAATATGCTAACTATTAATATATTAAGTATTTTCATAAGAGAACCGAATGCCCAAATTAAGTATCAAAGTAAAAAACTGGTTATTGTCGGCGCATGTTAGTTTTGCTGCGCTTTGGACAGGAACTGTCCTGAGTATGTTTCTTCTATCTTGGAGGAATACAAACTCAACTAATGCCCAATCTCTTTACACTCTCAATTCAGCAATTAATCTTCTCGATGACTATATTGTTATTCCTTCTGCAATCGGTTCAGTTCTTACAGCCACATTTCTTTGCTGGATGACCAACTACGGATTTACTAGATTTTATTGGGTGATTACTAAATGGGTTTTGACAACAGGATTAGTTGTTTTTGGGACTTTTTGGCTTTTCCCTTGGGGAAATACTGCTGAAAATATTTCGTCGGAAGAGGGGTTACAGTCTTTCCACAATTCTATCTACTCTTTCAATGCTCAAGGTGTTTTGATTGGAACTATAATTCAAGTTGTTTTTCTCATCTTAATTATCGGTATCTCAGTTTTAAAGCCTTGGGGAAGAAGACCGAATAGAGAGCAAAAACAAGTTATTGCGGATTAGCCGATTAGTTGCGCTCTCTTTCAGTAAACCTTTAGTTGAAGGATCGCCGATAATCTTCAGGATTTTAGACTTGCCTGTAAGGCAAATTTCTGGATGCAAAGCTACGAATCGGGTTAGCTTTGATATAGTCTCTAACACCTAATATACAATGCCTAATAGGAAAAGAGTGATTGTCTAAAAACACAACTCACAGTTATAGCGATCGCCCCTTCGACCCAAAAAATAGCGCAATGGATACTTAGTATTAAGTTAGCAATTTGTCCAAAGTCAGAATTGTTGCGAGTTAATACGATCGCATTGTTAACAATGGCGATTGCTGCAATTTTTAAGTCCATTGTGCCGAGGCGGGGTGCTTCTTCATGGGGGATTAGAGAAGAACAAGACTCCAGCTATAGCGATCGGGTTATATCATCGACCGCTTTCCATGCTGGAGTTGCTTTTGCTTTCATTATGCGGCTTTCACTGCCTCACTTCTTAACTGACCAGTGTCATTTCTTGGTTGATTATTCAGCGTACTGTGCTTTAACAGCTATGCGATCGCATCAAATTGGGGCGATAAAGTGAGAAACTTATCCTTGGTGAATTGCAAACAGTTGAGCTACGAGTTTGAAACAAAAATCTTCAAAGCGATCGTCGTATTGGCAGATGCGGGATTACGTGTATCCCCAGCGTTTTCTGATCGCTAAAGCCTTTTTATGCACATTAGTCTTTATCGGCACGATGCCCCTCCTTGCGGAATTATTAGGGCGTGTAGCTCAAGCATTGGGTAAGGGAGATGTGAATGGCATTTTACAACTATCTGCTTTCACCGTAGTCATGTTTGTATTTCGGGGATTGGGGCAGTATGGGCAGGACTCCATGATGTCGCAAGCGGCTTTAAATGCAGCAAGGGATCTGCGCGTTGATGTGTATACCCATTTGCAAACCCTTGATTTAGACTATTTTGCCGAATCGCGCACTGGCGATTTGTCCTATCGCCTCACGGAGGATATCGATCGCATTGGCGAGGTCATTGGCAAATTTTTCCATCAATTTGTGCCGTCAGTCTTGCAATTGATTTTTGTGCTGGCGTACATGATCTATTTGAATTGGATTTTGACGCTGACTACGCTGGCAGTTGCACCTTTAATTGCTTTGTTAATTGCATGGTTTGGCGAACGGATGTTAAGCCTCAGCCGCCGCAGTCAAGATCAAGTTTCTAATCTCGCCGCCTTGCTGTCGGAAATTTTTAGCGGTATTCGCCTCGTTCGCGCCTTTGCTACTGAATCCTATGAAATCGAAAGGTTCAAGCAGGAAGCAGAACAAAATAGCCGCCGTAAATATGCTGCTGATCGTGTTAGAGCAATTCAATATCCCGTAGTTGGTTTTTTGGAAGCTACAGGAATTTGTTTCTTATTTTTATTAGGAGGTTGGTTAATTGCCAATAATTGGCTGAAGCCTGAGCAGTTTGTCGCCTTTGGTGCGGGCGTGGCATTACTGATTGACCCAATTTCTAATACCACCAATAGTTACAACGAACTCAAGCAAGCCGAAGCTTCTGTCGATCGCATTTTCGAGATGTTTGAAATTCAGCCCGTTGTTACTGAAAAGCCCAATGCGATCGCCCTTCCTGAAGTTACAGGCAAAGTCGAATATATTAATGTCGGCTTCTACTATCAAAGCGATCGCCCTGTGCTGACAGATATTAATTTAGCCGCCAATAAAGGCGAAGCGATCGCCTTAGTCGGTGCATCAGGGGCAGGGAAGTCCACCTTGATGAGCCTCTTGATGCGGTTCCATGATGTGAAGTCGGGACAAATTCTCATTGATGGCTATGACATTCGCGATATCCAAATCAAAAGCCTACGCCGCCAGTTAGCCCTTGTACCACAGGAAAACATTCTCTTCTCAGGAACTGTTGCCTCGAATATTGCCTTCGGACAGAAAGATTATGATGCCCAAGCAGTGGAAAATGCGGCAAGAATTGCCAATGCCCATGACTTCATTATGGAACTTCCCCAAGGTTATGACACTTGGGTGGGAGAGAGAGGCGTAAATCTCTCTGGTGGTCAGCGTCAGCGTATTTCTATCGCTAGAGCCGTTCTCCATAACCCCAAAATTCTAATCCTCGATGAAGCAACTTCGGCACTTGATACGGAATCCGAAAGCCTCGTTCAAGAAGCATTACAGCGCTTAATGCAAGGTCGCACGGTATTCATCATCGCCCATCGCTTAGCAACTATTAGAAACAGCGATCGCATCATCGTTCTAGAGCAAGGTCAAATCGTGGAATCAGGAACCCATGATGAACTGCTCCAAAGGGCAGGACGCTATGCCCAATTACATTCTCGCCAGTTTGATACAATAGGCTAAGCAACTCTAAGCAACTCTAGGCAACTTTTGCAAGGAGCCTTCTATGTCTCCCTATCTGCTCAAAAAGCCCAATCTAATTCACAAGAATCTGCCTTCTTCTGAAGAATTGCCAGATTCCGACGAAACGCCTGTGGATAATCAATTACAAGATCTATTACCGCACCTGTTGCTTAGCGTCTTAGCCACTATTTGGGCTGAGCGCATGGATTGGTATTTTGGTGTGGATATGGGAATTTATTACGAGCCTGATCAGCCAGCGATCGTTCCTGATGCATTTTTGGCGTTAGGTGTGGAACGTATTGTTAACGATGGATTACGTCTTAGCTATGTACTTTGGGAAGAAGAACAGTTACCAATTCTTACTTTAGAAGTTGTTTCTCGCAAATATCGTAATGACTATAGTGACAAAAAGGATTTCTATGCAGATTTAGGTATTCTCTATTACGTCATTTACAATCCCTATCGCCGCCGATTGCCTAGTTTTGAAGTTTATAAACTTGTTGGAAATCACTACGAAAAATTGCAAGGCAAATCAAAACAAGAACCTATTTGGCTACCAGAAATCGGATTGGCGATCGGTGTCGAACATGGTAATTATCAAGGTATTTCCCGTGAATGGGTTTATTGGTATAACGAAGCAGGCGATCGCTATCTCACTCCCGAAGAAATAACTCTCCAGCTAAAACAAAAAAATCAAAAATACGAGGATATGCTGCGATCGCTAGGGGTTGATCCTGATTCAATTAACTGATTTTCAGATTGAGTTTACTAGCCCTAATTGGCTTCTGAATTAATGTCAACTAAATGTCAACTATGATCTTCATCAATCCTAAAATTGACTTTGCTTTCAAAAAAATCTTCGGTTCCGAAGATAGCAAAGATATCTTGATTAGCTTCTTAAATGCGCTCATTTACGAAGAAAAGCCTGTCATTCAAGATCTAGAAATTCTAAATCCTTACCTTGCACCCAAAATTCGGGGCGTTAAAGATACTTATCTCGATATCAAAGCAAAAATTAAGGATGTAGATGGTAGCGATCGCACTGTAATTATCGAGATGCAGGTCTTGAATGTAGAGGGCTTTGAAAAACGAATTTTATATAATGCTGCAAAATCCTATTCTACCCAACTCACATCGGCTCAAAGCTATAACTTACTCAACCCCGTCATTGCGTTAACAATTACTGATTTTGTCATGTTTGCCGAGCTAGGCAGCGTCACTTCAAGATTTGTCTTAAAAGAAAAAGATTTTTTGATTGACTATCCGATCTATGACATTGAATTAATTTTTGTGGAACTTCCTAAGTTCAAAAAACAATTATCAGAATTAGAAACTATCGTCGATAAATGGCTATTTTTTCTCAACCAAGCGCGATCGCTTCCTGATATCCCTGAGGTCATGGGTGAAATTCCTGAAATCAAAAAAGCCTTTTACATCGCCAATCAAGCAAATCTCACCCTTGAAGAGTTAGAAGATCAAGAAAAAAGTGAAATTTTTATTCAGGATCAACGTGGGGCTATTTCTAAGGCGATCAAGGATGGCTTTCAGCAAGGTATCCAGCAAGGTATTGAGGAGGGAATTCAGCAAGGCATCCAGCAAGGCATCCAGCAAAATAAAATTGAGATGGCTAAAAAAATGTTAAACCTAGTTGATGATCAAACAATTTGTCAAGTTACGGGTTTATCTCTTGCAGAGATAGAAACATTAAAGCATTCCAATCTTTAGCGTAATATGATCAAACGCTTGTAATTTTTGGGTTTATAGAAGCGCACCCCGAAGGAGTGCGCTTCTATAAATCATTTAGGATTGCTATATAGCTCGTAAAAATTTTTAATTAACTGTTTTTAGAATGTCTTCAAGTACCGATTCCAAAAATTTCTCAACCCTTCTAGAACGTGGCGTTGTCGAAATATTTCCCAATAATGAATCTGAGAACCTCCGCGATCGCATTCAAAAGAGCGATCGCCCCCTCCGTATTAAATTAGGTATCGATCCCACCCGTCCTGACTTGCACCTCGGACATACCGTTGCCCTGCGGAAACTGCGCCAATTCCAAGATGCAGGACATAAGGCAGTATTAATTATTGGTGACTTCACGGCTCAAATCGGTGATCCCACAGGACGCTCCGAAGCCAGACCTCGCCTCACCCCTGAAGAAGTTGCTTACAATGCCGAGACTTATTTAGATCAAGCGAAGAAAATTCTTGATTTTTCCAGCGATCGCTTTGAGTTACACCGCAATGGTGAATGGTTAAATAAACTGGATTTGCAGCAAATTATCACCTTGCAAGCAAGTATGACCGTGGGGCAGATGCTTGCCAAAGAAGGATTTAGCGATCGCTACGAAAAGGGCAATCCGATTTACCTGCATGAATTTCTGTACCCATTGTTGCAAGGATATGACTCTGTAGCGATCGATTCCGATGTCGAGCTAGGTGGCACTGACCAAAAGTTTAATATTCTGGTCGGACGCGATCTGCAATTAAAAGATCCTAATCGCCAAGGTAAACCTGCCCAATTTGGACTATTGCTACCCTTGTTAGTGGGTTTAGATGGTGTCCAAAAAATGTCTAAATCTCTTGGCAACTATGTCGGACTCACCGATGAGCCATTGAGTATGTACTCCAAGCTCGAAAAAGTCCCCGATGCACTTGTGGATAAATATTTCGAGCTACTCACCGATATTGATCTTGCCACTTTGCCCGCAAATCCTCGCGAAAAGCAAAAACAACTGGCTCTAGCGATCGTCAGTCAATACCATAGTCCTGAAGCCGCACTCCAAGCCCAACAGGATGCCGAAAAAATCGTCCTCGCAGGCAATACTACCGATCTCGGTGATATCCCTGAGTTTGACCTTGCACAAATTAATTTCCCTGCACCTTTGCATTATTTAGTGAAGGCTTCAGGTCTCTGCAAAAGTAATAGCGAAGCCCAAAGTCAAATCAAAAATGGGGCTGTCAAACTTGATGGTGAAAAATTAGGCGATCGCACCTTTGCCAATGTTGAAGAATTGTCAGGCAAGGTCTTGCAAGTTGGTAAGAAAAAATTTCTAAGGTTAATCTAATCAAAAAGAGGGAACGCTACGCATTCCCTCTTTTTGATGTATTTATCTGGTTTCTTCTTTGTTTTCCTTGTCCTTTAACTGTTCTCTTAAAGCTCGTAGCGTGGAAGAAATGGAGTTAAATGTCTCATCTTTCAATAGAGCATTGAGGGTAGCTTGAGCCTTAGCTGCTTCAGGTCCTGTACCATTGGCGGCATTGACCAGTTCATTAACTAATGCGTTAAAGGCTGTAATCGCTTGAAAAAACTTAGTCCCGTCAACCGCGGCAACTCCAATGGTTTCCGAAGGTGTGGCTTCATTGCCAAAGGGGATCAACAAGGTTAGTGCTGCAACCAATTGTCGTGCAGGTCTACCATCCCCCAAATCTAGCCCTAAGCCTGTTAATCTACCAACTAAGTTGGCTTGAGACTTATCAATTTCAGGACTGTTAAAGTTGACTTTTCCCTTATCACCTGTGAGCAAAAATACAAAGTCTTGGATTGCTGGATTGCCTTGAGCTAAGGGGTTTAAGACTGGCAAACTCTTGCTATTTAGTTCACCAAGAATAAACTTCTGTCCTTCAAGGGTGATAAACACCTTGGTTCTTGACATACTGTCAAACAAACCACCTTCGGGATTGCCAGAACCAAAGTTGCTGTACAAAACACTATTGCCTGGTGCAATTGGTGTGGTTCCTGCAAAAACAGGTGATACTCCTGCAAAGCAGAGCGAAAAAGCAAGGAGTGATAGAAATCTTTTCTTCATATTGAGTGGGGGACTAGGTTGTGTACTCAGAGCGATCGCAAACTCGTCAAATGCATGTAGCCTTTCTAAGGCGCATGGTGTAACTTACTTACGACCAGTATAGTTAAATCCATAGCTAACACCTAAAATTAGCTGAGTACCTGCGTCGCTATTGTTAGTGATATCAGAGTAGGTCAGCGTAATATTTAAAGGTACGGTCGGATCAGGCAAAAATCCTAAGCCAAAATTCAAGCCCTGTCCTGACCAAGCAGTACTAGCACCCCACTGTGGGGCAAACTGATATCCAAGGTTAGCAAAAACGCCAACTCCACCATTGCTTGTAGACTTACGATAAGTACCGCCACCAACGCCTAGAGTCGCAATTAAGGGTTTAGGACTATCCAAATTTTCAGGATCGGTCAACTGGGAAATAGTTGCTGCTCCATAAACCGAGGAAGGTGTACCACCTGCATTGGTTCCATAGTTAGCAAAGTTTGTCCAACCCACCGCCACACCAACTTGGCGATAGAAATCCTCGTAAACAATTCTGTGTACTTTGAGGTCAAAGGAACCGTTGGAACCAAAGTTACGAATACTGTTGATATTGAATACTCCTTCAACTGCGAGATACTTGCTGGCATCTCCTAAGCCAGTACCCATTGAGACACTGCCGTCAACTGTATCCCGCACTCTTCCAGCAGTGGAACCAAAAATACCAATAAAGGCATCACCAGTCTCCAAACCAAAACCAACAGGCGTACCCGCATTTAGTGATGGTGTGTAGATCCGTTTGATAAATACGTTTGTAGTCTGAGTGCTGATAGGTCGAATGAGTAATTGCTGGCGAATCAGGTCAGGTGAATTAGATGTCGTTGTTCCTGACTGGGAAACCTTTTGAGTAGATTGGGCAATATCTACCAAATTGCTATCAATTTTGGTAGGGATTGAGATAGAAGAACTAGGATTAAAGGCAATAGGACTAGCCAAAAGATCCACTTGAGCAGCTTTTAAATCCTTGGCTGTATGAGGTAATTTGTTGCTGACAACTGGGGGTTTTGTGACTTTCGCTTTTGCCGATGTAGAACTAACTACTTTCGCTTTTGCTGGTGTAGAACTAACTACTTTCGCTTTCACTCCAGAAATTTTTGAAACTTCAGAGTTCTTGGCTTGATTTTTTGTTGTTGGCTGGGAGGAGACATTGCGGGACTGAGCCAAGACATCACTATTGACCTGCTCGATCGCACCCAACCCAATCACTGCTCCTGTGCATACCAGAAGCAATTTTTCTATCGTAAAGCTTCTTTTTAGCATTTATATTCCTCACCCATGAGCTAACTTTGCTGAACTTACCGAAATCGTGCAATTCTAGACTCAATACACTCAGAGAAACCGTCGATTCTCATCAAAACAACACAAAAATGAAATATTTTTCGGGGCTTTAGCACGAATTCTTTTGCGCCGAAGGCTTCCAATCTTACATTATGATGCCCTTAGATGTCATTAAATTACATAGTTGTTTTTTGTTGGGTTTTATTCATAAATAACAATATTGAAACGGGCTAAACAGGTTAATGCAATACAGCGCTTTACGCTTTCTCAAAAACAGATAAATTTTGAAAAAGCTTGCAAAGCAAGCTTTTTCAAAATTTATCTGTACTACACAAAGGCTATACCCACTCAAAACCTATAGTTAACAACTAGTTAACAACTTATAGCAGTAGCGTTAGGACAAACCAAAAACAGAGAAGAGTTGTGGTGCGAAGCGCCACAACTCTTCTCTGTTTTTTTCAAGTAATCGAGATACTTTCCACTAAAGGTGGGGAAGCAAACCCATACTTTACTAGACTGGGAAACGCTATATTTAGGGAACTATAGTTGTTTTAAATAATTTGCAGAAGGGGCTTCGACTCCGCTCAGCCCTCGGTTTAAGCTAGCTGAGCGAAGTCGAAGCTGTAGTTTTTATTTGAATTATCTATAAATTTGTGGAGTGAGATTTTGAGTTTGCCTAGGTACTTTACTAAGCGATTGCGTGCTGAGATAAATGTAGTTATGCGATCGCATCTTGATTTAAGAGGGGCAAATCTTTTAGTAGCGGTATCGGGGGGGCAGGACTCGTTATGTTTAGCCAAAATCCTGCTAATGCAGCAGGCAAAATACAATTGGAGGCTAACGATTGCTCATTGTGATCATCGGTGGCGTAGTGACTCCAGTGCAAATGCTAGTCATGTCGAACAAATTGCCAAGGAATGGGGAATTCCTTTTTGTATGAGGGTTGCTGAGACACCACCTAAAAGTGAGGCAGATGCTAGGGAATGGCGCTATGCAAAATTAGTGGAAATGTCGCAGGTTAACCAATCCAGTTATGTGGTGACAGGGCATACCCGTAGCGATCGCGCTGAAACCTTGCTATATAACTTGATGCGCGGTAGTGGTGCAGATGGTTTATCAGCTTTGACTTGGAAGCGATCGCTTACCCCTGAGATTAAGTTAGTGCGACCTTTATTAAATATTAGTCGCCATGAGACCGCAGAGTTTTGTCGAGAAAACCAAATTCCTATTTGGGAAGATAGTACTAATCAAAATCTCGACTATCGGCGCAATCGCTTACGGTTAGAGACAATTCCCTATTTGCAGGAGCATTTTAATCCCCAGCTAGAAATAGCGATCGCTCAAACTGCGGAGATTTTACATAGTGATGTGAGCTATTTGGAGAGTCAGGCTAGTAAGTTTTTTGAAGATGGGGTTTCTGTAATCTGGGATGAGCGCCAACCTTGCTTACAGCGACAACTCCTGAAAAATCAGCCTTTAGCTTTGCAGAGGAGGATCGTTAGGCATTTTTTATCTCATTACTTAATTCATCAGGTGAATTTTGAGGATGTAGAGCGTTTTTTAAATTTACTAAATGCTCCTAATCGCTCACAGAGTGAACCATTTAAGGGTAATATTGCAGCTTTTATAGAACATCCGTGGATCTATTTACGAAAATAGGGTCACACGATCTCGGGATCATCTAAAACGCTTTTTGGGAGATGGCTTGCAAGCCATCTCCCAAAAAGCAAAGACAACTTGTGCAGTTTATTGCAGGTTACTGCGCCTTAAGAATTAATAAAGTAACGTGAGTTAGATATCGCTATTTGAGACTTGCAAAGCAAGTCTCAAATGCCGAAAAATGGCAAACTGACATTAAAGTAATATCGCCGAATATCTTCTGTTCACCAATACAGCCTATTTAGGGTTTGTGTATTACAGATAAATTTTGAAAAAGCTTGCTAAGCAAGCTTTTTCAAAATTTATCTGTTTTTTGAGAAAGCACAAAGCGCTGTATGTCTTCTTATAGCAATGTAAGGGTTGCTTAGGACATAAAACCCAAATAAGTGAAGGTGGCACTTCGTGCCACCTTCACTTATTTGGGTTTTGCTTTGTCCTATCTATCTCTTATAAGTAGATGAGCATAAATAAACTGATAGCAATAGGCTACTATTTTGTTGTGAAATATCAGAGAGTCCGAGTATGCAGTTAAAAAGTGTCGTTCAACCCTTTGGTGAAGTCAATGTCTATCCCCAAAACAATGGAGAAATTGACATCGTTGCAACTATTCTGATGGTTCCAGACATTGAGGGCGCAAGAGTTGGTTTAGCCCTAGATGGCTCGGCATCAATGAAAAAAATGTATGGCATTAGTGGCGTTGTCAGTAGCTTTTTTGCTAGTGCTGCTGTCACCCATAATGTCGTCGAACCAGTCACAAGAGTAATGGTCAAATATCTTGCCAACTTTGCGGCAACGGGTAGGGTTGATCTGATCAACTGGGCTTGTGGAGCAGCAGGTGAACTCATCGAGGATTTAGGTAGCTTTAGCGGTGAGGAGATCGAGCAGGTTCCTGTTAAGGGTCCTAAAATTCCTTGGGGGACAGGCACAAAACTATTACCGCCTTTGCGATATTTCATTAACAAATATAAAGATGCACCTGCGATCGGGGTAAAGCAACCTGCGGCAATCTGTCTGATTATCACTGATGGCATTATCGAAGATCTCGAAGATGTTAAGGAATATTGCTTTAAATACGCTCTTGAAATTGCCGATAAAACTAAACCATTCATCAAGCTGTTACTGATTGGAGTAGGCAACGAAATCGATGAAAAGCAACTGGAAGAACTGGATAATATGTTTGAAGGTAGCTTTGTAAAGGATGATGCAGGTCGAGATATTGATCTGTGGGATTATCAAGTTGCTGATGATATTCAAATTTTGGAACAGATTTTTAAAGAATTCGTGTCTGCGGAAACGATTGTCACCCATTATGGGCGGATTCTTAATCAAGCAGGAATAGTGTGTGAAGAATATAATTTTGGTGTACCAGCACTGATGCGCTTTAAATTGCCTGCTGGTTCCACTGCTTTTACTCTAGAGTTTTCTGGTGGTAATGTGACCCAAGATATTACTGAAGCTTTGCCCAAGGATCTAGAAGCTCCTCTAATTCCCCAATCTGAACAGTGGAAAGATGTTGTTGATTTTGTGTAAACCAGTAGAACTCAGATATAAAACCTTGCAATGCAAGGTTTTATATCTCTCCATTTGAAGATAGCATCAACCCACAGCAATTATAACGATTCCTGAAAGTGTGCCAACACTTTTGCGAATTAAAAACAAAATCTAGTAAGGGTTTTCAAAACTAAAAATGGCTAGGTCATTTTTAGTTTTGGGATTAGTCATTCTATAAGAAGCAAGAGAAATAGATTGCCATGCTACATGAAAATAATTCCGCGACTAATGAATTAGAACGTGAAGTTAATGGTGAAGCAAAAGATGAAATTAACAATCGATTGAGCAGTGATTTACAAGAGAATTTAAAAGGTAACTTAAAAGGCTTTCAGATACCCGCAAATCTGATTGCCGCAGAATTTGGTGAGGTGAATGTACTGCGATCGCAACCGAGTGCGAATGTGGGCGAGTTGGAATGTCGGGTTGACTTTACGATCGCTATGGAACCGCAGGGCAGATTTGCGGAAGGCTGGCGAACAGGGCTAGCGCTAGATGCTAGTGCGTCGATGAAACGAGCCTATGGGCGGAAGGTGGAGGCTCGCGTCGATCCTGAGCTATTGACGGACTATATCAAACAGGGGCGGTTATGGGCTTATATGGAGGATGGTGAACCGACGCGGAAGATTCAGCGTGAAGCTTTTGCCGAAATCCAAGAGCGTGGTTATGAGATTAACTATACAGAAAATATTTTGCAGCCTTTGGTACAGGATTTTACAGCCTATTTAGCAGGAAGTTTGGATGGGACTGGTAAGACTTCGCTGATTTATTGGGGTTGCGGGAAGGGTGATGAAATCCAAGTTTTGGGTGAGTTTGATGCGGATAGCTGTCAGGGGCTAGCAATTACAGGTCCCGCTAGTTTTAAACTTGGCAAGACCACTAAACTATTGCCTGCGATCGCTTATTTTGTCGAGCAATATCGTGAAGCGCAGCGAGGAATATATATCTTTCTGACCGATGGTAGGATTGATGATTTAGAGAAGGTCAAACGCTATACGAAGGAATTAGCTTTAGAGATCGCAGTTGGTAAGCGCAATTATTTAAAATTAATTTTGATTGGAATTGGTAATGATATTGATCGCTATCAATTGCAAGAGTTAGATGATTTTGATACAGGCTTAGATATCGATCTCTGGGATTACAAAATTGCTAGTGAAATGCATAATCTCACCCAGATTTTTGCGGAAGTGGTGAATGACAACCAGATTATTGCTGCAAGTGGCTCTATCTATGATGACGCAGGTAATTGCGTTAAAAACTATACTAATGGATTACCTGCGAAAGTTGATTTTGCGATGCGTGATAATTCGCAATGGTTTGAGCTAGAGGTGGGCAATCAACGTATTCGTCAGTCAGTGGTATTAGGGGCTGTAGCGATCGCACCTTTAACCAAGAAACAACTGTTTGACTTTGAAATTCAAGCGAAAGAAAGTCGAAATGCCGCTCTATTTGGAGATGAAACTGAAGAGGAGCAAGATAGCGACGAAAAGATATCCCATCCTTGGTGGAAATGGCTAGCCGCAGTATTTATTGGTGCTGCGTTTATCGGCACGGTGATCGCCTTTGGCATTTTAATTAAGCGAGCGGATGATACTAAGCTCCAAAATCTCTCTACAACGAATGTCAATAAAGAAACTGATATTAATCCTCAAACTACGAATAGGGCAAATTCGCAAGCCTCTAATAATGCTGCGAATAATAATGCTACGAATAATAATGCTGCTAAAGCAAATCTGAATAGTTCTAAGCTTAACGATAATGGCTCTAGCAAATCATCTACTAAGTCACAGACTCTTGCTAGCAGTAGTGATCAGCAAAAGTCTGTTATAGATAATAGCGCTACTTCTAGTAATTTCAGTAATAAGTCACAGACTAGCGTTAGTAGTAACGATCAACAATTAGCAAAGGCTTTCAATGATATTCAGACTACAAAAGTTGCGAGTTCGGTAATGTCATCGCCTAATGCGTTGCATTTAGACAAATCAGATAGTAGTAATAAATCAGCAAGTATCCCAGTCAACAACTTTGTAAAAATGGCAGGTGATTTAGCGGAAAAGAATTCTCTTCACAATTTACTGAAATTAAGCAGCACTAATTCTATGAATAATTCTCCAAAAGAATTAAATAATAGTCCTAGCAATCTTAATAATAATTTTGGGAAGCAACCAAGCGATAATTCGAGCAATAATGCTGAAAAGAATATCGCTAGTAAATCGGTAAATGATACTAGTAAAAATTCTGCTTCTACTAATAGTTCTAGTATTGCAAATAATAATTCGGCTAACAGCAATGTTCGTAATAGCGATCGCAATATTAGTACTTCGATCTTGCCGATTACCAATCCTGACCTAGAGGTAACTATATTTTTTCCCTCTGATGAAGCGCAACTGATGCCACCTGAAGAAACCAAAATCGATAATTTCTGGTCAAAAATTCAGGGAAGACGCGGCATCATTCAAGTTAGTGGTCACACCGATAAAACAGGTGACTATGCCTATAATCTCGATCTTTCCCAAGCAAGGGCAAATGAAGTGGTGAGATTATTACGCGATCGCGGGCTTGACAATAATTACAAAATCACTTTTGAGGCGTTATCGTGGTTGCAACCATTGCGAAAAAATAATACGGCAACGGACAATGCCTTTAATCGTCGTGTTGTCATCCAATTTAAAGAACAAAGATAATTAAATCTAAAGATTGTTGGTGAGGGGCTTCGCCCCTCACCAACAATCTTTGAATAGAGAAGAATTAAAAATCTATCTTTTGAATGATCAATACTAGGGGGTATCCCCCCAATCAGCGTATAAAATATATCTCTTAAATGTTTGTGTAGTCGTTTACAATGGTAATGGTTAGTTTTTTACCTTTGTAAGGTATGCTCTAACCTTAAAAATTATGTAACCCTGAGGACATAAGCGAATGCTACATCGCAAAATATATCAACTTTGTGAAGCCAAGAGCGATGTTTGGATTTACCTGAGGGATCAGGGACGTTGGCTAGAAAGAGCCAGAATACTAGATATTGAAGGAGACGTAGTAACAATTCGTTACGAGACTGAAGACGAAGATGAGGTTTGCTCTTGGGAAGAAATGGTCAGATTAGAGAGTATTGGTGCAGTAACGCAGAGACTATCGTCAGTCACAAAAACAGGGATGTCATCCAGCGATCTGTTGGTGTCCGATGATTGCCCAGAAGCTGAACAAATCCGACCCCGCCTCGATCCTGACAAATAATTTCCAACTGGGGGAAATGCTGCCTCCTTTATTATCAGCCTAGAGTGGGTGCATTGCGCCCACTCTATTTTATGAGATGAGATTCTAGAACCATGCAACCTGCTGACCTGACAACACTTGTGGCTTTGACCCATGAGCTAAATACAGCTTGTGTGCCTGCGAGGTTAGAGCAGGTGCATCAAAGCGATCGCCACACGATCCATTTACAATTACGAACTTTAGAAAAGAAACAATGGCTATTGCTGTCATGGCATCCACAGGCGGCGAGACTCCACCTCAGCGCGCCACCACCGAGACAGCCTGATACTTTTACCTTTAGCCAACAGATTTTGCATCAAGTCGCAGGATTTGCCCTTGTCGCTGTGCAACTAACTAGCCCTTGGGAGCGTGTAGTTGATCTCCAATTTGCTAAACGTCCCGATGATGTAGTGCAGTGGCATCTTTATCTAGAAGTGATGGGCAAATATAGCAATGCGATTTTGGTGAATGCCGATCGCGAAATTGTCACAGCTGCCCACCAAGTAAATAGTAAACAGTCTCGAGTCCGTCCAATCCAAACAGGCGATCGCTACGAGTTACCACCTGCCCTCCTCGAAGCTATCCCTAGCTTAAATGAATCCTTTGACGCATGGCGCGATCGCCTCATTTTGATTCCCAAGGAAATTAAACGCAATTTACTGAGCAATTATCGAGGTGTGAGTTCGTCGCTAGTGCGATCGCTATTGGCGATCGCGGATATTCATGGCGATAAGAATGTTGTAGATTTAACTCTTGCTGAATGGGAATCTCTCTATCGGGCTTGGCAAATTTGGCTGACCTGCATTGACAAAAAACAGTTCTATCCACATTTAGAAGGGAAAGGATATGCCCTCACCCCTAGCTTCTCTACTGCGAGAGAGGAAGATAAGACCCTCACCCCTAGCCCCTCTCCCAAGGGGGGAGAGGGGGATCCTATTTTTACTCCCCTTCTCCCCCCTTGGGAGAAGGGGTTGGGGGATAAGGGTAATTCTGTATCAGTGAATGATTTTTGCGATCGCTACTATTCTCAACAAACGGAACAGGTTGCTTTTCAGCAGTTGCACCAGCAGATTAGTCAAGCGATTCAAAATCAGCTTGGAAAGTTAAGTCTTAAGGAAACAGAATTCCTCGAACGGCTGCAACTTTCCACACAAGCCGATGATTTTAAAGACAAAGCAGATTTGTTAATGGCGCATTTGCACCTCTGGGAAATTGGGATGAAGGAGATTTCCCTTCCTGATTTCCATTCAAGTGAGTTAATCACTATTCCCCTCGATCCCACTCAGAATGCGGCACAAAACGCTCAGTCATTTTACAAAAAACATCAAAAGCAAAAACGAGCTGCCCTTGCGATCGCGCCTTTATTAGAATCTGTGCAACAGGAAATCGCCTATCTAGAGCAGGTTGCCACGGCTGTTAGTTTATTAGAACAGAATGAACTATCAGCTTTACAGGAAATTCGTGCGGAACTAGCGCAACAGGGATATCTCAAGGTGACTGCCGAATATGTGGCTCGTACGAAAGGGAATTCTAAAAATAATAAGGGTGGCAAGAATAAAAGTAATAAAGGTAAGCAGGACGAAATTCCAGATTGTCACCGCTTTACGACTCCCAATGGCTTTGAAGTGTGGGTAGGTCGCAATAACTATCAAAATGATTTGATTTCCTTCCGCATTGCTGGGGAATATGACCTCTGGCTCCATGCCCAAGAGATTTCTGGTAGCCATGTGTTGCTACGTTTACCCGCAGGGGCGATCGCCGATGACCAAGATCTCCAAGTTGCTGCCAACTATGCCGCCTATTACAGTCGAGCGCGTCAAAGTGATCAAGTGCCTGTGGTCTGTACTAATCCCAAATATGTATTCAAGCCCAAAGGTTCAAAACCGGGGATGGTGGTCTATACCCATGAAAAGATTATTTGGGGAAAGCCGACTAGTTTAAGAATTGAGTAAAAGCGATCGCTGTTAATATTAAAGGAGTTTTGTAGGGCGTAGGGCTATGACTATTACAGCAACTAAACCCATAACGATAGATGAGTTTTTGCAACTGCCAGAGACGAAACCTGCCTCTGAATTTATTCATGGACAAATCACACAGAAGCCGATGCCCCAAGGAGAACATAGTCTATTACAAGGTACACTCTGCGAAACTATTAATCAAATCGCTAAGTCTCAGAAAATTGCTAAAGCCTTTCCAGAACTGCGCTGTGTTTTTGGTGGGTTAGCGATCGTTCCAGATATAGCTGTATTTCGTTGGGAGAGAATTCCCCTTCTACCATCAGGTCGCATCGCTAATCGTTTTGAAATTCATCCTGACTGGGCAATTGAAATTCTATCTCCAGACCAAAAATATAAACAAGTTTTAGGTAAACTCTTACACTGTGCGGAATATGGCACTGAGCTAGGTTGGTTACTTGATGCCGAGGATGAGAGCATTTTGGTAGTGGATCGAGATCGCCGCGTTAGAGAATTTGCTAATGGCGATCGCTTGTCAGTTCTAAACGGAATTGATTTAGATCTGACCGTTGAACAAGTCTTTAGCTGGCTGAGTCTTTAGAGCAAATTTTTTGTATTGTGGCTTCGTCGCAATACAAAAAAATATTCAATCGCAGAACCCTAAGCTTAATCCCATTCTTCATTTGCGTCTGAGACGACATCACGCTTTAACAAGTCATCGATACTTTGCCAGTTAACCAGCCCTGCTTCTGCATCTTGAACTAGTTCACCCTTGTGTAAACAAACGAGGCGATCGCACCATGATTGCACTAGATCGAGTTGATGGTTAATCATTACGACAGTTACAGGCTGAGGTAACTGAGTTAGCTCAGTTAAGGTGTCTAACAACAAATATGATAAACCCCGATCTAATGCTGAAGTTGGCTCATCGAGCAATAGAACTTCGGGTTCCATGATTAAGGCTCTCGCGATCGCCATCCATTGTCTTTGACCGAGGGATAGCTCTAGCTCAGTACGATTGAGTAACTTACGATCAATTTGCAGCTTATCAATCCATTTTTGCGATCGCATATCAATTTCGCTCTGGGGCAAATTTTGGAGCTTGAGGGGATAGCTTAGCGCTTCAGTTACATTCATCCCTAGCAAGCTCGGTTCCTGCGGTATTAGCATCACCCGTCGCCGCAGGGTTTGAATAGGAATTTCTTGAATATTTTGACCATTCAAGAAAATAGTGCCAACAGAAGGATCAGTTAAACGATTGAGTAAGCGTAAGAATGTCGTTTTCCCAGAACCTGTTGCGCCAATTAGCGCAGTTTTGCTGCCCTGCGCGATCGCCACTGAAATATTCGTCAAAAGTGTGCGAAATTTAGTTTGATAGCTGACCTGCTCGGCAGCGATCGCTGCATTAGTGGTGAGTAGCTCAGATGTTGCTGAAACCTTTTGCATAATTTAACTGTCTTTGCGATTAGCGATCGAGAAATTGGGACGCAGCCTTCAATTTATTAAACCCTTTCTCAAGCTTAATTATGGAGAACTATCGCATATGTTTTTATGTGATCTTTTAAAATCTGTGACCAAAACTTTGGGAAAAGATCTTCCACAGGCTTCTTTTAAGACTTTTCCACAAGGTTTTCCAAAGTACCTTGTGAAATTGCCTCAACAATATAAACGCATTGTCTTTTTCTTAATTGGTCTATGTGTTTTTGCTCTTGCTGCACCACAACTTGCTCCTGTATCTGCTCAGTCTACGCAAGCAACTGTGCAGGAAATTCTGGACGGTAATCAAGTTTTTATTCAAAATCAGCAAGCCTATGTTAATGATGTCGCCAGTGCAAACCAACAAGTTCGCACTGGCAATTCTAGAACTGCACTTTTATTTAATACTGGAGCTGTGGCAAGACTATCGGCAAATTCGGTATTGAGAATTGGTCAATGCGCCCAACTGAGTCGTGGCACAATTTTAGTTAATGGAGCAATCAATGCTTGTTCTTCAGGAATTACGACAGGGGTGAGGGGCACAACTTATTTATTGGAAGTAGATGAGTCAGGCAATCAACAGGTTAAGGTTTTAGAAGGCGAAGTAGTCGTAAAGCGTAATCCAAAGCCTTTAGTTGATGATAGTGATAAGCCAAATACCACACCAACGGATAAGCCTACGACGACTAAAAAAAATACACCTAAGCAGGTGAAGAAACCTAATGTTACTACTCCAAATCCAGTTAAGAAATCTCCGACACCTAAGCCCCAAGCGACTCCTTCTCCAGTTCCCAACAGTGCAGGAAAGAAGCCAGTTGACTCCAAGTCTCAACCTGCTCAGCCAACTGATGAAGTAGTTTTGAAGTCGGGAGAAAAGATTGAGGTGGCTCAAACTGGTGATTTGGGTATCATCCAAAAGCTCACTGAAAGTGAGTTTGTCAATCTATTGCAAGGAAATTTATTCCAAGGTTTCACCAATCAAATCCCCGGAATCAATAAAGTTAGAGATGTCTTTAATGGTCTCTTCCCTAATGTGAATTTTCCAATCTCAATTCCCGGAATTCCTACACCTAGTATTCCTATTCCTAGTTTACCTAGCTTCCCATTCTAATTTAGCTAAAAAAGAGAGGTGTGGCACTAAGTGCCACACCTCTCTTTTTTGGTATGTATTTTATTTTTGGTGTGAAAAAGCTATTATAAAGCCAAGATTTTGCCGCTATTTTCGGTAGCTAGGGCATGGGCGCAGAGATTTGTTTTGATAGTTATTTAAAGTCGCTTGTTAGCACATACGAGCGATCGCAGGAGTTTTATACTCAAACCGATGCGACGGGACGGGAATCGCAACGGGTGGAACGTGAGCATACTGCACCTACTTTTTTTGATTTTGGCTTAATGGTGCAGACGGTGGACAAGGAAAAAGTAGAAAGTCAAAAGGAAAAAGGGGAAGAGGAAACGAAAGAAAAAATCGAACGATTGCCTGTGCTGGAGGGGATCTGTAAGTATGCGGGGGAGCATGTGTTGCTGGTGGGTAGACCAGGGTCGGGGAAGTCTACGGCTTTGGCGCGGTTGTTGTTGCAGGAGGCGGAAAATGCGTTAAGCATCACAAGAGCGAAAATTCCTGTATTGGTGGAGTTGCGGTATTTGCCCTCGGAGGCGAATGAGTCGTCTGTATGCGATCGCATTCTTGCGTTTATGCACAAACACGATCCTGCTTTGGATATTGATGAGGCTGGGATTAAGCAGCTATTGCGTCAGGGGCGGTTGTTGCTGTTGGTGGATGGGGTGAATGAATTGCCATCGGATCGCGGTCGCGTCATGGTAAATCAATTTCGGGAGCTTTATCAAAAAACTTGCCCGATGATCTTCACGACGCGAGAGTTGAGTGCGGGTGGAGATTTGGGGATTGCGAAGCGGTTAGAGATGCAGCCCTTGACGGAACCGCAGATGCAGCAGTTTGTGATGGCGTATTTGCCGACGCAGGGGGGGAAGTTGTTGCGGCAGTTGTCGGGACGGTTGCGGGAGTTTGGGCAAACGCCTTTGTTGTTATGGATGCTTTGTTCGTTGTTTCAGCAGTCGGAGCAGATTCCACCGAATTTGGGTATGGTGTTTCGTGCCTTTACGGTGGGCTATGGAGACAGGATTAAGCAGGATGTGACGCTATCGAAGGATTCGCGGGCATGGTGGGGGCGGTTGTTGCAGTATCTAGCTTTTAAGATGACCTGTGGCGAAAATCTAACGGAATTGCAGGTGGCGATTTCGCGGCAGGAGGCGGAGCAGATTTTGGTGGAGTTTTTGCGGGGGAAGGTGGAGTTTGCGGACGATTGTGCAGTGCGGTGGCTGGAGGATTTGCTGAAGCATCATTTGATTCAGATTAGCAATGACCGCATTGAGTTTCGGCATCAGTTGATTCAGGAATATTATGCGGCGGAGTGGTTGTTGGGGCTGTTGCCGAGTTTGAGTGATGCGCGGTTACGGCAGGTCTATCTCAATTATTTGAAATGGACAGAACCTTTAGCGTTGATGTTGGAGTTGGTGGAGAGTGAGGAGCAGGCGGTGCGGGTGGTAAGGCTGGCGCTGGAGGTGGATTTGCGGTTGGGGGCGAGGTTGGCTGGGGCGGTGAAGTATGAGTTTCAGGAGAAGACTGTTGGGTTGTTGTTGAGGGGAATAGATGAACGGAAAATTCCTCAAGTATCAGCGATCGAGTTTTTTGGAGAAGCAAAATCAGACAAAGCCGTTGAACCACTCATAGATTCTCTTAAAGATGAAAATAATGATATTCAGAGACTAGCAGCAGAAGCATTAGGTAAGATTGGCAGTAAAAAAGCAGTCGAAGTGCTTAAGAATTATCATTCTGCTATACATAAAGGTTTCTTATTTGCACATATTGGTAAAAATAAGATTGACAGTGAAAAAGCAGTTGAACCTCTCATTCAAGCACTCAAGGATGCAGATTCTTTTGTACGTTGGAATGCAGCAGATGCATTAGGTAAGATTGGCAGTGAAAAAGCAGTTGAACCTCTCATTCAAGCACTCAAGGACGTAGATTCTTCTGTACGTTGGAATGCAGCAGATGCATTAGGTAAGATTGGCAGTGAAAGAGTGGTCGAACCTCTCATTCAAGCACTCAAGGACGTAGATTCTTCTGTACGTTGGAATGCAGCAGATGCATTAGGTAAGATTGGCAGTGAAAGAGTGGTCGAACCTCTCATTCAAGCACTCAAGGATACAAACTTTTCTGTGCGTTGGAATGCAGCAGATGCATTAGGTAAGATTAGCGGTGAAAAAGTGGTCGAACCTCTCGTTCAAGCACTCAAGGACGTAGATTCTTCTGTACGTTGGAAGGCAGCAGATGCATTAGGTAAGATTGGCGGTGAAAAAGTGGTCGAACCTCTTATTCAAGCGCTAAAGGATACAGATTCACATGTGCGTTGGAATGCAACAGATGCATTAGGTAAGATTGGCGGTGAAAAAGTGGTCGAACCTCTCATTCAAGCGCTAAAGGATACAGATTCACATGTACGTAGGAAGGCGGCAGATGCATTAGGTAAGATTGGCAGTGAAAAAGTGATCGAACCTCTCATTCAAGCGCTAAAGGATACAGATTCACATGTACGTAGGAAGGTAGTAGGTGCATTAGGCAGGATTAATATCAGTAGAAAAATTAATATAGTAACTTTTGCATTATTAGAAATGTTAGAAGATAAAGACTCTTATTTATGTCATAAAGCTATTGAAATTTTAGGTAAAATTGGTGGAGGCATAGTAATTCGATGGCTGATTCCATTGCTTCAAGATAATGATTTTCTTGTTCGTCAATCTGCTGCTAAATCCTTAGGAGAAATTGCCTTTCCTATGCAAATTGATTATCTCTATAAACTTATTCCCACTACATACGGTCTTCACGAAATCCCTTTTGTAATCACATCCATCCAAGTTCGATGCAAATACTACAACTACAACATAGCCCAAACACCCTTACTCCCTGAAGATACCGCCAACCCCACCACCACAGGCAGCATCTACAACTTCAACGCACCAGTAGGTCAAGTAGTAGAAAATCTAACGGTTCAACGCGATAATATTGCTACCCAAAACAACCAAAACGCATTACCTGAGTCCTAACTAACCCCTAAACATTACCCAGTGAGAAGAATATGACCTTTAACTTCAATGCCCCTGTCGGACAAGTCATCGCAGGCGATCAAACCGTCACAGGCGACAACATCGGCACACAAAACAACTACTACGGCACAGACGACCCCAACACCCAAGAACTAGCCAACGAACTCGTTGAAATCCTGCAAGGAATCGTCCCCCAAATCTCCGATCCCACCAGTGAAGCAGGCAAAGAAATCATCACCGCCGCCGCAATGGAAGAGATAGAAAAGAAACCAACCCTTAAAGATCGCCTAGTTGCTGCATTTAAAGCAGGTGCATTTGAAGCCATCAAAAAAATTGCCAAAAATGATTTTGTTGAAGTCTTCCTTGTCGCCTTCAAAGCAGGACTTGAAGCCAAACCTAAAAAGTAAAGTTGCAATCATTCAATAACAAATCACTTAAATAATTATGCCTAAACGAACCATTACCTATCTATCCCCACTCGATGCCCTCATCGCCGTTGCCAAAAGACTTAGCATCTACGAAAATAAACACAAACTCGACTCTGAAGAATTTTTCCATAAATATCGCCAAGGAAAAACATCAGATGAAATTGAATTTATCGAATGGGCAAATGACTATCAACACTATCTTGCCTTGCGTCAGGAAATAGAACAAGATCTGAGCGATCAAATTACAAACGACTGGCTCGAAGAAGCTGAAGCACGCGATCAGGAGTTAACTAGTGGCAAAGTGATTGGCTATCCTGCCAGTCAAGTATTCGCAGACCTTCACGACTATCTCAAAAATCTAGAAGACTACGAAGAAAAACTAGTACAAGGAGATATCCAATGGTAAAAAATCATCAGAAGCGATACCGTCTAATCGATCAATCTAGAGTTTGTAAATTAGAGAGTTAACCCACATGAAAACAGCAACCATCTCCCGCCATGTCACCCGCAACCCTGAAATCCTCTCAGGTGAACCAATCATCGATGGAACCAGAACACCTGTTAGAGCCATTGTTGAAAACTGGCGCTTAGGAGTTAGACCAGAAGAGATTCCATTACACTTACCACATCTCAATCTCGCACAAATCTTTGATGCCCTTAGCTTTTACCTAGACAACCAAGCAGAAATTAACGAATACATCGAATGCAACCACGTTCCCGATGAGCTAGTCCACCCAATCATTAAAGCTAGACTAAATCAAAGATGACTATTTTCGCTCAAATTTACATTGATGAAGATGTGGATATTCTAGTTGCTACCCTACTCATCGCTAGAGGATTAGACGCAACCACAGCAAGACAGCAGAAAACTTTAGGCGAACTCGATCCCCAACAACTATCTTTCGCCGCATCAATGGGACGTTGTATGCTAACCCACAACCGACTAGATTTTGAGAAACTTCATACGAGTTATGTCTTGAATAACCAGACACACGCAGGAATCATAATCGCAAAACGGAGAAATCCCTATGAAATTGCCGAAAGGGTTGCCATGCTTCTCGATACTTTGACAGCCGATGAAATTGCTAACCAATTGCTTTACATTTGATCGCTATCAATTAAAGCTGATTGTTTATGAACCCATCGCTGAGGAGATAATCAAATGGATAAACTAGAAAATTACCGTCTATACATTCAAAATCTTCTGGAAAAGCACAGTCATTTTAAAACCCAAGACGATATACAGAGTGAGTTGATTTTTGACACCGTGCGCGATCGCTATCAACTGATGCGTATTGGCTGGAAAGGCTTGAAGCGTGTCTATCATACGGTTCTGCATTTCGACATCAAAGACGGAAAAATCTGGCTACAGCAAAATACAACTGATATTGACGTAGGACAAGAGTTACTAGAATTTGGCATTCCCAAAGAAGACATCGTGCTTGGTTTACATCCTCCCTACAAAAGACCCTATACAGGCTATGGAGTTGCTTAAATCATGGATAATCAACCGACTAGCAACAAACAACACCACAAATGTATAGGCATGGGCGACAGTGGCATGACCAACCTATCCGAACGAGTTGACGAGCTACTTTATGCAGAGCATCAAGCCCCATCTCCCATTAAAAAACGTCGAGTAGGTATATTAAAAGGTACATTCGTTTTGCCATTACCCGATGACTTTGATGAACCCCTAGAAGACTTTCAAGAATATTCATGACAGTTCAAATCAAATAGTAAATCATCATGAAAACCACAACCATCTCCCGTCATGTCACCCGTAACCCTGAAATCCTCTCAGGTGAACCAATCATCGATGGAACCAGAACACCCGTTAGAGCGATCGTTGAAAACTGGCGCTTAGGAGTTAGACCAGAAGAAATTCCATTACACTTACCATATCTCAATCTCGCGCAAATCTTTGATGCCCTTAGCTTTTACCTCGATAACCAAGCAGAAATCAACGAATACATCGAAAGTAACCACGTCCCCGATGAGGAGGAATATTTATGACAGTACAAGACCTAGCGATCGCCAAAATCCAAAACCTTCCCAATGAACTCGCTCAAGAAGTAAGTGACTTAATTGACTTTCTCATGATCAAACAAGACAACCAACGCTGGCAACAATGAACACAATCTAACGAATCCCTAAGCATCAGCGAATCCGACTTTAGCGACTACCTCAAAAATCTAGATGGATAAAGAAGCAAATAGCACCAATGTGATTTTCTAGCTTTTTAGAGAAGGAAAGAGTTTCGCGAACTAATCGAGAAACACGTTGTCACATCGTACAGTTAAACCGCTCAATACAATTTTACCAGACTCTTTTCCAACAGCCTTGTGGCGTTGTTGAGGAAATACAAGAGTGTAAGCTCTCCAAAAATCTGTGTAAGCTACAGCACACTTACGGTAACCCCCTAGCAATGAATGCCAAAGTTTTATAGCTCCTTGTTCAGAGCGATCGCCGATATGAACGCCAGCAATAAAACCTAATCTTGCTCTTGCTAAATCACCCACTGGGATTGCTTATACTCAGAAAAATCACATCTTCGCTTGCTTGTTTGCTTTTGTTAAGTTAGAACGTCTCCACCTTAAAACTAAACCCAACCATTTTGCTCTCAAGTCTAAACTCTACTTCAATGCTATTAGTGCTAGTTTCTCTTTTCTCCAAACAGTTAGCAAGTTTGCCGTGCGGATTTTGCTAAACTACTATAACCTGAATATTTCTTAACACTTTTCCCTAAACTTTTCTCTAAAAATCCCAATGCGTATCTCTTTGAATTGGCTCCGCGAACTTGTTGACTGTGATCTCTCGCCTCAAGAGCTAGAAGAAAAACTAACGATGGCAGGCTTTGAAGTGGAGTCCATCGAAGACCGCAGAACATGGGCTGAGGGCGTTGTCGTTGGTCATATCCTCACCGCCGATCGCCACCCTAATGCCGATAAGTTACAGGTATGTAAAGTTGATATTGGCGCACCTGAGCCTTTGCAAATCGTCTGTGGTGCGGCAAACGCGAGACAGGGCTTATTTGTGCCTGTAGCCACGATTGGGACATATTTACCAACTATTGATTTAAAATTGCGCCCCACAAAGTTGCGGGGTGAGCGCTCTGAGGGGATGATCTGCTCCCTCGCTGAGATTGGCTTAGCCAAAGAATCAAGCGGCATCCATGAATTCCCTGATGGTTTAACCGTCGGTGCAGATGTGCGACCATTGCTAGGTCTGGATGATGCCATCCTTGATGTGACATCAACCGCTAACCGTGCTGATGCCTTGAGTGTGGTGGGGATTGCCCGTGAAGTGGCAGCTTTGCTTGGTAAAGAGGTGCGTTTACCCTTAGCAACTAAAGATTTCCAGCCCAAGGTTGCTAATTGGGTGAAGGTAGAAGATTCTAAGTCTTGTCCTGCCTATATCGGGACATTAATTAAAGGCGTAAAGGTTGCAAGCTCTCCTGAATGGCTCAAACGTCGAGTGGAAGCCGCAGGAATGCGATCGATCAACAATATTGTCGATATCACCAATTACATTCTGTTGGAATGGGGACAACCGCTCCATGCCTTTGATGCAGATACCTTGGACAAGGATCTGAATATCGGGGTGCGCTTTGCTAAGGCTGGCGAAAAAATTAAAACCCTTGATGATGTCGATCGCACTCTCACCAATCAAAATTTCTTGATTACCTCTGGCGACAAACCAATCGCGATCGCAGGGGTAATGGGCGGCGCAGAAACTGAAGTTTCTGAAAAAACGACCAATATTGTTTTAGAAGCGGCTTTGTTTACGCAAGTAACTACAAGGCGATCAGCTCGCGCTCAGGGCTTACGCACTGAGGCATCGGCACGTTATGAACGAGGTGTCAATCAAGCAGCGATCGAGTCAGCTACCGCCAAAGCAATCCAAATGATTGTAGAACTCGCAGGTGGTGAGGTTATTGAGCAAAGTGTTGCCGATGCGCGTTCTCAGGAAGTGCGGGTTATTGATTTGCGCTTAACCAAAGTTTGGCAAGTTCTTGGTGAAGTCGATCGCGAAGATGAAAGTGTATTGCCTCTGCTTTCAGAAGCTGAAGTTGAGCAAACCCTCAAAGTCTTGTCCTTTGAATTGGAAAAGCAACCCATTGAAGAAGGTAGCTATGCCACTTGGAAAGTAACCGTTCCTCCCTATCGCTATGCGGATATCGAGCGGGAAATCGATCTTGTAGAAGAGATTGCGCGGATCTATGGCTATGACAAATTTGTAGAAACTCTGCCAGCCAGAACCGAGTTTGGCTTCCTCTCCGCCGATCAAGAAGGTGGTCGGATGATGCGAGCCGCATTCCGTGCTGTGGGCTTAACGGAAGTCATGCATATGTCCCTATGCAGTCCCTCTGAGTCCCATCAGGTGAAAATCAATAATCCCGTAGCGATCGAGTATGGAGCTTTGCGCGGCGACTTGCTCACCAATTTGATTGATGCTTGCGCCTTCAATATCAATCAAGGTAATGGCATCTTGAATGGGTTTGAAATTGGACGGGTGTTCTGGCTCGATGAAGCAGGTAGCGATGAAACCGATCGCATTGCAGGTATTTTTGGCGGCGACCCCACCGTAGGCGCATGGCAACATGATTCTAAGCCTCTGAACTTCTATGAAGCGAAAGGACTACTAGATTCCGTTTTCCATAATCTCTCGGTCACTGTGGAATATCAACCCGATCAAAAGGATGAGCGCTTACACCCTGGACGCACCGCTTCTCTATGGATTTCTGGTGAACGCCTCGGTACATTTGGTCAATTGCATCCACAACTACGCGCTGAGAAGGAACTTCCTGACGAGATTTATGTGTTTGAGCTAGATTTCTACACCTTGCTCGATGCAATGATGAAGAAATCAATTCCCACTTTCCAGTCTTTCTCGACTTACCCCAGTAGCGATCGCGACATTGCGTTCTTTGCACCCCTCAAATTTACCGTTGCCGATATTCAGCGATCGATTACCCATGTGGGTGGCGAGTTGCTCGATTCCGTCACCCTCTTCGATCAATATATTGGTAAAAGTGTTCCCGAAGGTTCGCGCAGTCTAGCCTTCAGACTAGTTTATCGAGCTAGCGATCGCACCTTAACCGATGCCGATATTAATCCAGTTCATCAGAAAGTCCGCGATTTACTCGAAGAGAAGTTCCAAGCAACTTTGAGGAGTTAGTTTTTGGCTAACATAAGTTCAAGATAATTTCAAACAAAGAGAGTGGGTGCTATGCAAATCCTCTCTCTTTGTTTCAAAAGTAAAAGCCCTGCTAAGCAGGGCTTTTACTTTTGGGCTTTTAGAAGGGGTTTGCTACGTAAACCCCTTCTAAAAGCCCGTATCAAATTATCCCTAACTCATGTTAGTTATGACTGTTGAAAAATACAGATGGTGAGAGATTAAAAAACTTAGATAGTTTTTCAATATGCTCGAGAGTAAACTTCCGATTTCCTTTGAGAACTGCCGATACAATTGACTCAGTTTTGAAAATAGGGACTAAATCTTTCTGTTGAAGCCCAAATTCATTAATTAATGCTTTAAGCAATTCAACACCACTTAAATCTGGAATAGATACGCATTTTTCTTCATATTCAGAAATAAGCATACCTAGAATGTTCAGGTAGTCTTGTTTTTCTGAAGTTATCTCACCTGAATCAATTAATTTATCAATTACATTTTGAACTGAGATTAAATCTTCTTCTGATTTGATAGGACGAGGAGGAAATTCTTGTAAGAGCTTGATATAGTTACGTGCTTCGATTGTAAGCATATTTTTATACTATTTGATAATAGAGATTTGTTAGTACCTTGCTAATACCAATCATCTTTCTTCCAGTCATTTCGATCATATTCGGCATGGGGCATAACACTACGGATAAAGACTTTTTGATATTTGTAATCAATAAAAGCAACTAAACGGTATTTATTCCCTCCTATATTAAAGACTGTAAGATTTTTTACTTGATCGGCTGAGGCAAAAACTTCACGCACTTCTATAAAATTCTGCCATTTAGCAGTAACCGCGATCTTATGCCAAAGGAGTAAACTTGTTTTTGAGTCTGGATGCTTTTCCCAAAATTCGCTGAGGCGAGATCTAGTAATAATGTGCATATATTAGATCTTAGCAAATTGCGAAGTAGTGTACAAGAGCAACTTAATGTATTCAATTCTTATATTACTGTCCAGAAGAAAAAGCCTTGCTACGCAAGGCTTTTTCTTCTGGAATTAGATTATTCTGAACTTAATAAGTTAATTAAGGCGATTGCGCCACTTGGCTAATTTGTCCTTGGTATCCCTATCGATGCGATTGCCTAATAGATTATTGGTATTAGCCTTTTGCGGTCTTTGCCGACTTTGTACCGATCGCAAAGTTGCTTCTACTTCTTGCTCTAGAGCCGTTGCTGATAACCACTCTGCGCCAAAGCCAACGGCAGTAAGTTGCTGAGCGCGATCGGAAGTGACCACGATAATTCTTTTTAAATGCCTGAGCGGATCGCGTCGGTATTTGCCACATTGACGCTCAATATAAGTATCAGCAGTTTCGTTATGATCGGTGAAATATAGTTTGAGATTTTTGGTAATCCTTTCGGCTTTGGCGGGTGTAGCCTGCACATAGGCATCAAAGACTAAGGTGGTTTTATAGCCGTGATAGGCGCTAAAGTTGACCATTGTCTCGGTTAAATGCGATCGCGCCACATCAAACCCCCGCAGATCGCGAATTTCCTGCAAGTGTCGCCATAGACCAATTACGTTATAACCGTCCACCAACATTACTGGTGGATGTTCCGCAGACATTAAGATCAACCATTAGCTAAAATTACCTATTTTAATTCTGACACTAGACTTTACAAATGTTGCGTTTCTTTTGAAATCCCTTGTTCAACATTTATAGCTGCTGTCACTTCTATTAAGACCCAAGAAGAGAAAGGCGGCGCGAAGCACCGCCTTTCTCTTCTTGGGTCTTATGTCCTGATACACTTGGCGACAGCTATACTTGCATTTACTTTGGTAATGACTCTGATAGCTTTATCGAATCTACCCTAGGTGGTATAGTGTGTTAAGAAATATAAAGTATTATTAATTCAAGCAAAGATTTTTAAAGTCTGAAAATCAAAACACAAAGGAGATAATTGCAATGTCTGACACTACAGAACCCAAATTTGGTTTTAATAACTTCGCTGAAACTTGGAACGGTCGTCTTGCAATGCTTGGCTTCGTTATCGGTTTAGCGACAGAGTTGCTCACTGGTCAAGGTATTCTTTCTCAAATTGGCTTGCTATAGTTTTAATTAAAAAAGGGGCGGCGCTAAGCGCCGCCCCTTTTTTATGCTTTTAAATATTCGAGGACTTGTTGAAAAAGCTGCACGATCACTTCTTCGCCATTGTCCCGAATGAAAATATCAAAGTTCGGATGTGAGTTCGCCTCAATCAACCAGTAATTACCTTGATCATCTAAGGCAACATCTACACCCACATAGGCGATCGCCATTTTCTGAAAAATTGGTTGAATGAATTGATCAATCGCCTGTATCACTTGAGCATCATTTACTTGTTTAGCGATCGCCCCTTCCCAATGCAACGGGCTAAGATTACCTGTAAACACTGCTTGAGAAATATCCTTTTCGTATAAAACTATTTGCTCTTGATTAAGGCAAACAGAACGATATTCTTTAACAATATTGATAGGTTCCTGTACCAGTACTACATAATCATAATTTTTACTATTAACGTTGAAAATATGATCTAAAGCTTTACGAATTTCTGGCAAGTTAGTACATTTAAAAACGTTATTTCCACCCGATCCTCGATTCCTTTTGATAATAACTGGTAACGCGAAATTTCTTTCTATCTCGGCAATGATTATATCGATAGAAGGGAATTCTAAATACTCTAAATACTTTTCATCACAGTAAGGAGAAATAAAAGATATCGTGCGCGGCATCTTCACCACATCCTGAAAGATTTGATAAAAATACTGCTTGTCCTTAAAGATCTCAGCAACAGATTGTGGCGTTAAAGGTGTTGAGTAGTTAGTGAAATAATACTCGCGATCGCTAATTTTGATCTTAACCACATTCTGATTCGGATGCAAAATTTCGTAGTCAATAGATGATTTTTGGCAAGCCTGTATGAGCATTCTGATGTTAGTCAGCATGATTTCTTAATTCCATTATTCTCTCCCAAAAAATAGAAGGGGTGCAATGCACCCCTTCTATTTTTTTAAGCAAGAGCCTGTCTTAACTGGTTTTCAGCAGCTTCTAGGGCTTCTGGTAACTTGCTGGCATCTTTACCACCCGCTTGGGCGAGGTTCGGACGACCGCCGCCACCACCGCCGCAAATTTTGGCGATCGCGCCGATAAATTTGCCAGCTTGTAAGCCTTTGGCGTTGACCTCTTTGCTGAAGGAAGCAACCAAGGTTACTTTGCCATCTTCCGTAAAGGAACCGAGAACTACGGCACTGTTGCCGAGTTTAGCTGAGAGTTTTTCAGCAGCAGATTTCAATGCTTCGGCTTCAATGTCAGGGAGTTGGGCTACCAAGACCTTGAAATCACCAACGGGTTGAGCTTCGGTTAGGAGGCTATCAGCTTTGACTAAAGCCAGTTGTTGCTTGAGAGTTTCCACTTCTTTTTGGGAATTTTTCAACTCGTTCTGCAAGCCTGTAATCCGCTCACTAATTTCTTCGGGCTTGATTTTAAAGCGATCGCTTAAGTCCTTGGTGATGTTGTCTCGCACGGTTAGATATTCCAGAACTGCTTGACCTGCGATCGCTTCAATGCGTCGCACACCAGAGGCAACGCCAGTTTCAGAAATAATTTTAAATACGCCGATTTCACTGGTGTTCTTAACGTGCGTACCGCCGCAAAGTTCCATCGATACGTTAGGAATATCCATCACGCGGACTTCAGCGCCATATTTTTCACCGAACATGGCGATCGCGCCTTTAGCTTTGGCTTGGGCGATGGGCAACACTTCAATTACGGAGTCATGGGCTTCAGCAATCCAGTTATTGATTTGGAGTTCGATTTGCTGGATTTCTTCGGCGGTGACGGCACGATTGAGATTAAAGTCAAAGCGGAGGCGATCGCTATCAACGAGAGAACCTGCTTGAGAAACGTTAGAGTCAACGATTTTCTTCAGGGCTGATTGTAATAGGTGGGTAGCGGTATGGTGGGCTTGGATGCGGCGGCGCTCGGATACGGCGATTTGAGCATTGACATGATCACCGACCGCAATTTCGCCGCGTTCAATTTGTCCAATATGGATAAATAAATCAGCCTGCTTTTGCACATCACTGATTTTCGCGATCGCTTCACCAATAGCGAGATAACCTGTATCCCCGACCTGCCCACCAGACTCCGCATAGAAAGGCGTGCGATCTAGTACGATTTGGACTTTGCTGCCTGCGATCGCCTTTTTCGTCAGTTCACCATTGACCAGAATTGCTTTGACAGTAGCGGTACTACTGAGTTCTGTATAGCCAAGAAATTCTGTCTTACCAATTTCCTTAGCGATATTTACCCAGTTATCCTTGGCTAATAAATCAATATCTTCATGGGCAGCTTGCGATCGCTCCTGTTGCTTCTTCATTTCTAACTCAAAGCCATCGGCATCAACCGTAAAACCTTCCTCTTCGGCAATCTCCTGTGTTAACTCAAGGGGGAATCCGTAGGTATCATAAAGAGTGAAGGAATCAACACCCGAAATGGTTTTGCTAGCTTTGACTTCAGGTTTAGCCAGAATTTCTTCTAACAACTTCTCACCACGCTCTAGGGTTTGTAAGAAGCGAGTCTCTTCGATTTTGATTTCATCTTTGATTACCTGCTCTCTTTCGCGAGTATTGGGATAAACCGACTCAGAAAGAGCGATCGCAACTTCGGCAACTTCGGAGGCAAATGTTCCTGAAATGCCAATTAAGCGCCCATGACGAACGACTCGACGCAGGAGGCGGCGCAAAATGTAACCACGTCCAACGTTCGAGGCATTAATTCCATCGGCAATCATATGGACAACCGATCGTACATGATCGCCAATCACCTTGAGCGAAGTTTTGACTTTTTCATCGCTCTTATGATAATCAAGCCCTGCAATATCCGCCGCTTTTTTGATGATTGGGAAGATTAAATCGGTTTCGTAATTATTAGGAACGCCTTGCAATACCTGCGCCATCCGTTCCAAGCCTAAGCCCGTATCAATATTCTGTTTCTTCAGCTTGGTCAGATTCCCTTGAGCGTCACGATTCAATTCCATGAAGACAAGGTTATAAATCTCTAGAAAACGCGAATCATCTTCTAAATCAATATGCTCATCACCCAATTCTGGATGGAAGTCATAATAGATTTCCGAGCAAGGTCCACAAGGTCCCGTTGCGCCCGATGCCCAGAAGTTATCATCACCCATGCGTTGAATCCGATGAGCAGGAATCCCGATCGCATCGCGCCAAATCGCAAACGCATCTTCATCGGTGTGATAGACACTGACCACAAGGCGATCGGGTGGTAGTTGAAATACTTTAGTGACTAGTTCCCATCCCCATGCGATCGCTTCTTTTTTGAAATAGTCACCAAAGCTGAAATTCCCTAACATTTCAAAAAAGGTATGGTGACGCGCAGTTCTACCCACATTCTCGATGTCATTGGTACGGATACATTTCTGAGATGTGGTGGCGCGAGGCACTTCAGGCTCTTGTTGCCCTAAAAAAATCGGTTTGAATGGTAGCATTCCCGCGATGGTGAGCAGTACGGTGGGATCGGCGGGGACGAGGGAGGCGCTAGGTAGTATTTTGTGATTACGCTCTTCAAAGAATTTGAGGAATTTCGCACGAATTTCAGCACCAGTAAGGGAGGGAAGGCTAGCCATGAACTTATGATTTAGGGTTTGATTTCAAGATTTAGGTGAAAAGCGATCGGTCGCTAAAAATCCGTAAACAATATTACGAATTGGCATAATTTGTCCATCTAGTATTATGCCACTAAGTTCAGACTGTCGAGGCAATTCATGAATTGCTTCTATGGTTAGGGACTTGCTATTAATTAAAGTGCCTCTGGCTTCGGCTCCGCTCAGCCAACGTTAGCTGAGCGGAGCCGAAGCTATGCAACTTGGTAGGACTTTTTTCTCAGCAAGTGCTTTAAGAAAAAATTAGTAAAACTGTTAGGATCGATCGCAATAAGTTTTGAAAATTGGTGACTATCGTGGATGCGATCGCTGTTAGCTCTCTTGCGCTCAATATTGTGTTGGGACTATTCATCCTCATGTATATATTTCGCATCGTGATGACATGGTATCCCCAGATTCCCCTCAAGCAATTTCCCTATAGCCTGATCACTTTCCCCACTGAGCCTTTATTATTCGTGCTGCGGAAATTAATCCCACCCATCGGCGGCATTGATATTTCCCCCGTGATCGGTGTTGGCATTTTCAGCCTTTTGCGCGAAATGTTGCTCGGTCAACAAGGCATTTTGACGATGCTGCAATAGAAAAGTGGTGCTAAGCGCCACTTTTCTATTTTGGGGTTTTAGCTATATCTAGAAAAACTTGCTATAATTAAAAATTGTGATTATTTCAAGAGCGTAAGTTTTGATAGAACGCTATACGTTACCCGAAATGGGTCGGTTATGGACGGATCGCCATAAATACCAAACTTGGTTGCAAGTTGAGATCGCCGTTTGCGAAGCACAGGCAGAACTAGGATATATTCCTGCCGATGCTGTCGAAGAAATTAAGGCGAAAGCAAACTTTGATGCCGATCGCGTCAATGAAATTGAGTTAACGGTCAAGCACGACATGATCGCGTTTTTGACCAACGTAAATGAATATGTAGGTGATGCAGGGCGCTATATTCACCTCGGTTTGACTAGTTCTGATGTACTAGATACGGCTCTAGCAGTGCAATTAGTCGATAGCTTAGAAATCATCCAAGCCCAGTTAGAAGAAGCCATCCAAGCGATTCGCTACCAAGCCCAACAACATCGCTACACGATTATGTCGGGTCGGACGCATGGTATCCATGCCGAGCCAATTACCTTTGGATTTAAGCTGGCTGGCTGGTTAGCGGAAATGTTGCGCCATCGCGATCGCCTCTTGAACTTAAATAAAACGATCGCTGTTGGCAAAATTTCGGGCGCAGTCGGTACTTATGCCAATGTTGACCCACGCATTGAAGCGATCGCCTGTCAAAAGTTGGGACTACAGCCCGACTGTGCATCAACGCAGGTAATTTCTCGCGATCGTCATGCCGAGTTTTCGCAAGTATTAGCCCTAATCGGCGCATCGATTGAGCGCTTTGCCGTCGAAATCCGTAACCTTCAGCGTACCGATGTCCTCGAAGTGGAAGAGCATTTCACCAAGGGACAAAAAGGCTCCTCAGCAATGCCTCACAAACGCAATCCGATCCGTTCGGAGCGTTTAACGGGTATGGCGCGTTTATTACGTGGCTATGCGACTACGGCTCTGGAAAATGTTGCCCTATGGCATGAACGCGATATTTCCCACAGTGCGGCGGAACGGGTATTGCTGCCTGATAGCTGCATTCTCACGCACTTCATGCTCCGCGAAATTACCGATTTGACCAAAAATCTGTTGGTGCATACCCACAACATGGAGCGCAATCTCTACTGTTATGGTGGTGTAGTGTTTAGTCAGCAGGTGCTGCTCGGACTGGTTACTAAGGGCTTGAGCCGTGAAGAGAGTTATGCGATCGTCCAGAAAGCTGCTCACCTTGCATGGAATAAAACCGACGGTGATTTCCGTAAGTTAATCAGTGAAGATGAAACTGTGAAGAAAACTTTCTCTGAAGAAGAGTTAGCCGCTTGCTTCGATCCCAATAAGCATTTGAAGAATCTTGACCAGATTTACCAAAGATTAGGGATTTAAAAAAGGCGGCGCGATGCGCCGCCTTTTTTATTATTCAACCGCAAAGGTAATCGCGACTACGGCGCGGATATCTTTGTCGATGGTGGTGGTATTGTATGCCCCACTGTTGCTGACTTCGGTGGAATATCGGGCGGTAATTTGGAAGACATCGGTTTCGGCTTTGCGGATTGTGCCGAGGCGACTGCCTGAGACATTGACGATCGCTTCGCCTCTCGCCTTAGCATCCTTAGTCGCTTCCGAAATCATATCGACTCGCAATTTACCAAGTTCAGTGTAGAGATATTCCGCAGGTTCGGAAATGAAGGGCAGACCATCATTAATCAATTCCGTACTCGATCGCGCGATCGCGGTAATTGCATCGACATCTTTGGAACGAATTTCAAAACGTTGGACGAGGCGATAGGCAATGGTTCGACCTGTTTGCACGCCATTACTATTTGTTTCGGGAATCGGTTGCGTATCGATCGCACTTAGGGTGATCGCCTCATTGGGAATATTTTTGCTCTTGAAATAGGCTTGTACCTTTTCGGAATGGCGCTTCAGTTCTTGGTAGGCGAGGGGCAATGTGGCTTGCTGACTAGAAACAGAACTTCGCCAAATCACAAAATCGGAACGGATCGGACGAGTTGAGGAACCAATTACGGTAAGGTTGTCATTTGACCTAAGCGATCGCAGGGCATTTCCTGCAAGATAGGCGCTACCGACAAGAGCGATCGCGAGGGCAAGCATTCCGCTAAATAGTTGGGGAAATGCTTTGGGGGTTGGGGCGTTAGATTCTGGCAGCATGGCTTTGTGAGGAATCACTAAGTTAGCTGACGCAGAGAATTGGAATTGGTTACGAGATGAAATAAATCGCAACGATCATATTCCCGAAGTTTTCCTATCATTTCTTAGGTTGCCCTTATGATTGAAAATAATGCTTTGCTAACGCTCGATAAAAACATAATTTTGCAAGATGAAATTAGCCGATCTCGATCTTGAAATCGTAAATGCAAATAGTACGGTGTTATCTTGTGAGGAGGCGATCGCATTGTTGCAAGAACACCGTGAGGTGATCGCGCAGTTTCATGTTTCAGCTTTGTTTTTGTTTGGCTCGGTGGGTAGAAATGAGGCAAATGTTAAAAGTGATGTAGATTTGTTGGTGGAATTTGAGAAGCCTGTCGGTTTATTTACATTTGCACGGTTACAGCGTTATTTGGAAAGGGTTTTAGGCTGTGCGATCGATTTGGGGACACCTGATTCTTTGCCGCCTTATTTTCGTGATATCGTGCTAGCAGAATCACAACCTGTCTTCTAGAATTAAAGTATGAGCGATCGCATCGAACAATTTCAGAAAGCTTCGCGTAACTTGCAGCTACAGCCCCTTTTGACTGAAGAGGAGCGCCAAAAATTTATGGTGGATTATGGCAGCGAGTGCATTGATTCATTGGAGCAGAAGGTTTCAGGTTGCGATGAAAATACTAATCAGTTCGTGTTTGCGGGTCATCGTGGTTGTGGCAAGTCGACCTTGCTATGTGATTTTGCTCAGCAAATGGAGGGACAATTTTTTACGGTGTTTTTCTCAATCTCTGATTTAATTCAGATGAAAGAGATCAGCCATATTAATATTCTGTTTGCGATCGCCTTGAAGATGATGGAAAAGGCGGAACGGGATAATGTAAAAATTGCTGATGACAAAAAACAAGCTTTTTTTGATTGGTTTAAGGAACGCACGAAGACAGAAACCGTTGAGCTAAAGGGTCAGATGAGTGCGGGTTTGAGTCTGTTTGATGTGATTAAAAGTAAGCTCTCGACAGAACAAAGTACTAAGGAAGAGATTAAGACTAAGTTTACGCAAAATTTCCGTGATTTGATAGAGACTTTAAATGAGATTGCGACGGAAATTAAGTTAGCAACAAAGTTAGAAATTTTGGTCATCGTTGATGATCTGGATAAGACGGATTTGGCACAAATCGATGATATTTTTCAAAAGAATCTCAAGGCTTTACTTCAGCCTAAATTCATTATCATTTACACAGTGCCGATCGCGACGATTCGTGATGGTAAGCTGAAAAAGTATATTGAAGATGAGACGGGTAATCGCATTTTTGTAATGCCTGTGCTGAAGCTGTATCCGATGGGTGAAAGTCGTAAGCCTGACGGTAAAGCAAATCCTAATGCGATCGAGATTTTGCAATCGGTATTAACGCGACGGATCGATCCTGATTTGTTTGAGGTTGGAATTGAGGTAAAAATTGCCCTGAATAGTGGTGGTGTGTTGCGTGAGGTGATGCGAATTACGAAGGAGTGTTGTGATCTAATCTTGGTGAAGTTAAGGCAGCAAATGCGGCGTAAGCAAAATATTGAGAATTTGAAAATCGATCAAGCGATTTTGGCTGAGGCTCTGGATAATATTCGCAATGACATGAAGATTACTTTGAGTAAGAGCGATCGCCAAATTTTGCTACAAACCTATGCAAACTATACGCCCGATGATCCTAAAGAGCAAGAGTTTTTGGATTTGTTGCATAATCTAGTAGCGATCGAATATCGCAATCGTGAGAGTTGGTATGATGTGCATCCCTTGATGGTGGAGCAGTTGAAGATTGAGAAGTTGATTCCGTAAGTAATGTCATCTGCCCCCTAAATCCCCCAATACTGGGGGATTTCAAGATATTCTTGTTCCCCCAGTATTGGGGGCTAGGGGGCGAAACCTGTAGCCGTAGCAAGAGAAAATGTCTGACTTAATCGTTCTCAATGAGGAAAATGCGAAGGTGTACGATCGCTTGGTCGTATCCCTTGAAGCTGGTTTGGGAACCTTGCAGATTTTGCTGGCGGTATGTGATAACTCGGCTTTGCGGCAGGAGATCATTCGCCGCTACGAAGAGGAGTTAGAAGCGCAGGGGGTAAAGGTCTATCGGTTGGCGCTAAATCCTGATGAGCCAAGTTTGTTACAGGCTTTGATCGATGGCAAGATAGAGAAGAATCAACAGGCGATCGCGACGGTATTGGGAGCGGAGAAGTTAAGTAATTTAGGTACGAATAATCGCGAGAAGTTAGATAGTTTTTTGGGATATTTGCAATGGACGCGGGAGGCTTTGCGGGGTTATCCTTTGCCGATTGTGTTGTGGTTGCCTTCGTCTTTGTTAGTGGAAGTCGCCAAAAAAGCGCCCGATTTTTGGAGTTGGCGCAGTGGTGGGACGTTTCAGTTTGGCTTTGCGAAGTTGGATTTGCCAATAGATGCTGGTAAAGATCCAATCTTCAAGCCCATCGATAATCCTCAAAAATCAAGTTCGGTTCTGTCGATCAAACAATTAGAAGCTTCTCTTGCTGAGGCTAAGGTTACTTGGGGTGAGGATAGTTCTAATATTGAACCAATTTATGCAAATTTGGGCAAGCTTTATGCAGATAGGGTTTCAGATGGTGAAACGGATGATCGAGAAAGAGAAATTGTTTTAGCAGAAACTTATCTCATGCGTGCAATTTATCTACAGAAAAGATATAAGCGCAAATCTGATCTGACATATTCGCTAAATAGCTTGGCTTATATGTATAAGTTTCTTGGTTATTGGGATAAAGCGGAAGCCCTTTATAAAGAATCGCTCCAATTGCGAGAAGAACTAGATAACAAAGCAGGAATTGCATTTATTTTGGGACATCTAGGAGACATCGAGCGCAATCGAGGCAACTGGGATGCGGCGGAATCTCTCTACAGGCAATCTTTGCAATTAAGAACTGAATTAGGCGATCGCGCGGGTATGGCAAGTTCTTGGGGAGTATTGGGAGACATCGAGCGCAATCGTGGCAACTGGGATGCGGCGGAATCTCTCTACAGGCAATCTTTGCAATTAAGAACTG
>VFQS010000406.1_pt1 | contig 50117 bp, 47 predicted proteins | sample 3512361 | NCBI WGS metagenome assembly VFQS01 (sample SAMN10412375, study PRJNA504923) | tailings metagenome | isolation source: Relicate 1 Philex TSF3 active mining | place: Philippines | reverse complement strand
TTTTCAGGGCAGACCACCAAATCTAGTCCATGGCTACGCGCACGGTCAAACCGGCGTGTATTGGCCTAGATCGGGAAGTTGTGCTGTACGGCCTTGTGAAAGTCCGTTCCACAGCAAGGAGCGCAACTATAGGGGGTGGGGCGGATGGGGTCAAATCGCAGGCTACTCCCCCACGGGAAACCTAGTCTTAAGCAGATATAGTCGAAAAGTATGCTTTTTATGCGTAAAAAGTAGATATTTTGGCTACTTTGGCTCGCCTTAGATCAGCTCTACTGCAGCGAGATCGCGCTTTCCTTTACGTAAAACCGCATATTTTCCGCATAAAAAGTGGGATTTTTCTAGGCGGAAATCTTCACCTGAAATCTTCTCATTATTGAGATATGCGCCACCTTCTTTGACTATCCGACGTGCAGCCGATTTTGATTCAACGACCCCGGTCGCAGCCAACAGATCCACCCAGGTTGGAATTTCTTCTCCTTTTTTCACCTGAGTGCGAGGCAATTCCGCCAAAGCTGCAGTCAGCGTTGCTTCATCAAGTTCGGTGATATCACCTTGTCCAAAGAGCGCGCGTGCGGCAGCTTCAACTCTTTGACAGATTTCAGGGCTGTGTACCAATGAGGTTAATTCACGGGCAAGTTCTCGATGAGCTTCCCGTGCTCCTGGATTTTCATTATGCAATTTTTCGAGAGCTTCAATTTCTTCGCGTGACTTGAATGAAAATACCTTGAGGAATTTAATGACATCTTTATCATCGGAATTGAGCCAATATTGGAAGAACGAATAAGGAGACGTCATCTCTGGATCAATCCAGACTGCGCCTCCTGCTGTTTTACCAAATTTTGATCCATCTGACTTAGTGAGTAGAGGAACTGTCAGCGCATGTGCAGAACCACCAGTTGCACGACGGATTAAATCTAAACCGGCGGTGATGTTTCCCCACTGATCGGACCCTCCGATTTGTAGAGTGCAGTTATAGCGACGGTAAAGTTCAAGATAATCCATCGCTTGCAAGACTTGATATGAAAACTCGGTATATGAAATACCATCTTTCTCAAGCCGTGATGAGACTGCATCTTTATTGAGCATTTGATTGACGCTGAAGTGTTTACCAACATCGCGTAGAAATTCGATTGCAGACATAGGCGCAGTCCAATCCAGGTTATTCACCATTCGAGCAGGATTTGATGCGCTCTCAAAATCCATAAACTTAGAGAGTTGACCCTTGATGCGATTGACCCATTGCTCGACTACATCGGTTGTATTGAGGCTGCGTTCCTCATTTTTGCCGCTGGGATCGCCCACCAAACCGGTCGCTCCTCCAACCAAAGGGAGGGTGTGATGGCCAGCCAATTGAAAGCGGCGGAGAACCAGCAGCACAACAAGGTTTCCAACGTGAATACTCGGAGCGGTTGGATCAGTACCTAGGTAGAGCGTTATTGGCTTCTTTAACGCTTCGCGTAACTCTTTTTCATCGGTTGTCTGCGAGATCAAGCCGCGCCATTTGAGGTCATCTAAGAGGTCGGTCATACCCGTAATCATCCACCCATCATCTCTGAAAATGCGTCGGCCTTGTCTCTGAATTCTTTTTCGTATTGTGCAGTGACTTTGGTGGCTTCTTTGAGCTGAGCCTTGAGCGATGAAGGGGATGTGCCCCCATGAGTTGTCCGTGACTCTAGCGCGCCATGCACAGTCAAAACATCGCGCACGCCTGAGGGAAGAGTTGGATGAATCGTAGAAAACTCTTCATCAGTGAGTTGATGCAATTGTCTACCAGTTGATTCACAGAGAGCAACACATTTGCCAGCGGCTTCATGTGCCTGCGCAAATGGAACTTTCTCTCTTACTAGGTAATCTGCAATTTCGGTCGCGAGAGAAAATCCAAGAGGAGCTGCAAGCGCCATCTTCTCAGAATCGAAATCTGTAGTTGCAATCATGCCAGTAACAGCCGGTAGAACGAGCAAGACTGTATCGAGAGAATCAAAGAGTGGTTCTTTATCTTCTTGTAGATCGCGGTTATATGCGAAAGGAAGACCTTTGAGCATTGTGAGAACGCCAGTGAGATTGCCAACTAAGCGACCAGCTTTTCCGCGGGCTAGCTCTGCCATATCTGGATTCTTCTTCTGCGGCATAATGGAAGAACCAGTGGAGTAAGCATCAGCTACTTTTGCCCAACCAAATTCGGTCGTTGCCCAGATGCACCACTCTTCACCGATTCGTGAGAGATGAATTCCAATCATAGAAAGAATAAAGAGCGCCTCAGCAACAAAGTCTCGGTCAGATACGCCATCAATGGAATTTGCAGCGCTGGAAGTAAATCCAAGACTGCGTGCAGTTACTTCTGGAGACAGAGGTAGAGATGATCCTGCCAATGCACCAGAACCGAGCGGGCTCACCAGTGCGCGGTCAAGCCAGTCTTCAATTCGATCAAGGTCTCTGGTGAATGCATGCACATGCTTAGCCAATTCATGGCCGAAGAGAACAGGTTGCGCATGCTGTAAGTGAGTAAATCCTGGCGCTGGACTGCTGCCGTACTCATCTGCCTTTGCAATCAAGGCACTTTGCAGAGATATCAATTGCTGAGCAACTTCAATCATGTGGTCAATTGCAAAAAGTCTAAGATCCGTTGCAACCTGATCATTGCGTGATCTACCAGCTCGCAGCGATCCTCCGACCGGACCTAACTTTTCAATCAATCCACGTTCCAGAGCGCTATGTACATCTTCATCGCTATCGATTGCGATGAATTTCCCGGAGGCTACATCTGCGATGAGTTCTTTAAGCGCTCCGCGAATGGAGTTCGCTACGGAATCTTCAAGTAACCCACTTGATTGCAAGATATCAAGATGAGCCAAGGATGAACGCAAGTCATAGGGAGCCAATCGCCAATCAAAGTGCACGCTTCGTGAGAGAGCGAAGACAGCCTCAGCTGGGCCTTGCGAGAATCGTCCACCCCAGAGCGCCATTACCTGCTCCCCACTTTCTTGAGTCCTCCGTAAGCGCGCAATTCTTTCGCGAGTTGGGCTCCTCCACTGGCTTTTCTAGACACTACGAGAACCGTGTCGTCTCCAGCAATCGTCCCGATAATCTCGGAAATTCCGGAATGGTCAAGCGAGCTGGCAAGTAACTGGGCTCCTCCAGGAGGAGTACGAACTACAACAAGATTCCCGCTGGCTTCGACTGAAATAATTAAATCCGCAGGAATCGGCAATGTTCGAGAAATAGTTTCTTCATCGTTTTCAGAAAGTTTGTAGATCGATTCTCCTGAATGTGAACGTCCACGAACAGCTCCAATCTCCTCCAGATCCCGACTTGCTGTCGCTTGCGTAACTGCAAATCCAGCCTTCTTGAGTTCCTTCACCAAGTCGGACTGAGAGTGGATAAGGCCTGCTTTGATGAGTGAAATAGCTTTCGCGCGTCGCGCAGTCACATTAGACATGTGAGACCTCCTGGAGCGCTTGCCTAAATATTCCAATAAATTTCTTTACCTGAGCCGTTGAAATATTGAGAGCCGGGGCTAAACGTATGACTGAAGCACTTGGAGCATTGATCAGCGCGCCCAGTTCTTGACACTTCTTGACGAGCTCCTTTGCCACTGGTTTATCGAGAGTAAGCCCAATCAAGAGTCCAGCACCACGTACTTCAGAAACTCCTGGAATGAGTGCTAACTCTGTGCGCAAAAGGATTCCCAATTCATCAACTTTCTGCAAAGTCTTCTCTTTTTCAATCGAAGAAATGACTGCTAGAGCTGCTGCCGTTGCAATGGGGTTACCGCCAAAAGTTGATCCGTGGTCTCCAGCCGCAAAAAGTTGTGAAGCAGAACCCATTGCAATCATGGCACCTATAGGTAATCCACCACCGAGACCCTTTGCCAACGTGATGACATCCGGTCTGATGCCGGAATACTCATATCCAAACCAATCCCCGGTACGCCCCATTCCTGTTTGGACGCAATCAAAGACAAGCAGAGCACCATTCTCGTCACAGTACTGACGGAGATTCTTTAAGTAGTCATCAGGAGGAACAATCACTCCTGCTTCTCCCATTATTGGTTCAACAATGACCATGGCGGTTTTCTTATTAATTGCACGTCTCATCGCAGAACTATCACCAAAAGGCACATGCTTAATTCCTTTAATCAACGGTTTAAATGGATTCCGCTTCGAAGGCTGGCCGGTCAAGGAGAGCGCGCCCATAGTGCGACCATGAAATGCCTCCTGAGTTGCGACGATTCTATCTTTACCGGTCTTACGAGAAAGTTTAAGAGCAGCCTCATTGGCTTCTGCTCCTGAATTGCAGAAGAAGGTTCGTGCAGAACTATCTCCAGTCATTTTCTGCAGTTTTTGCGCAAGTTCTAACACATTGGGGTGTGCATAGAAGTTACTAACGTGACCTAACGTCGCAATCTGCTTGCTCACAGACTTTACGATTGCCGGATGGGCATGTCCGAGAATATTCGTAGCGATTCCTGCCAAGAAATCTAAGTAAGTAACTCCATTTGAGTCTCTTACAATTGATCCCTTTCCTGAAACAAGTTCAAGCGACGGTGTGCCGTAATTGTCTTGAACTGTCTTTTCCCAACGCTTCATGCAATCACCAGTGTTCCGCCCTCACCAAGGAGGGCACTCTTAAGGGCTGAGGGATTTGTTCCATCGATAACGCGAACTGCTTTTGCACCCGCTGCTATTGCATCCAAGCAAGCCTGAACTTTAGGGGCCATTCCCTCCGCAAAAGTTGACTTTAAGGCCGCGAGTTCAGTCGCGTCTATTTCAGAGATTAAGGATTTCCTATCTGGCCAATGGCGATAAATTCCCTCTACATCAGTCATGATGATGAGCCACTGTGCATCTAGAGCTCCAGCAATTGCCGCCGCAGCCAAGTCGGCATTGACGTTGTAGCCCACTTCACCGTCTCTACTTGCCGCAATCGGAGAAATAACAGGTACTTTTCCAAGAGCAACCATTTCCTCAATAACTTTTGGATTGACTTCAGCAACTTCTCCGACAAGACCAAGATCTGCAGGTGTTCCATCCACCAATGTTTGGAGCGGATCAGCTACGAGAGTTCCTGTGCTTTTACCGGAGATTGCTACTGCATCAACACCCCGTGAGACAAGCGACTGTGCAATAGCCGGACCAACTTTGGAGGCGAGAACTTCTTCCACGACGCTAAACACTTCAGGAGTCGTGACTCTGAAGCCACCAACAAATTTCGATTCAATACCTGCACTTTTAAGAGCTTCACCAATTTGAGGGCCACCCCCATGTACCACAACCGGCGTGACTCCTGAAGCGACTGCTTCGACAATGGCCTGGGCAAAAGCGCCATGTTCATCGGTCATGGCGTGCCCACCGAATTTAATAACAATCATGTTGAGTACGCCGAATTCTCGTGAACATAATCGTGAGATAAATCGTTGGTCATAACTGTGGCTTGCGATGTGCCGATGTTGAGATCAATTTCTATTCTCACCATTCGATCGTCAAATGAGACTAGATTCTTATCTTCATATGGGGCGGAGGCATGAGCAACATGAACTCCATTGAGAATCACATCAATATTGAGTGCATCAATCTCTGCATCCGCAGTCCCTACTGCCGCAAGTACCCGACCCCAGTTTGGATCAGCTCCAAAGATTGCACATTTGAGTAGATTATTTCTGGCACAGGCGCGCGCGACTGCAACCGCATCGTCTTCAGTTGCCGCACCTTTGACCATAATTGCAACCGTCTTTGTGGAACCTTCTGCATCGGCTATCAATTGCGATGATAAGGAGCTACAAATCTCCATGAGAGCGTCTTCGAAATCCTCTTCTGATAGCGAAATTTGAGATGCTCCGCTGCCCATGAGAAGTACAGTGTCATTGGTTGATGTGCAGCCATCTGAATCTATGCGGTTATAAGTACGATCGGTTACTCTTGAAAATATTTCCTGGGCGCTGCTGGGCAAAATAGCATCAGTCATGACAACCGATAACATCGTGGCAAGGGCTGGAGCAAGCATGCCAGCTCCCTTAGCTATCCCAGCGAATTGCACTCCTTGGATAGTTTTTGTCGCTACTTTGGCGACGCTATCAGTGGTCATAATTGCCTGAGCAACATCTGCAAGTGAATCTCTATGTAAATTTGCCGAAAGTTTTTCTATCCCCGCCATGATCTTGGGCATAGGTAAAAGTTCGCCAATGAGTCCAGTTGAGCAGACGACTACTTCACCGGATGAGATCTGAAGTAGCTCACCCACTTTCTCTGCCGTGTGATGGGTGTCTGCAAATCCCTGTGGACCGGTACACGCATTTGCACCACCAGAATTTAGTATCGCAGCTCTTACTAACTTTCCTTTGGTTACTTCGCGAGACCAGAGAACTGGTGCTGCAACTACTTTGTTTGATGTGTATACAGCGGCAGCATCAAAAAGTGGTCCAGTGTTTTCAATCAGAGTGAGATCTAGAGAACCTGAAGATTTCAATCCAGCCGCGATTGCAGCGCCCCGAAATCCCTGTGGAAGCTGGTTCATACGCCTAGCCCATCAAAACGCAACCCCGCAGCCTCATCAAAGCCGCACATAAGGTTCGCATTCTGGACTGCTTGAGCTGCAGCACCTTTACCTAGATTATCTATCGCTACTGAAACTACTAAGCGAGAAGTATGTTGATCAACAGCAACCTGCATCTGTACATGATTGGACCCAATCAAAGCTGCTGTTTTCGGCATAACACCTTGAGGCAGAACTGTGACAAATTGAGAGCCAGCAAAATAATCAGCGTAAAGCTGATGGACATCGTTAGTAGATCTATTTTGTGACATCTTTGCTGTGATTGTGGCAAGGATCCCTCTGGGCATAGGCGCTAAAATCGGAGTAAATGAAATTTTGGCAGAGATTCCGGAGATCCTAGTTAATGACTGTTCAATCTCTGGTGTGTGTTGATGGACTCCCCCAAATTTATACGAAGCCAATGAACCGGAAACTTCACTAGCTATGAGATTTATCTTTGCACTTCTTCCTGCGCCAGTTGTGCCTGAAGCTGCAACAACGACCACATCGCTCAGATCCGCAAATGAGGATGCGGGTGCGGCTCCCAGCGCAATTGCTGTCGCGTAGCATCCTGGATTTGCAACCTTTGTGGAACTCTTTACCTCAGTCTTAAACGGTTCAAGGTCGGCAAGCCCATAAGTCCAAGTGCCGGCATGTTCTCCCCCATAATATTGTCTCCATTGTTCCGAACTTGTTAAGCGGTAATCCGCTCCCAGATCCACTATCTTCACTTTGTCTGGAAGTTGAGTGATAATTTTGGAAGATTCTCCATGCGGTAGCGCAAGAAAAACCAAATCACAAGAAGAAAACAGAGTTGACGAGAAGTTGCTGAAAGTTTTTCCTGCGTAACTCTGTAATTGCGGATGCACTGCAGTAATCAACTCTCCTGCATTGGAATGAGCAGAGATAGCAGCTACTTCGAAATGTGGGTGGAAGGCAAGCAAGCGCAGGAGTTCTCCTCCTGCATATCCACTCGCGCCTATGACTCCAATTTTCATGGGTCCAATATAGCATAAATATGCATTTGCATGCATATTTATGCAGTACGGAGAATGGCTCCTGTTGCCTTGGCTGCTGCCGCCACCGCTGATTCACGCATCTGCGTTACCTCAGCTCCTGTCAGCGTTCGATCTGGGGCACGGAAAACGAGCGAGAAGGCGAGCGAAATCTTTCCGTCACCTATTTTGTCATATCGATCAAAGAGCGTAATTGACTCAAGAAGCGCTCCGGCTCCCTCCCGAAGGGCGCTCTCTACTTGAGATGCGGTAACTCCAGAATCAACAATCAGGGCAACATCCTGTAGCGCTGCCGGCATAGTTCCAACTGATGTGGGTCGAACCAAATCAGATTGAGGAAGAGCGCTAAGTCCGACTGCGAAAGCAGCAGAGCGTTCTGGTAAACCGTACTTGGCTACGATGCGAGGATGTAGTTCGCCGGCATGAGCTACTGCTTTACCGTCGACAATCAGCTCTGCACATCGACCAGGATGCCAAGGAGCGTAATCAGAACGTTTGATGCTCCACTTAAGATTGCACAGTTGCAGAATGTCCTGTGCATAAGCGATAGCGTCTTGCCAGGTATATGAACGAGCCTTACCTTGCCAGTCCTCATTTTCATTTTTCCCAACAAGCAGTCCGGCCACGTGGTAGGCCTGCGGAGGAACGCTTGCAAATATCTCATCAATGACTTTTTGATCTGGTCGTCGTGAAAGATCTGGTGTGATGAATGGAACTAGTTTTTGAGAGCTACGGAAAATAGAGCCCATTTCAAAGATTGCGAAATCTTTAGCTCCACGGCTGATATTACGTTGCGCGACTTCAATGAGGCCAGGTACCAGATGTACCCTCATCAAAGGAAACTCTTCGGACATCGGATTGGCGATTCGATAGGTAGCTGCGCGTTCGCCTACAAATCCCATGAAGTCGATAGTCTCTTGATTGGTAAATGGGAAGGTCTGCACCTCCGCAAATCCTCGGTGAGCAAGCATCTGAGCAATTGTGCGACGACGTTTCTGTGTAGAAGTCAGAGAGGCATGCTTAGGTCGAGGCGGCAGAACCGAAGGGATTTTGTCGTACCCAATCATGCGAGCAACTTCTTCTGCAAAATCTGATGATGTCAGCAGGTCTGAGCGCCAAGAGGGTGGATCCACTTCAAAGGTCTTCTCATTGACATCACAACCGATGGTCCGCAGAATCTGGAAGATTTGAGAAGGAGAGACATCTACCCCCAAAATCCGAGAAATATATGCAGGGTCGATCTTTACTACAGGCGCAAAGCGAGGTTCTCCATCGACCACGGTTGCTACATGTTTCGCCGAACTGTTTTCAATCAAAAGCTGTACAAATCGAGCCGATGCAAATTCAGCTAACGATGGATCTACACCTCGTTCAAGGCGGCGAGAAGCTTCGGATGATAATTTGTGACGACGTGAATTCTTTGCAACACAGATCGGATCAAAACGAACTGCTTCAAGCGCAATCTCAGTAGTCGACTCTGAAATCTCAGAGAACGCGCCTCCCATAGTTCCCGCTAGAGCTAACGGCTGCTCATCATCACATACCATGAGGTCGTCTGGATCTAGTTGACGAACTTGTCCATCCAAAGTTGTAAAAGGTTGAACCTTGCCCGCGCGCTTGATAGTAAGGCCACCTTTAATCTTTGATTTATCAAAGGCATGAAGAGGTTGGCCTAATTCCAGCATGACATAGTTCGTCACATCAACTACTAGTGAAATCGAACGCATTCCCATTTTTTCAATACGGCGTCGCATCCATAAAGGTGTTGTGGCTGATGGATCAAAGTTTGACATCGTGCGCAAATAAAAGACCGAGGCGGTTGCATCATCGGCAATTTTTGCGGGCACTCCTACGCCGGTATCAGGAAATTTCAGCCCACGTAGCGCATCTACTGGATCCTTAAAGGATAGACCGAGTGCGCCAGCAACTTCTCGTGCGATTCCACGGATACTCAAGGCATAACCACGATCAGGATTGACCGAAATATCAAAGATGACATCGTTAATCATCAATCCAGCTATCGCATCATCGCCAATTTTCACCGAATCCGGTGCAAGAGTCATAATTCCAGAATGATCTTCCCCGAGCCCAAGTTCTCTAGCAGAACAGATCATCCCGTTGGATGTTTTCCCATATGTTTCGCGAGCCCCAATAGCAAAATTTCCAGGAAGTACAGCTCCGGGAAGGGCTGCGACGACAAAATCTCCTTTAACGAAGTTTGTAGCGCCGCAGATCACATAGCGAGTTTCTTTCTCACCGCAATTAAGACCTACATATCGCACAGGTTTTTTAAATTCAGTCAGTTCTTCGATGCTCATAATTTCAGCGAACACAACAGGACCAGTCAACCCCTCGCCCTGATGGATGATTTCTTCGACTTCGAAGCCCACGCGGATGAGCGCATCAGAAATCTCTTCTGCTGATACCGATACTGGAATATCAACGAACTCTCTGATCCAAGATAGAGGCGCGCGCATTTAAAGGCCAACTCCAAACTGGCGGGTAAACCTAAGGTCGCCTTCAACGATGTCATGCATGTCAGTGATGCCGTGGCGAACCATGAGCGTACGTTCGAGGCCCATCCCGAATGCAAAACCACTGTAAATATCTGTATCGATTCCACAGGTTGTGAGCACTTTAGGATTAACCATTCCACAACCGCCCCATTCAATCCAACGCCCATTGAAGAAGATATCTACCTCCGCACTTGGCTCTGTAAAAGGAAAGAAAGATGGTCGTAGGCGCGTGATTACGTCGGAACCAAACATGTGGCGCGCAAAATTATCGAGCACGCCTTTGAGATGGGCCATCGTGATTCCTTTATCGATGACCAACCCTTCAACCTGGTGGAACACAGGGCTATGTGTGGCATCTAGTTCATCCGCGCGAAAAGTGCGACCAGGACAGATCATGTAAATCGGTGGTTCTTGTGTGAGCATGGATCGGATTTGAACCGGTGAAGTTTGCGTGCGAAGAACCATTCCCGACTCAATCGGTTCGATAAAGAATGTATCTTGCATTGTTCTTGCAGGATGATCAGCTGGGATATTGAGGGCATCAAAATTAAGCCACCCTGACTCGAGTTCAGGTCCCTCTTCTACAGAGAATCCCTGTTCGATAAAGAAATCAGAGACTTCATTCTTAATAATCGTGATCGGGTGCAATCCCCCTCGATGACTTCTCTGTACCGGAAGAGTGATATCGACAACTTCTTCCAGAAGAACTTTGGCATCGCGTTGCGCCTCTAACTTCTCGGTAGCTTCTGCTAACGCTTGTGCAATCGCAGCTTTTGCATCACCGATCAATTTTCCAGCTGATGCTTTCTCCTCGGCAGACAATGAACCGAGGGCGCGACTAGCAAGAGATACCGGAGCCTTATCTCCCATATGGGCAAGGCGAGCAACTTTTAGCGCTTCCAGATCCGTTGCAGCTGAGAAAGCTAATTGTGCAGCGCTTACCCAGGATGCGATTTCCGCCGGATTCATGGCGCTCATTCTAACCTGCGACCTTGGTAGAAAGGGTGAACATTACGATGGAGGCGGCTGCCGACAAGTTGAGGCTTTCGGCACGTCCTGCCATTGGAATCGTTACTTCAGTTACTGATATACCAAGTGTCTGTGCATCGACTCCTCTCGCTTCATTTCCAAAAATAGCCACGCAATCACCTGAAATTGCTAGATCGAGTATGGAAGTTTTAGCATGAGATGAAAGCAAAAATTTTTGCATCTGAGGAAAACGGGTTGTGATTTCACTCAGTGAAATTTCTTCATAAATTGGCACATGCCACAGCGAACCTGCGGTAGAGCGAACTACCTTTGGCGAGTACATGTCAACGGATTCTGGTGATGTAATGACAGCAGATATGCCCATCGCATCCGCCGTTCGCAGAATCGTCCCAGCATTTCCAGGATCTTGAATTTGATAGAGATAGATGAAGCGAGAGTTTCCCGTGGTCTTCAGAGAAGCAATATCAAGTTCAGGCTTGTAACAGAGTGAAATGATTCCCTGTGGAGAAACAGTATCTGACATGGCTTTCATCACTGCCTCAGATACTTCAACAACTTCAGTCGAGTCAAAATCAAACTCAGCAATCTTGGCCATACCAAGTTCGGTAACGTAGACAGTTTTTACCCGTGGGCCATTTTTTGACGTGAAAGCTTCACGTGCACATTGCAAACCCTCTGCTATAAAGAGACCTTGCTCGCGACGTTCTTTTGCGCCTTTAGAACCAATGAGAGCCTTCACTCGCGCAATATGTGGCGAATGAAGGCTCTCAATCATTGGTTTTAGTTCAGTAATTACTGACTATGCAGATGCAAGGTGCTTACGTGCAACTTCCACGAGAGCCTTAAATGCAGCTGGGTCATTTGTCGCAATATCTGAAAGAACGCGACGATCTATTTCAAGTCCAGAAGCCTTGAGGCCCTGGATGAAACGGTTGTAGGTCATTCCATTCTCGCGCGCTGCAGCGTTAATACGCTGAATCCACAGCTGGCGGAAATCGCCCTTCTTATCCTTGCGATCATTGAAGGCGTAGACCATTGAGTGCGTAACTTGTTCTTTCGCCTTTGTAAAAAGACGTGAACGTTGCCCGCGGTAACCGCTGGCACGTTCAAGAGTTGTGCGACGCTTCTTTGCTGCGTGTACTCCGCGCTTGACTCTCATTTAGCCACGCTCCCTTACTTCAAACCAAGCATGCGCTTGGCTGTCATTGTGACGGTTGATTTTGCTGATGATTCTTGGCTCAAACGACGAGTAACGCGTGATGACTTGTGCTCCAAAAGGTGGCGCTTGCCTGCACGCTCGTGCATGATCTTTCCGGTTCCTGTGACGCGGAAGGTCTTCTTCGCACCACTGTGGGTTTTCATCTTTGGCATCTATCTTCTCCTGTTACTTCGTCGTTACTGCACTGGTAAAACTAAAGTGTCCCGAATCATTGGGCTGATTCAGAAGCTTTCGCAGCTGCTTTCTCTTTGGCAGCTCGCGCTGCTTTCTGTTCAGCAACAGCCTCGGTCTTCTTCTTGGTCGGGCCGAGAACCATCGTCATATTTCGACCCTCTTGCTTGGGGGCGAATTCAACGAAAGCTATCTCTTTCACATCTTCTGCAAGACGTTGCAAGAGTTTGAACCCAAGCTCTGGACGAGTCTGTTCGCGTCCACGGAACTTCATCGTTACCTTCACCTTGTCGCCACCCTTGAGAAACTTTTCAACTGCCGAGCGCTTGGTCTCGTAGTCGTGAGTCTCAATCTTTGGCGTCAATCGCACTTCCTTCACCACAATGTGGGTCTGGTTCTGACGAGCCTCGCGAGCCTTCTGTGCTACTTCGTATTTATATTTACCGAAGTCCATAATCTTGCACACTGGCGGATTTGCATCGGGGGCGATTTCTACGAGATCGAGTCCGATTTCATCTGCCATTGCTAGCGCTGCTTCAATATCTACAACTCCTACCTGTTCACCGGTGTAATTGATGAGACGGATTTGGGGTGTGCGGATACGGTCATTGATGCGCGGTTCTGTTGTGATTTCTGCTCCTATGTTCGGTTCTTGAGTATCCAAGTTGCCGCAAAAAACGCGCACCGCATAGGAAGAAAACTCTGACGAGCTTTTCTTACCGACTAACCAATCCGCCGAGGCAGTAGAGGTGGGAGCGGTGAGCTCCTCTTGCAGCAGCCGGGGCTACTGGTCTGGGGTAAGGCTACCTGAGCGGGGAGTAAAAGAAAAATTTATGCGAGTTTATGCGCCCATGGCGTGCAGCCCGCCATCCACGTGGATGATTTCCCCTGTTGTCTTGGGAAACCAATCGCTGAGGAGGGCAACTGCTGCTTTAGCTGCTGGTACGGGATCTGTGACATCCCATTCCAATGGACTGCGCTCATTCCACACCTTTTCGAATTCATCAAAACCAGGAATTGATTTTGCTGCCATGGTTCGGATTGGACCTGCTGCAACCAAATTGATGCGTACATTCTCCCCACCTAAATCACGAGCTAAGTATCGTGAAGTAGATTCAAGTGCGGCTTTGGCTACTCCCATCCAGTCATATTTTGGCCAAGCAACTTGCGCATCAAAATCTAAGCCAACAATTGACGCTCCAGTCTGGAAAGTTGGTCGACATGCAATCGCTAGCGATTTGAGCGAGTACGCAGATACATGAACAGCAGTTGCCACATCTTCCCAAGATGTATTGAGGAAGTTTCCACCTAGAGCCGCCTCGGGGGCAAAGCCAATTGAATGCACTACACCATCGAGATGTGGGACGTGTTGCTTAATCTCTGTAGCCAATCCATCAAGATGCTCCTTATTAGTCACATCAAGTTCAATGATTGGTGCACTTTGCGGTAAACGGCCAGCTATACGAGTTGTTAAGCTCAGTGCTCTTCCAAATCCAGTGAGCAGAACTGTCGCACCTTCTTCTTGGGCAATCTTGGCGATATGAAAAGCGATAGATCCATCTGTGAGCACCCCTGTGACAAGGATGTTCTTACCTTGCAGAATTCCCATAGTTAATGCCCCATTCCTAATCCACCATCAACAGGAATAATTGCGCCCGTGATGTAACTAGCCTTATTAGATGCGATAAAAGAGACAACCTCAGCAATCTCCTGCGCAGAGCAGAATCGACCCAGAGGTACCTGTCCAGCAATTTCATTGCGCCGCTTCTCATCGAGCGTTGCCGTCATATCTGTTTCGACAAACCCAGGAGCAATCACATTGGCGGTTATTCCACGACTTCCTAGTTCACGTGCAAAAGATCGCGCCATTCCTACCAATCCAGATTTTGAGGCTGAATAGTTGACCTGGCCAGCTGCTCCTACCGATCCCACAACGGAACCTACAAATATCAACCGACCTCTTTTTAGTTTGAGGAGCCCCTTTGTTGCGCGCTTTGCAACGCGAAAAGCCCCAGTGAGATTTGCATCAATAACGCTCTCAAAGTCTTCATCTGACATACGCATCACAAGAGTGTCTTTAGTGATTCCTGCATTAGCAACAATAATTTCTGGTTGCCCAATCTCATTTTCGATAGTGGTAAAGGCTGCATCTACGCTCTGGCCATCAGTGACATCCATTTGGACGGCATCGAAACCCTCTGGTGGGGTCCCGGTTCGATAGGTAATAACTACTCGGTGACCCTGCGACTGTAGTGATTGGGCGATTGCTAACCCGATTCCACGGTTGCCACCTGTAACAAGTGCAATAGCGGTCGAGTCGCTCATGAGAGAAAACTACCCTACTGTTGCGCTATGGCTAAAGAGGATGACGTTTTCGACATCACTAGTGCGCCAAAGGGCTTATCTACTGACCAGTCAGCCAGACAACGTCGCTACTTCATCTCCATGATGATTCGAACTGCTTGCTTTATTTTGACGGTTCTATTGCCGAGTCCCTATCGCTGGTTCGCACTCCTGGGAGCGGTTACTCTGCCGTATATAGCAGTTGTAGTTGCAAATGCCGGTCGAGAGACTGTTATTCCAGGCTCTGCAATCTTGAAGAAGAGGCCGCGAGGAATTGAGTAAGAAGAGAGAAGAGTTTTCTCTTCTTAAAAGCGCAGTCGCAATTGTTCTCGTTGGCTTATGTTTATGGGCAGCACAATGGCAATTCCAACGTGGGATGGATCGACAAGCACGAAATAACGGCATCGAAGAGAACTCTGCCAAGCCCGTTGCACCATTAGATGCGTTAACTATTGACTTGGTTGCGCATGAATGGCAACCCACAAGAACAGAGGGAACTTTCGATACATCGCAACAGATTTTGCTGCGTAATCGCTACTTTGAAGGAGTATATGGTTTTCAACTTCTCACTCGTTTCGAGACAGCAGATGGAAAGAGTTTCTGGGTTGACTGCGGTTGGATAAAGGCTGGTGCAAATGCCAAGACTCCCCCAGAGATTCCTTCCCTTCCTAAAGGTACTGTCACAATTGAAGGAAGACTCCGCCTCGATTCATCACTACCCCGCGGATCATTCTTCGCGCTTCCTAGCGACGGTTCACAAGGGCTAATCTCTCAGGCAAACGCTCAAGCGCAATCGCAAGTATCAGAGAATTTCTATATAGATCTACTGCGTGGCAGTGAACCTGAACTTACTCCAAAAGTTCCTGCCGAATTGCCCGAACTTTCTGATGGTCCACATTTGGCATATTCCCTGCAATGGATCTTCTTCGCCGGATTAGCAATCTACGGCAGGATATTAATTCGCCGTGATGTCTTGGCGGATAAAGAGCTCTGAATAGAGACCACCCCGGGCAATAAGCTCCTCATGGCGCCCGCGCTCTTTAATCTCGCCACTTTCAAGAACCAAAATTTGGTCTGCCTCCATCACTGTACTGAGGCGATGGGCGATAACTATCGATGTTCTTCCCTGCAACGCCACTTTCAAAGCAGCTTGAACTAAGGATTCATTCTCTGAATCTAAATGTGCAGTAGCTTCGTCAAGAATGACAATCGCAGGAGCTTTGAGCAATAGTCTGGCAATAGCCAGGCGTTGCTTCTCGCCACCTGAGAGTCGATGTCCACGCTCACCGACCATTGTGTCAAAACCATTTGGCAGTGACTGAATCAGATTCCAAATTTGCGCCGCCTTACATGCTTGCACCATCTCCGCCTCGGTCGCATCATCTTTTGCATAACGTAAATTTTCGGCGATAGTTTCGTGGAAGAGGTGAGCGTCTTGCATGACTACCCCAATAGAGTCACGCAGCGATTGGATTGTAAAATCTCGGATATCGGTTCCGTTCAATTTTATAGATCCTTCAGTAACGTCATAGAGGCGCGGCAACAGAGCGCTCAGCGTCGTCTTTCCTGCCCCAGATGGTCCAACTATTGCCGTCAAAGTCCCTGCCGGGGCTGTGAAGGAGAGCTTCTTGAGAACTACTCCACTTTCGATTGTCTCTGGTTTAGCTGCTGATTCAAGTGAGGCGAGTGAAATTTCCTCCGCCTTTGGGTATGAGAATGTCACATCTTCAAACTCAATCGTGACATGTCTCTGATCAAAATTCTTAGCGTGTGGTCTGTCAATGACCATAGGCTCTAAATCCAAAACTTCAAAGACTCGCTCAAACGAAACAAGTGCAGTCATAACATCTATGCGCACATTGGATAACGCGGTCAACGGTCCATAGAGACGCGCCAATAGCGCGGTAATTGCCAACAAAGTTCCTACCGTAAGCGAACCTGAAATAGCTAAATGTCCACCGATTCCATATGCGAAAGCAGTTGCGATAGCAGCAACGCTGGTGATTCCAACGAAAAATACTCGATTAAGCATTGCAGTATGAATCCCTATATCTGCAACCTTGCGAGCTCTGCTTCTAAAGAAACTCTCTTCTTTCTTGGGTTTTCCGTAGAGAGCTACAAGCATGGCTCCAGAAACGTTAAAGCGCTCTGTCATCGTGCTTGACATAGTTGCATTGAGATTAAAGGCATCCCTAGTAAGAGCTTGAATTCGCTTTCCAACCCACTTCGTGGGCGCTAGAAATGCAGGTAGTAAGAGAAGCGAAACCAGAGTTATTTGCCAAGAGAGGATCAGCATGGTCGTCACTACAAGTATGAGGGAGACAACGTTGCTGACGACTCCAGAGAGGGTTCCGGTAAAGGCCTGCTGCGCGCCCATCACATCAGAATTAATTCGTGAAATGAGTGCACCAGTCTGAGTACGGGTAAAGAAAGCTATAGATTGGCGTTGAATGTGGGCAAATACTTGGGACCGAAGATCGTAGATTAGTCCCTCACCAATACGTGCTGAATACCAGCGCCCAAATATGTTAAAGGCCGCATCAACTACCGCAAGCATTCCAACAAGAAGAGCTAGTTGAGTTATCAATTTTCCATTCTGCGGGATAACACCTTTATCAATTAATTCTCGAAGGAGCAAAGGCGTGGAGATAACCAGAAGGGCTTCAATTACCACTGTCACAAGGAAAATTGCTATCTGTCTCTGATATGGCTTTCCATAAGAGATGATTCGCTTAACTGTCCCGGGTTTGAGTTTTTGAGACTTTACTGAAGGATCAGCTGTCATCGACCGAAAGGTCATCCACACCGCATGTTGGGACATATGTGGATTCTAGAGCTTAATTAATTATCTATACCGTAAAGCCAAGTGCGCGAAGTTGCTCGCGTCCATCATCGGTAATTTTGTCGGGCCCCCAAGGTGGCATCCAGACCCAATTGATCTTCACATCATCAGTAAATGGAGCAAGGGCTTGGCGAGTTTGATCTTCGATCACATCTTGCAGCGGGCATGCGGCAGAGGTGAGCGTCATATTGAGTACAGCGATATTGTTCTCATCAACCATCATGTCGTATATCAATCCAAGATCGACAACGTTGATACCAAGTTCAGGATCAACAACATCCTTCATTGCTTCATTGATATCTTCGAGTTTCGCAACCATGCTCTTATCCTACTTTCTCTTTGCCAAAGCTTGCACGCTTGCATCCTTAAAGGCCATCCAACCTAACAAAGCACACTTAATGCGTGCGGGATACCGAGAGACTCCCGCGAGTGCTACAGCGTCTTCTAGCAGCTCTTCATCTCCTGACTCCGTTCCTTTGCTCTGCATTAGAGTCATGAAGGAGTCTGAGATTATCTGTGCCTGATCCAAAGTCTTACCTAAAACTAAATCAGAGAGAATAGAAACGCTTGCCTGAGAGATTGAGCAACCAACGCCATCCCACGAGACATCTACAACTTTATCCCCTGCAAGAGTTACGTTGAGAGTGATTTCATCACCACAACTAGGGTTAATGTGGTGAACCTGCGCGTCATAAGATGGACTAAGTCGCTTATGTTGTGGATTCTTATAGTGGTCAAGAATCACCTCTTGATAAAGATTATCTAATTGCATCATCCGAAATATTTCTGTGCGTTTCGTATTCCCTGAACAAGCTCGTCAATATCTTGCGGGGTGTTATAGAGATAGAGCGAAGCTCGTGTAGTTGCTGGCACTCCCAATTTTCGAGTAAGTGGCCAGGCACAATGATGTCCAGTACGAACAGCAACTCCTTGGCTGTCGAGGAATTGACCCAAATCATGCGGATGGATATCTCCGACTGTGAAAGAGAGAGTTCCTCCTCGCATCTCTAGATCCAAGGGCCCAATCAAGGTTAGATCAGAAATATCTGAGAGTGCCGCCATTGCATATCTGGTCAACTCTTTTTCATGAGAAAAGATTTCATTCATCCCAATATTCTGCAGATAAGTCACTGCTGCTCCGAGTCCAACGGCTTGAGCCATATTGGGAACTCCAGCCTCAAAGCGCTTGGGAGCTTTAGCCCAAGTAGCCGTGGTCATGGTTACATTTTCAATCATGGAACCACCTGTAAGAAATGGGGGAAGATCATTGAGCAATTCTTCTCTTCCCCAAAGGACTCCGATTCCTGTTGGCCCAACAGATTTATGGCCTGAAAAAGCAAGGAAATCGATATCTAAATCTTTTACATTAACCGGCATATGAGGAACAGATTGACATGCATCGAGAACCACAAACGCACCTACCGCATGGGCTCGTGTCACAATTTCTGGGATCGGATTTATTGTCCCTAAAACATTTGATTGATGAGTTATAGAAACTATCTTCGTTCGAGCAGTAATAAGTGAATCTAATTGCTCTAAATCCAATCGCCCTGCAGGCGTAACTTCAAACCACTTTAAATGTGCACCCGTTCGCGCAGCTAATTGTTGCCAAGGGATGAGATTGGCGTGGTGCTCCATCTCAGAGATGACAATTTCATCTCCTGGGGTAAGATGAAATCGATTTCCGGCAGGTGCATTTCCGATTGCATAAGCCACAAGATTGAGTGATTCTGTAGCACTCTTCGTAAAGACAATTTCATTACTGTCAGCTCCCAGAAAATTTGCAACCATCGCTCGAGCGCCTTCGTAGGCATCGGTTGCTTCTTCTGCAAGTTGATGTGCGCCTCGATGAACCGCTGCATTATGTAATCGATAAAAATTACTCTCTGCCTCAATGACCACTGATGGTTTTTGACTAGTTGCTCCTGAGTCAAGATAAACCAGGCGCTTGCCATCGCGGATTGTCCGAGTAAGTATCGGAAAATCTGCGATGACAGCCTCTGAATTAAAAGACATATTAAGCCGTTACGTACTCCGCGTATCCTTGCGCTTCGAGCTTATCTGCAAGTTCGGGACCGCCTTCTTCAACGATGCGACCGTTTGCGAATACGTGAACAAAATCAGGCTTGATGTACTTCAAGATTCTGGTGTAGTGGGTGATGAGCAGAATCCCATGGTTGTTGGCAGCTTTTGAACGTACAACTCCCTCTGAAACTATGCGGAGAGCATCTACATCTAAACCTGAGTCAGTCTCATCTAGGATGGCGAATTTAGGTTTGAGGAGTTCAAGTTGCATGATTTCGTGGCGCTTCTTTTCTCCACCAGAAAAACCCTCATTAACGTTACGTTGTGCAAATGCTGGATCCATCTTTAACGATTCCATAGCGGTCTTTACTTCGCCAACCCACTCACGCAATTTAGGGGCTTCACCACGAAGTGCGGTTGCTGCTGTTCTTAGGAAGTTAGATACCGAAACTCCAGGGACTTCCACCGGATACTGCATTGCCAGGAAGAGTCCGGCCTTGGCGCGCTCGTCAACTGACATCTCAAGAACATTTTCACCGTCGAGAGTTACTGTGCCGTCAGTAATCGTGTATTTGGGATGGCCGGCGATTGAGTATGCCAAAGTAGATTTACCAGAGCCATTTGGACCCATGATTGCATGAGTTTCTCCAGACTTAATGGTTAAGTCCACTCCCTTAAGAATTTCTACAGCACCTTGATCGGTTTCGACAGATACTTTCAATCCGCGAATTTCTAGAGTACTCATATCTATCTCCATTACATCTCTACCGTGACGGAGTCTCCGTCGACAGTTACTGAATATGACTTGACTGGCGCAACCGCGGGAGGCGTAAGTGCTTCACCGGTTCGAAGATCGAATTCGGCGCCGTGTAACCAACATTCAATCTTAAATTCTGTGACATCTCCTTCAGAGAGAGATGCATCTGAATGGCTACACACGTCTCCGATGGCAAAGACCTGATCGCCAACGCGAGCCACGCAAATTGCTTCGCCATTTTTTTCAATTCGAACAGGTTTGCCGGGAGTCAACGAAGAAAAAGTTAAATCTGACATCACTTACCTGCCTTAGCGAGTTCATCATCAATACGCGCCATCAAACGAACCTCGACATCATCAATGCCAATCTCGGAGATAATTTCATTGAAGAAGCCGCGAACTACTAGACGCTTGGCATCGGCCTCATTAACTCCGCGGGACATCAAATAGAAGAGTTGTTCATCATCAAAGCGACCTGTAGTCGAGGCATGCCCAGCACCCACGATTTCTCCAGTCTCAATTTCAAGGTTTGGCACAGAATCAGCACGTGCACCATCTGTGAGCAAAAGATTTCGATTGAGTTCGTAGGTATCGGTTCCCTCTGCGGCAGCTCTGATGAAAACATCACCAATCCAGACTGTATGCGCCTTTTCTCCGGCAAGTGCACCTTTGTAGTTCACTCGGGACTTTGCATGTGGCACTTTGTGATCAACGAACATGCGATGCTCGAAAAACTGCCCAGCAGTTGCAAAATAGACGCCAGCAAGATCACAGGAAGCACCTGGTGCCACCAAATCAACGGTGGGTAGTAGTCGAACAACATCGCCACCGATCGTAACCACGACAGATTTAAACGTTGCGTCTCGATCAACTACTGCATGATGACGTGCTGTGTGGATTGTTTTGCTATCCCACTCTTGGAGGGCAATAAATGTCAATGAGGCACCTGGCTCGATAATAATCTCGAGGTCTTCTGCAAGATGGGTATCGCCTGTGTTATCAATGACGACTACAGCTTTGGAATGGCTACCTACCTTGATCTGCACGCGAGAGAACTCGGCTTTATCTAGACCGCCCGCGTTACGACCGAGAAAGATGGGCTCTGCCAATTCAGTATTAGGCGATATTGACAGGATTGAACCTACAGAAGTGTGAGCGCGAACGCGGTTGATAATGGCGTCATCGCTATCAGTGACCGCAGAAATCTCTGATACTGAAAATGTTGCACCTTGAGGAAGAGAACCTTTTACGTAGAGTGAATTTCTTTCGTCAACAACTGCAGTTCCATCATGCATTCCACCGAGTCGCTTAAGTGGCGTAAAGCGCCAAGCTTCTTCGCGCCCAGTTGGCGTATGGTTTTCAAGAAGATTGCTCTGGAGAGTTGCCATTAGCCAACTGCGCCTTCCATTTGAAGTTCAATGAGGCGATTGAGCTCAAGGGCATATTCCATTGGAAGTTCACGTGCTATCGGTTCGATGAAGCCACGAACAATCATCGCCATCGCTTCATCTTCATTGAGCCCGCGTGACATCAAGTAGAAGAGTTGATCGTCAGAGATCTTTGAAACTGTTGCTTCATGGCCCATCGATACATCATCTTCACGGATATCTACATATGGATATGTGTCGGAACGAGAAATGGTGTCAACTAAAAGAGCATCGCATTTGACCGTACTAGCTGAGTGATGAGCACCTTCTTGTACTTGCACCAAACCGCGATAAGAAGTTCGGCCTCCCCCACGTGCTACCGATTTCGATATTACAGATGAGGAAGTGTGCGGAGCAGCATGCACCATTTTGGCGCCAGAATCTTGATGCTGTCCTGGGCCTGCGAATGCCAATGAAAGTGTCTCGCCTTTAGCATGAGGTCCCATCAACATAACAGCTGGATACTTCATAGTTACCTTTGATCCGATATTTCCATCTACCCATTCCATGGTCGCACCTTCGGCGCAGGTGGCGCGCTTTGTTACTAGGTTGTAGACATTGTTCGACCAGTTTTGAATAGTTGTATAGCGCACGCGTGCGCCCTTCTTTACGATAATTTCTACGACAGCAGAGTGCAGTGAATCTGATTTGTAAATCGGCGCAGTGCATCCTTCAACATAGTGAATATAGGAATCTTCATCAGCGATAATCAAAGTTCTTTCGAACTGTCCCATATTCTCAGTGTTGATTCGGAAGTATGCCTGTAACGGAATATCTACATGAACTCCCTTGGGAACATAGATAAAGGAACCTCCGGACCATACTGCGGTGTTAAGAGCTGCAAATTTGTTATCTCCGACAGGGATAACTGTGCCGAAGTACTCCTTAAAGAGCTCTGGGTGCTGCTTGAGCCCGCTATCGGTATCAAGGAAGATAACGCCTTGTTTCTCAAGGTCCTCGCGAATGGAGTGATAAACCACCTCAGATTCGTACTGCGCAGCTACGCCTGAGACCAGCCTCTGCTTCTCTGCCTCAGGAATACCAAGTCGGTCATAAGTATTCTTGATGTCATCTGGCAAGTCATCCCACGTTGCTGCTTGCTTCTCAGTAGATCTCACAAAGTACTTGATGGTGTCAAAGAAGATTCCTGAGAGATCAGATCCCCATGAAGGCATAGGCTTCTTATCAAAGAGACTTAAACCTTTTAGACGAAGATCAAGCATCCACTGCGGTTCACTCTTCTTAGCAGAGATGTCGCGAACAACTTCTTCGCTCAAACCACGTTTTGCGTTTGATCCGGCATCATTGCTATCAGACCAGCCGTATTCATAATTTCCTAGGCCGTCGAGCTCTGGATGTGCTGTTGTCATTTGGTCGCCTTTCCAGCGGTTATCTTCTCTGTTCTTTGGGAGATCTTTCTTTTTGAGGTAACGCGTGACAGGTTTGGAATGTACGTTGTGCAAACTCCATCTCCGTGCGCAATGGTGGCAAGTCGTTGAACGTGAGTACCCAAAATCTTTGAAAAAGCTTCAGTCTCGGCCTCGCATAGTTGTGGGAATTCAGCGGCCACATGTGCGATGGGACAGTGATGTTGGCAGAGTTGATCGCCCGTCGGTTTTGCTTCGATGCTAGCTGCATAGCCTTGTTCTGAGAGAAAGGAAGCCAGCGCTTGATTCTTATGAGATCTTTTTCCAACAACCGCGAGAGCTTTGCGCTCCATATCGTCGGCACGGGATTGGGCAAAGGCTTGAACAAGATGGTTTCCTGATTGAGCTGACATAAATTTAAGGGCAGCAACAGCTAAGTCGTCATAAGAATGTTCAAACTTTTCGCGACCTGCATCCGTCATGACAAAGACCTTTGAAGGGCGACCACGTCCGCGCGATAGCGCTTGATGCGGTTCGCGCGCCTCGAGGATTCCATCGAGAACAAGTAGATCTAAATGTCGGCGAATACCAGCAGGGGTCAACCCCAAGCGCTCGCCCAGAACCACCGCTGTGGAGGGGCCATTTTCGAGGACGGAGCGCGCTATAGCCTCACGAGTGCTCAAGTCGTCGATTTTCACAACAGTATTGTGTCGTAATTCCTATCTCCCTGCCACTTAAGGAGAGAGCCTGACCCCGCCCTGAGGACTTAGGCTACGAGAGTGAGTTCACCGCGCAGAATCGCCCGCCGATTACTAGCTCCCTTAACGGGCCTACTGCTCTTTCTGCAATCGGCGCTCGTCATCACAGGTGGAGCAGTACGTCTGACTGGCTCAGGGCTCGGTTGTCCCACTTGGCCGGAATGCGTTCCTGGGTCCTATCTACCGGTTGAGGGACAGGCCGAAGGCGCTCTTCATGCGTGGATTGAGTTTGGTAATCGCCTACTTACATTTGCGCTCTTCTTCGCTGCAGTAGCAACTCTTATCGCGGTACTACGCAGTCAGCGTCGCGATCTACGTTTTCTGGCAGCTACTCAAATTTTGGGAATTCTCGGTCAAGGAGTTCTTGGCGGTATCACAGTGCTGACCGACCTCAATCCTCTCTCTGTTGCTTCTCACCTCTTGCTCTCAATTCTGCTTATTGCAGCAGCTACATCTCTTCATTCGCGCAGACATGGCCCTCAAGTGAAGACTTCCTCAACTCAAGTGCGAATTTCTCGCCTCTCCTTTGCGCATATTTGGGTGGCATTTATCGTGATTGCGATAGGTACTTTAGTTACTGGTAGCGGTCCCCATGCTGGAGATGTGGATGCGCCTCGACTTAATTTTGATATCAGCGCTATCACTCGAATGCACAGCGCTTCGGTATGGACCTTACTTGTCATTACCTTCTTCCTCTATCGCTCAACTGACCTGCCCTTTGAAACAAAGAGATGGCTTAACATCTTTATTGCACTTGCAATTTCTCAAGGAGCGCTTGGATATATTCAATATTTTTTAGCTGTGCCCGAAATCCTCGTAGGTTTTCACCTCTTGGGCTCAGTTTTGGTATGGATCGCAGCGTGGCGCATCCGACTTTCTATTGTTAGAAAACCTGCATAAGGAGAAGAAATGACAAAGATCGCTGGTTGGACTGAAATCGATGATAAAGCTGTAGCGCTGGCACGTGCACTGGCGATGGATGCCGTTCAAAAAGTTGGCAACGGCCACCCGGGTACAGCGATGTCACTTGCGCCGGTTGCCTACAATCTTTTTCAGCGCCATCTCGTGCATGATCCAGCAGATCCGCAGTGGCTAGGACGTGACCGATTCATTCTCTCCTGTGGACACTCCTCTCTAACTCTCTATACCCAACTCTTCTTCAGTGGCTATGGCCTCGAGATGGAAGATATGCAGGCTTTCCGTACCTGGGGATCTCTCACACCCGGCCACCCTGAATATGGCCACACTGCTGGAGTAGAGATGACAACTGGTCCACTCGGCGCTGGCGTTGCAACAGCTGTTGGTTTTGCAATGGCTGCTCGCTACGAGCGAGGCTTACTCGACCCGAACTCCCCAGAAGGCAGATCGCTCTTTGATCATTCGATCTGGGTTCTCTGCTCTGATGGTGATTTGCAAGAGGGAGTATCCGGTGAGGCTTCATCACTTGCGGGAACACAAGCACTTGGAAATCTCATTGTTATTTACGATGACAATCGCATCTCCATCGAAGGAGACACTCACGTCTCCTTTACCGAAGATGTCTCCGCTCGCTACCGAGCATATGGATGGCATGTTCAAGAGGTTAGCGCGTTACCAGATGGCAATATTGATCTGGCAGCCCTCGATGCTGCCATGGTTGCAGCAAAAGCTGAAAGAGGTAAACCTTCACTTATTCGCATGCACTCGGTAATTGCGTGGCCAGCGCCAAAGTTGCGAGGAACTGCGAAGTCACATGGGTCGGCTCTCGGTGATGAAGAGATCGCTGCGACTAAGAAGGAGCTGGGTCTAAACCCTGATGAAAAGTTTGCAATGCCTGCAGATGTCCTTTCTCATGTTCGCGCAGTAAAAGATCGAGGTGCCCTCGCACATGCGCGTTGGGATCAGGAATTTGCAGAGTGGGCGAAGCAAAACCCTGAGAAGGCGCAACTTCTTAATCGCTTACGCAAGCGTGAACTTCCATCCGGCTGGGATGCTGCACTGCCAATCTTTGAAGCTGGAAAAGATATAGCAACGCGCGCGGCTTCTGGCCATGTCATCAACGCAATTGCGAAGGCGCTTCCTGAATTCTGGGGAGGTTCTGCAGATTTGGCGGAAAGTAATAACACCACAATTGAAGGTGGAAAATCTTTCCTTCCTGCTTCCAGCACGATGAAGGATGCCGATCCATACGGTCGCATCATTCACTTCGGTATTCGTGAACATGCCATGGGTTCAATTCTCAATGGAATTACCTTGCACGGTTTAACACGCACCTTTGGTGGAACCTTTGCCGTCTTTAGTGATTACATGAGACCTGCTGTGCGTCTTGCTGCGCTCATGGACATTCCAACGACATTCGTATGGACGCATGATTCGATTGGATTGGGCGAAGATGGTCCAACCCATCAGCCCATCGAACATTTCGCAGCCTTGCGTGCCATCCCCAACTTTGCGGTGATTCGTCCAGCCGATGCCAATGAGGTAGCGCAGTCATGGCGTTCACTTTTACAGCGACAGAAGCCGGCAGGACTCTTGCTCTCGAGGCAGAATTTACGAACTGTTGATCGAACAACTCATGGAGCAGCCAGTGGAGTAGATAAGGGTGCCTACATTCTTAAGGAAGCATCTGCCTCTCCACGAGTTGTCATCATCGCAACTGGATCTGAGGTAGCTCTGGCGCTCGATGCCCAAGCTACTCTGGAAGCAGATGGCCTCGCCACCCGAGTGGTAAGTGCTCCTTGCTTGGAGTGGTTCAATGAAGAGCCAGAGAGCTATCGCAATTCCGTCATCCCCGATTCAACTTTGCGCGTTAGTATCGAAGCTGGAATATCACAGGGTTGGCGCGAATACGTTGGAGATAACGGAATCATCATCTCACTCGATCATTTTGGTGCTTCTGCGGGTGCTGGCAAACTCTTCTCTGAATTTGGTTTCACTGCCGAGAGAGTGGTCAATGAAATCAAGAAAGCGCTCTAAGGGATGAAGATCTCGGGTCCCAGCCTTAAATATGTAGATCAATCAACCGAGCTATATCGGTTATTGGAAAAGACCCATAAACGTATCGCAGCAAAGGATGCATCCACCTGGGGAGCAAAGGCTGCGGCAGAAGCTGCGATTAGATTGAATTGGGTCGACCTTCCTGAAACTTCGCAATCATTGCTCCCGCAAATTTCTCAAGTTGCTGATTCTTTCAAGGGCTGTCATCGCATAGTCCTCTGTGGAATGGGCGGATCCTCGCTTGGGCCAGAAGTCATTGCCCTCACCTATAAAAAAGAGATATTCATCTTTGACTCAACAGATCCGGAGTATGCACAGCACGCTCTCGATGGAGACCTTTCTTCAACTGTTGTAATTGTCAGTTCCAAATCTGGTTCAACAATCGAGACCTCAGCGCAGCGATCGCTCTTTCACGAGAGTTTTAAGAGAGCTGGATTAAATCCAGTCGAACATATGCTCTTTGTGACAGATCCTGGATCACCACTTGATAGTGAAGTGCGCAGCCAAGGATTTCAGGTGGTGAATGCAGACCCTCATGTTGGTGGTCGCTTTAGCGTTCTGAGCGCCTTTGGATTGGTGCCAACAGCACTTGCCGGAGCCCCTGTTGATGAGCTGTTAAAAGACGCACACGCAGAGAAAGTGCGCTTTATCGCTAACCCAGAGGATTTGCTCGCTGCTGCCTACCTATTGGTTGCGCGTTCATCACAATATATAGCCTTCACCGATGACAGCTCTTCTCTTCCTGGTCTCTCCGATTGGATAGAGCAACTCATCGCTGAATCAACTGGAAAAGACGGAACAGGTCGACTCCCAATCGCAACTGAGAACGCGCAAGTCGCAGCAGTAGGTGGCGCCTTTACTGTTGGTTTTGGTGGAAGCGGCACAGATTTAGTTGTAGCTGGGCCACTTGGTGCTCAATTTATCTTCTGGGAATGGCTCACTGCTTTGATAGGGGCAGCTCTCAAGATTGATCCCTTCAACCAACCCAATGTAACTGAAGCGAAAGAGCAAACATCGGCCTGCCTGGACGAATGGAATAACAGCGTTCCCTCTTTAAAGCCTGATGGCGTTGATGGCTGCGTTGAAATTTATGGTGATGGTCAATCGCTTCAGGATGCTCTTGCAACATTCATTGAAGATGTTAAAGATGGTGGATATATCGCCATCATGGCATACCTAGATCGCCAAGACGATGCCAAGATTGCACGATTACGCGCCTTGCTGGCAGAAAAATCCGGAAAGCCAACATCATTTGGATGGGGACCTCGTTTCTTACACTCCACTGGACAATTTCATAAGGGTGGCCAGAAAAATGGTTCCTTCCTGCAGATTACGGGAGAATCAAGTATTGACTACGAAATTCCAGGAAAGCCTTATTCACTGCGAACGCTCGTTATGGCTCAAGCAATAGGCGATAATCGCGCACTCTCATTACGAAAATACCCACTTCTTCGTTTGCATGTACAGAAGCGAAGTGTGGGTATTGACGAAATTCTGGCTGCGGCCGAACGGTTATAAATTAGTCGAGATCATCTCCACGAAGTTTGCGAAGAGCATCTTCAAGAATCTTTGCGCCTTCGGCATCAGTGCGACGCTCTTTAACGTAGGCAAGGTGGGTCTTGTAAGGAATATTTACAACTGCAGTTGGCGGGTTATTACGATCGCGACCTGCTGGAAGTCCACATTTCGGGCAATCCCATTCAGCGGGAATAACAACAGTCTCCTCGACTGCGAATGACGGACGTACCTCGTGCCCATTTGCGCACCAGTAAGAAACTGTTGCGCGCTCAATCTGATCTCCGCGCTCAGCTTCGCCCATAGGGCCAGCGCCAACGCGACTTCCACGAATTGCACTTGCCATAACTTAACCCTTCAACACGAGTGATAGTCCGACAACGCCGGCAAACCAAAGTCCACCCACAACAATGGTGATGCGATCAAGGTTGCGCTCTACAACAGAGGATCCACCGTAATTTGAAGATATACCTCCGCCGAAGAGATCAGAGAGGCCTGAGCCTTTACCTTTATGGAGTAGAACCAAGAGGATCATCACGATACTTGAGATGACCAAGAAGATAGATAACGCTAAAGCCACTATAAAACTCCTTTAAAGATAGGGGTAAAGGATACCTGAGCAGGCGCTCGTACTATTACTTAGACTTGAGCGTAAAACTTGGCAATCTTTGCAAGCTCTTCGGGATCTAGGCTCGCTCCCCCGATGAGTGCGCCATCGACATCGCTCTGCTTCATGATTTCTACGATATTGGCAGATTTCACAGAACCTCCATAGAGGATGCGCATATTGGCTGCAATCTCGGTCGACCCAATCTGCTCAATCTCCTCGCGGATTGCTGCGCAGACTTCTTGCGCATCCTCGGGGGTCGCAGTCTTTCCAGTGCCGATGGCCCAGACTGGTTCGTAAGCAATAACAATCTTCTTCAACTCTGGCTTATGGAATCCTTCTAATCCAGCGCGAACCTGGCGGATTACGTGAGAGACATGGGTACCTGATTCACGAATTGCCAGCTCTTCTCCAACGCAGAAAATAGGGGTTAACTCATTGGCAAGTGCGGCCTTAATCTTTCGATTGATCAACGCATCATCTTCTTTGTGAATAGCACGGCGCTCTGAGTGTCCAATGATTACAAAGGTGCATCCGAGTTTTGCCAGCATGGAGCCAGAAATATCTCCGGTAAAAGCTCCTGAGCTCTCAGGTGATAAATCTTGTGCTCCATATTGCAGGCGAAGTCGATCTCCATCGACCATAGTTTGAATGGAACGAATATCTGTAAATGGCGGAATGATTGCTACATCGACTGCATCATAATCTTTGTCATCGAGTGAATAGACAAGCTTCTGTGCTACCGCAATCGCCTCAAGGTGATTGAGGTTCATCTTCCAGTTGCCAGCCATCAGTGGTTTACGCATTATCTACTCCTCGCAGATGAATTGAAGTATTTACAGATCTAAAGCTTTTAATCCGGGAAGTTCTTTGCCCTCTAGATACTCAAGTGAAGCTCCCCCACCTGTTGAGATATATCCAAATTCTGAATCTGCAAATCCAAGCGCACGGACTGCTGCAGCGGAATCTCCGCCGCCCACTACAGAAATGCCTGAAACTTGAGTAAGTGCTGCAGCCACCACTTTCGTTCCAGCTGCAAAGTTAGGAAACTCAAATACGCCCATTGGGCCGTTCCAGAATACTGTTTTGCAACCCTTGATTGCCTGCGCGAAAGTTTCTGCTGTCTCTGGGCCAATATCGAGGCCCATCTGATCAGCCGGAATATTGTCTGCACTTACCAACGTTGGGGTTGCATCGGCAGAGAAAGATGGCGCGACAACGATATCTGTTGGAAGAAGCAATTTAACACCTGACGTCTGCGCCTGATGAATCAACTCTTTGACGGTATCTATGAGATCACGTTCTACAAGTGATGTGCCAATCTCTTTACCTTGAGCAGCAAGGAAGGTGAAGAGCATTCCTCCACCAATAGCCATAACATCAACTTTGCCGAGCAGGTTTGAAATCACGCCGATTTTGTCTGAAACTTTAGAGCCACCCAGGACTACTCCGTATGGTCGATCTGGATTGATTGTAAGTTTCTTGAGGACTTCAACCTCTGCGGCTACCAAATTTCCTGCTGTATGAGGCAATAACTTTGGAAGGTCAAAGACTGAAGCGTGTTTGCGGTGAACGGCCCCAAACCCATCCCCTACATAAAGGTCAGCTAGCGTGGCCAATTCAGCAGCTAGAGCGGCTCGTTCACTTTCATCTTTCGATGTTTCGGCAGCGCTAAAACGTATATTTTCAAGGAGGAGAATCTCCCCGGCTGCCAACGATTGCGCCTTAGCTGTCACATCGGCCCCGGTAATCGCTCCAGCAAAGGAGACGGGACGAGACAATAATTCAGATAGACGTTTTGCTACTGGAGCAAGTGATAACTCTGGTTTTGCTTCTCCCTTTGGTCGACCTAGATGTGCTGCAATAACAATGCTGGCCCCTTGTGAAATCAGCGCATTGATTGTGGGAAGCGAAGCGCGAATTCGACCATCATCGGTGATCTTTCCCTCTTTCAAAGGAACATTAAGATCACAACGAAGAAAAACTCGCTTGCCAGCTACATCTAGGTCTGCCAGAGAAGTCATTACAGAGACTTACCTACAAAACCAACGAGATCAACGAGACGGTTTGAATATCCCCACTCATTGTCATACCAACCAACTACCTTGACTGTAGTTCCGATTGCCTTGGTGAGTTGAGCATCGAAGATACATGAAGATGGATCGGTCACGATGTCGGAAGAGACGATTGGATCTTCTGTGTAAGAGAGGAATCCCTTGAGTGGCCCGTTCGCAGCTTCCTTCATAGCAGCATTGATTTCTGCAGCGGTAGCCTCCTTGGCGAGTTCTACGCTGAGGTCAGTTGCTGAACCTGTTGGAACCGGTACGCGCATTGCAAAGCCATCAAGTTTGCCCTTGAGCTGTGGCAATACAAGAGAGATTGCCTTAGCAGCGCCAGTCGAGCTGGGGATGATATTTGTTGCCGCAGCACGTGCGCGACGAAGATCCTTGTGAGGGAAATCCAGAATCACCTGATCGTTTGTATAGGCATGGATTGTTGTCATCAAGCCACGGACGATTCCAAACTTCTCATCCAATACCTTTGCCATGGGTGCAAGGCAGTTTGTTGTACAAGAAGCGTTAGAGATTACATGGTGGTTTGCTGGGTCATATTTTTCGTGGTTGACGCCCATAACGATTGTAATGTCTTCATCTGTAGCAGGTGCTGAGATGATGACCTTCTTGGCGCCAGCTGCGATGTGCTTCTTGGCATCTGCTGCCTTGGTGAAGTGGCCAGTAGATTCGATAACGATGTCAGCTTTTACTGAAGCCCATGGAAGATTTGCAGGATCACGATCTGCGAAAACCTTGATGGTCTTTCCGCCCACGGTAATGGTGTCTTCAGTATGAGAAACCTCGAGGCCAAGACGACCCAAGATTGAGTCGTACTTGAGCAGATGGGCAAGTGTTGCGTTATCGGTGAGATCGTTGATTCCCACAATATTAATATTTGGGTTGGTCAGTGCCGCGCGAAAGAAGTTACGGCCGATACGTCCAAAACCATTAATTCCGACATTAATCATTATTAAAACCTCTTCTAGAAAGTAAATTGCCCCATCAAAAGGTGGCTTAAGAGTTACACCACATCGTTGGGGGCCTGTGCGCAGTCTATCAGTTGTGCGGAAGCTACCGACCGGTTAGGAATCTCCGAGTAAATCTGGAGAGAGCCCAGCCTCAGTATCTGGAATTCCAAGTTCTCCAGCACGCTTATCCGCCATGGCGAGTAATCGACGAATTCGGCCCGCAATCGCATCTTTTGTCATAGGTGGAGATGCCAGAGATCCCAACTCCTCCAAACTTGCTTGGCCATGTGCGATGCGCAACTCACCAGCTTCCTTGAGATGGTCGGGAATCTCCGCTCCGAGAATCTCCATTGCGCGTTGAACGCGCGCTGCTGCAGCGACAGCAGCACGAGCCGAGCGACGAAGATTTGCATCATCAAAGTTTGCTAAACGGTTTGCTGTTGCACGAACCTCTCGACGCATGCGCCTTTCTTCCCAGGCAAGAACACTCTCGTGTGCTCCTAAACGAGTCAACAAGACTCCAATTGCATCGCCGTCTCGAATTACCACGCGATCTACTCCGCGAACTTCTCGAGCTTTAGCAACTATGTTGAGTCGTCGGGCGGCACCCACAAGTGCAAGCGCTGCTTCTGGTCCTGGACATGTGATTTCTAAAGAAGAAGAACGTCCCGGCTCTGTCAGTGAACCATGTGCGATAAATGCTCCCCGCCAAGCAGCTTCAGCATCACAGACATTCGCTGCTACAACTTGAGGAGGAAGTCCCCTTACTGGCCGTCCGTGGGCATCAATGAGCCCAGTTTGTCGAGCCAGCGCATCTCCTGCCTCAACTACGCGAACAACATAGCGCGAACCTTTGCGAAGTCCACTAGATGAGAGAACTGCAAGATCAGAGTCATGGCCATAGATGTCGGCGATATCCTTCTTTAATCGTCTAGCACTTTGAGAAGTATCGAGTTCAACTTCAATCAATACTTTTCCTGCGGCAACATGGAGTCCTCCCGCAAAGCGAAGGAGTGAAGATACCTCCGCCTTTCGACAACACGGTTTGGTAACGGCAAGACGACTTAATTCATCCTTAACAGCTGCTGTCATTGCCATGTGGCTTATCCAACCAGTTTTTCAACGGCTATGTGTGCAAAAAGTTGACCTAATTTTTTAACATCATGGTGCAAGGGAGCGCCAACGCTACGCAAATCAGCCACGAGTAACTCTGAACCTATGGTTGAAAGATGTGATCGCAGTTCATCTTCTCCCTCAGCGCTGCTATCGAGAATTACCAAATCAAATCTAAGGTCAGGAGCAAAGCGCTGCAAAATCTCAAGATGGTTCAGAGGTGAGTACCCCGCATACTCACCTGCCGATTTATCAGCTGAATCAAGGTTGAGCAGCAGGATCTTCTTGGCGTGGGTCTTTACCAAGGCATCGCGAAGAGATGGAACAAGCAGATGTGGAATAACGCTAGAGAACCAGGACCCAGGCCCCATCGTCACCCAATCAGCGCCAGCAATGGCAGCAAGTGCTTCGGGCTGAGCCGCGGGTGAATCAGGAATAACCCGTAGCGATGTGAGCTTGCCTTTTGTCGTAGCAACCTCTGCTTGCCCTCGAACTACTTGGGTGCCAAGAGAATTTTCAAATGTCGCTTCAATATCAAGCGGCGCAGTTGCCATGGGAAGAACGCGACCGATTACTTTCAGGAGCGCTCCAACTCGGTCTAGCCCTGCAACAGTATCTTCGCCACGATCCCAGAGCGCTGCCAATAAAAGATTTCCAACTGCATGGCCATTAAGTGGACCTTCGCTAGTAAAGCGATATTGCATGATCTGAGCCCAACTCCGACCCCATTCATCATCACTGCATAGCGCAGCCAGCGCCATGCGCAAATCCCCCGGGGGAAGAATTGGAAACTCTTCACGCAATCGACCGCTTGATCCACCGTTATCTGCGACCGTAACAATCGCTGTTATCTCAGAGGTGAAACTGCGCAATGCGGTCAGTGTTGCCGCTAGCCCATGTCCCCCACCGAGTGCGACGACTTTTTTGCTCACACTATTCACGTCCCACATCTCGGTGAGTTGCATGAGCTGAAATCTCTAGGGCTGCCGATGAATTTGTCAGTTGTCGGGCTATTTCTTGCGCGATTGCAACTGAACGATGCTTGCCACCAGTGCAACCAATGGCGAGAGTTACATACTTTTTTCCTTCGCGGAAATATCCTGGGATCATCTGTTTTACAACTTCCACGTAACTCTTGATGAAATGTGCAACGCCTTCGCTTCCCAATACCTTCGCTGAAACTGGTGCATCTAACCCATTGAGCGGACGTAACTCTGGAATCCAATGTGGATTTGGGATAAATCGGCAATCCAAGACCAGATCTGAGTCAACTGGAATCCCATACTTATATCCGAATGAGAGAACATTGATTCGGAGTGATGGCAGCATTCCGGCTGCAAATATCTCGGAAGTTCGCTTCTCCAGTTGATGAACATTGAGATTCGAAGAATCTATAACTACATCGGCTTGGGCTCGGATTTCTTCTAATTTGACCCGCTCACGAGTAATGCCATCCATGATTCGGTCCTTACCTTGCAAAGGATGAGGACGTCGCGTTGACTCAAATCTCTGTACTAGCGCCTGATCCGAGGCATCGAGAAAGAGCAAGCGATATGGAATGGAGGCAGCTTTTAACTTCGCAAGTGAGTTGTTGAGTTCATCAAAGAATTTTCCACCTCGCACATCAACAACTACAGCGAGTGCAGCATGCGTTTCGAGCTCTTGTTCTGCCAAAGAAGGCAAGAGTGCAGGCGGCAGGTTATCCACTACATACCAACCAAGGTCTTCAAGTGAGTGCGCAACAGTCGATCTGCCTGCCCCAGACATTCCACTCAAAATCAAAAGCTCTTTGCTCGCCATGTCTCTCATTCTGCCTTAGGTGTCAAGTATCTCGCCGGTGACCGTATTTACCGCAACTTCTGCTGTTGCCGACAGAGATTGCAAATAGTTAAAGATAATCCCAGCGATAGTTGCTCCAATTCCTGGAGTTGCTGCAAGTTCCTCACGGCTCGCCTTTCGCATCGCCGTGACTGATCCGAAACGATTAAGGAGCGCCGTTCTTCGGACCTCGCCTAATTGTGGGATCTCATCGAGCAGTGACTCCAACATCACCTTGGAACGGCGGGAGCGATGAAAAGTAATCGCAAAACGGTGTGCTTCATCTCGAACTCTTTGCAGCAAATACATGGCTTCGCTCGTTCGAGGCAGAATCAATGGGTCTTTATCACCAGGCATCCACACTTCTTCTAAGCGTTTTGCTAAGCCACACAGCGCAATATCGGTTACTCCTAACTCATCTAAAGCTCTTTTGGCAGCAGCTACTTGCGGCGCACCGCCATCGACCACAATTAACTGTGGTGGATACGCGAATTTGCTGATATTCCCACCAGTTTCTGCAATCTCTGCAGGATTTACCTGTCGGTCTGCGAGTAATCGTTTCATACGACGTGTAATTACTTGATGCATCGCACGGGTGTCATCTTGAGCAGTGTCGGTATCGATAATAAATCTTCGGTACTCACTCTTCTTGGCCAGCCCATCCTCGAAAACAACCATCGAAGCAACTACAGTCGTTCCAGAGATATTGGAGATGTCGTAGCACTCAATGCGCAGAGGTGTCCGCGAGAGGTGTAACTCTTCTTCTAGTTCTAAGAGCGCCTTGCCAGAAACAGCCGCATCGGTGGCGCGTTTGCTCAAATACTGCACAAGCGCATAGTGAGCATTCCTTGCAACTGTTGCGAGCAGCTCTACCTTTTCACCCCGTTGCGGAACTTTAATGGAAACCTTTGCCCCACGAAGTTGGGTCAACCAATCCTCCAGTGCGCTTTGATCAAGAGGTGGCTGATTGAGAAAAATTTCAGCTGGAATATCTGTTGGTGCGCTCTGGCTATAAATTGAGAAGAAGAGCGAAGCTACTTGGTCATCGCCTTCTAGCGCTTTCTCTTGATCAACGATCCAAGAGCGAGACCCCTTGATTGAGCCGCGTCTGACAACGAAGAGCGATCCGGCAGCATGTAGTCCCTCTTCATGGATTGAGATGAAGTCTCCATCTAAGTCATCGGAGAGATTTCCTTGGGTAGAACGCTGCGCCTTTTCAAATGACTCAATTTGATCTCTGAGACGGGCTGCTCGTTCAAACTCTTCTCGAGATGAGGCTAACTCCATTTCGCTGCGCAAAGTAGGAAGTAGGTTCTCCATCCCCTGCTCCATAAAGGCATCTAATTTATGTGCAATCTCTCTATGTTCTTCGGGGGTCACCCAGCCAACGCAGGGTGCTGAACACTTACCGATATCGCCAAGTAAACATTGTCTCTTTGTGCGTTGTGCTCTTTGAAAATTTCCTGCGCTACATGAGCGCACAGGATAGACCTTGAGCAAAACTTCGTAGGTATTACGTAGCGCCCAGGCATTGGTATATGGTCCAAAATACTTCAAGCCCGGTCGTTTATCTTTGCGAGTAATAAAGATGCGAGGGTATTCATCATTGAGAGAGATGGCTAGGTAGGGATATGACTTGTCATCCTTAAACTGCACGTTATAAGCCGGTTGAAATTGCTTAATCCAACTAAATTCAAGCGCTAGCGCCTCTAGCTCAGTTGCAACAATTGTCCAGTCCACGCGTACAGCCTCGTGAACCATTCGAAATGTCTTCTGCGCTAGATTTGAGCCGAAATAGGTGGTCAGGCGATTCTTGAGATTTTTCGCTTTTCCTACATAAATAACTTTGTCATCACTATTGAAGAAGCGATAAACACCTGGCTCTTCAGGAATTTCAGTGGGGCGATAGCTCGCAGGTTGGGCCATCTCTACCTCTACTTAGCGCTCTTTCGAGTTTGGCGATTCGTGGCGAGAATTTCAGCGAGAAATTCCCCTGTGTAACTTCCCTTTACCTTGGCAACATCCTCGGGTGTTCCTTCAGCAACAACTTTTCCGCCTCGGAATCCTCCTTCAGGTCCCATATCGATTACCCAGTCTGATGATTTGATGACATCCAAATTATGCTCAATCACGATGACGGTGTTACCAGATTCCACAAGCCGTTTTAAGACACCCAATAACTTATTGACATCTTCAAAGTGCAACCCAGTTGTTGGTTCATCCAGTACATAAATGGTTCGACCGGTCGATCTACGCTGCAACTCGGTTGCTAATTTAACGCGTTGCGCTTCTCCGCCTGAGAGCGTAGGTGCAGATTGCCCGAGGCGAACATAACCCAATCCCACGTCGCATAAGGTTTTAAGATAGCGGGCGATGGTGGGCACAGATTCAAAGAAGGTATGTGCAATCTCGATAGGCATATCAAGAACTTCGGCGATGGTTTTGCCCTTGTATCGAACTTCTAAGGTCTCGCGGTTATAGCGCGCTCCATGACAGACCTCGCAGGGAACGTACACATCAGGAAGGAAGTTCATCTCAATGGTGATCGTGCCATCGCCTGAGCAGTTCTCGCAGCGGCCCCCTTTCACATTAAATGAGAAGCGACCTTGTTGATATCCGCGTACCTTGGCCTCGCTAGTTTCAGCGAAGAGAGCACGCACCTTGTCAAAGACGCCAGTGTAAGTTGCCGGATTAGAGCGCGGAGTACGTCCAATCGGAGATTGGTCGACGTGGACAACTTTATCGAGAAGATCTACTCCGGTTACAGTGCGGTGGCGTCCTGGCACAAGACGTGCTCCGTTGAGTTTATTAGCAAGAGTTGTGTAGAGAATGTCGTTGACCAGCGTCGACTTTCCTGAACCTGAAACTCCGGTTACTGAGACAAAGAGACCCAAGGGAATAGCCACTTCAATATCTTTGAGGTTGTTCTCTTTGGCACCTTTAATTACCAATTGACGTTTAACATCAACTTTACGTCGCTGCTTTGGAATCTCAATGGACTTGCGGCCAGAGAGATAAGCACCGGTAATTGATTCGGTAGAAGCGATAAGTTCTTCATATGAGCCTGAGACAACTACACGGCCACCGTGCTCGCCTGCACCTGGACCGATATCAACGACCCAGTCGGCGGTACGAATTGTCTCTTCATCATGTTCTACCACAATTAAGGTATTTCCTAAATCGCGTAACCGAGTTAATGTGTCGATCAGACGTCGATTATCACGTTGATGTAGACCAATAGATGGTTCATCTAAAACATAGAGAACTCCGACTAAGCCAGAGCCAATCTGAGTTGCTAAACGAATTCTCTGGGCCTCGCCACCGGAGAGAGTGGCAGCCGGGCGATCGAGTGAGAGGTAATCCAATCCAACATCGAGGAGAAATCCCAAGCGTGCATGAACTTCCTTCATTACCCGTTCTGCAATCTGTGCTTCTCGCTTGTTGAGCTTGACCTCTTTGAGAAAAGCTGCACATTCATCGATTGAAAGGGCACAGACCTCAGCGATGCTTTTTCCACCTAAAGTGACAGAGAGAACCTCGGGTTTGAGACGGGCGCCTTTACATGCAGGGCAAGGAGTTTGGCGCATGTATGCCTCGTACTTATCCCGACTGTAATCGCTATCGGTTTCGCTATGTCGGCGCTGAATAAATGGAACTACCCCCTCAAATCCAGTTGAGTAATTGCGAACGCGTCCGTAGCGATTCTTATATTTCACATGAACTTCATATTCAAAGCCATTGATAATGGCATCCTTGGCTTTCGCTGAAAGCTTCTTCCAAGGATTATCCAAAGAAAATTTGAGCTCCTTTGCCAAAGCCTCAAGCAGCCTTAAGAAATACTCCGAAGATTGCCCGCCTGACCAAGGCGCAATAGCACCTTCATTAATTGAAATTGAGTCATCAGGAATAATCAAATCTTCATCTACCTCTAGTCGGGTGCCAATTCCCGTGCATTCTGGACAAGCGCCAAATGGTGAGTTAAATGAGAATGAACGTGGCTCCAACTCCTCAAAAGAGAGGTTGCAATCGTGACAGGCGAGATGCTCGCTATAGGTGTGCTCTTTCTCGCCATCTTTTGCATCTACAAAATCGAGGATGACAAGTCCATTTCCTAGTTTCAGCGCAGTTTCGATTGAGTCGGTAAGTCGAGATTTGCTCTCAGCCTTGGCAGTGAGTCGATCAATCACAACTTCGATGGTGTGTTTCTCTTGTTTTTTAAGCTTTGGGGGTTCAGTCAGAGCAATAGTTTCTCCGTCAACACGCGCACGTGAATATCCTTGAGTGACAAGCTCGGCAAAGAGATCAACGAATTCACCTTTACGTTCGCGAATGACAGGTGCCAATACCTGAAATTTGGTTGTGGCCGGCATAGTAAGAATTTGATCAACAATCTGTTGAGGGCTCTGACGAGATACTGCTTTGCCGCATTTTGGGCAGTGTGGCCTTCCAGCGCGAGCAAAGAGAAGACGGAAATAGTCATACACCTCTGTAATAGTTCCGACCGTTGAGCGAGGGTTTCGGTTGGTCGACTTTTGATCAATGGAGACAGCGGGTGAGAGTCCTTCGATAAAGTCAACATCAGGTTTATCCATCTGCCCTAAGAATTGACGAGCGTAGGCAGAGAGCGATTCAACGTAACGTCGTTGGCCCTCGGCAAAGATCGTGTCAAAAGCCAAACTGGATTTACCCGAACCCGAAAGGCCAGTGAAGACGACCAGGGCATCTCGCGGTAGCTCAATAGAGACATCTTTGAGGTTATGTTCGCGCGCACCACGAACAACTAACTTTTCGATGCTCATGTGCCTGCCTCATCCATTCCACGTAGTTCACGCTTTAATTCGCGTAGTTCATCTCGCAAGCGAGCTGCTAGCTCAAAAGCGAGTTCGTCAGCAGCGCTACGCATCTGCTCGGTGAGGGAGCCTATCAACGCAATCAACTCTTGGCGCGGCATCGAATCGGTTGGCTTTGAGGAAAATGGCAATACTGCAGCAGATTTCTTGCCTTTATGTGAAGCCAAAATCTCGTCAGTATCATCGCTCTCTTGAACTATGAGATCAGTAATATCTGAAATTTTCTTACGCAAAGGTTGTGGGTCAACTCCCCGCTCAAGATTGTAGGCAATCTGTTTTGCTCTTCTGCGATTGGTCTCATCAATTGCTCTAGACATCGATGCTGTGATGTTATCGGCATACATATGAACTTCACCAGAAACATTTCGAGCGGCACGACCAATAGTCTGGATCAGAGAGGTTGTTGACCGTAAAAAACCTTCTTTATCAGCATCTAATATTGCAACGAGTGAAACTTCGGGCAGATCAAGACCTTCACGCAATAAGTTGATGCCGATAAGTACGTCATATTCACCACTTCTAAGTTCACGCAGAAGCTCAACGCGTCGCAGCGTATCGACCTCTGAGTGAAGATATCTGACTCGAACACCCTTTTCTTGTAAATAGTCTGTGAGATCTTCAGACATCTTCTTAGTTAATGTGGTGACCAGAACTCGTTGGTTCTTCTCAGCTCGAACTGTGATCTCATGAAGCAAATCATCAATCTGTCCCTTAATTGGCTTTACAACTATTTGTGGGTCGACCAATCCGGTAGGACGAATCACCTGCTCAACAACATCTCCAGCAACTTTTTCGAGTTCATACTTTCCAGGAGTCGCCGAAAGGTAGATCTTCTGACCAGTTCGCTCTAGAAATTCTGGCCATTTGAGCGGCCGATTATCGAGAGCACTCGGTAGACGAAATCCGTGTTCAACAAGAGTTCGCTTTCGGGCAGCGTCACCTTCATACATCGCACCTATTTGTGGAACTGTGACATGGCTTTCATCGATAACAACGAGGAAATCTTCAGGAAAGTAATCCAAAAGGCAATTTGGAGGAGAACCGGGTTCACGGCCATCTAAATGACGTGAATAGTTTTCAATTCCTGAACAGAAACCAAGTTGCTCCATCATCTCTAGATCAAAGGTAGTGCGCATCCGCAAACGCTGCTCTTCCAGTAATTTACCTTGTTTTGTGAATTGATTGAGTTGAATTTGCAACTCATCCTGAATATCGCTCATGGCGCGTTTCATGGTTTCTGGTCCGGCTGCATAATGAGTAGCAGGAAAGATATAGATTTCAGTCTCATCATTAACAATTTCTCCCGTGAGCGGGTTGAGTGTCATGATTTTTTCAATTTCATCCCCAAACATTTCGATGCGAACAGCTAGTTCTTCATACATGGGAATAATTTCGACGGTATCTCCGCGAACCCTAAAGGTTCCTCGTTCGAAGGCCATGTCATTGCGTTTATATTGCACATCCACAAATTTCCGAAGAAGTGCGTTTCGATCGATTTCATCACCCACTTTGAGTCGAATCATGCGATCTATATATTCTTGAGGGGTCCCTAGACCATAGATACATGAAACCGTTGCCACGACCACCACATCCCGCCGAGTGAGCAACGAGTTTGTCGCTGAATGTCGAAGTCGCTCGACTTCATCGTTGACGCTGGAATCCTTCTCGATAAATGTATCTGTCTGAGGGACATATGCCTCTGGTTGGTAGTAGTCGTAATAGGAGACAAAATATTCGACAGCATTGTTCGGTAGTAGCTCTCGAAACTCATTGGCGAGCTGGGCGGCTAGAGTTTTGTTGGGAGCAAGAACCAGAGTCGGACGTTGTAACCGCTCGATTAACCAGGCAGTGGTCGCCGATTTACCAGTTCCGGTAGCACCAAGAAGGACTACATCTTGTACCCCCTCGTTGATTCTCCTAGCGATTTCCTCGATTGCGGCGGGCTGGTCTCCTGCAGGAACGTATTCACTGATGACTTCAAAGGGGGCAACTTTACGTTGCAGATCAGTGATGGGACGCATCGGCCTATCCTAAGGAAAGTGGCTGGAGAACGCCTTCCCAAAGATTCTCAACTTTACGTAAGAGCGAATCTTCGTCCCCATCATTAAGAATGACCGTATCTGCTATCGCTTCTCGCTCATGAGGGGCAGCTTGAGAAGCGATTCTCTTTTCAATCTGGGAGATGTATAAGCCTTTTTTAAGAAGTCTAGCCTTGCGAATTTCAAGGTCTGACTCAACGGTAATGATGTAATCAAATTTTGCGCGCGCTCCGGTTTCTACCAGAAGTGGAATTTCATAGATCAAGATGTCATCGGGGCCAAGATCTGCAACGGCCTGCGCAAAAAGCGCCTGAACGCGTGGATGGATAATCGCTTCTAAATCTTTGCGCGCTTGTGGATCTGAAAAGACAATCTCCGCTAACTTTTTACGATCAATATCCCCGTTGACGATGATGTCATCTCCAAAACGGAGCATAACTTCAGCAAAACCATCTGTACCTCGTTCAATTGCCATCCGAGCGAGTTGATCGGCATCAATAACCAGCGCTCCGAGTTCTGCAAAGTACTGAGCAACTGTTGATTTACCCGCGCCGATTCCTCCGGTAAGTCCGACAACCAACATGTGGCCACTCTACCTTTCCAAGCCGAGGATGCTGTTGACGCGAGTTTTTAGGCAAAGAAAAATCCGGCTGGGTAACACGAGGTTAAGGAGCAGCTCGCGGCCCAGCCGGATTTCTCGGTAAGAGTTACTCAGCAACGACAGCAGCTTCTTCCGCCGCCTTTGCCTCTGCTTTCTGCTTCTTATGAGCAAGGAAACGCTCTTGAGCGATGGCGTATTGACGCTCCCACTCTTCGCGCTGTGAGTCGTATCCAGGCTTCCACTCCTGAGTATCAGGATCGAACCCTTCTGGATAGATGAAGTTTCCTTCTGCATCGTAACGAGCAGCCATTCCATATTGAGTTGGATCGAAAGCTTCGATTTCAACTTCGTGGCCCTCGTTAGCCTGCTTCAATGAGAGCGAGATACGACGACGCTCGAGGTCAATATCAATAATCTTTACGAAGAGCTCATCTCCGACTGAAACTACCTGCTCTGGAATTTCCACGTGACGTTCAGCTAGTTCGGAGATGTGAACTAATCCTTCGATACCTTCGTGGACACGGATAAAGGCGCCAAAAGGAACGAGCTTTGTCACTACACCAGGCACAACTGTATTAATTGTGTGGGTACGAGCAAATGCTTGCCATGGATCTTCTTGGGTTGCCTTGAGAGAAAGTGAGACGCGCTCACGTTCGAAATCAACTTCAAGAACTTCAACAGTAACTTCATCGCCAACTTCTACAACTTCACCTGGGTGATCAATATGCTTCCATGAGAGTTCAGAGACGTGAACGAGACCATCGACGCCACCGAGATCGACGAATGCGCCAAAGTTAACAATTGATGAAACAACTCCGGTACGAACTTGACCTTTCTGAAGCTGATTCAAGAATTCAGTGCGAGACTGAGATTGAGTCTGCTCAAGGAATGCGCGGCGTGATAGCACGACGTTGTTGCGGTTCTTATCCAGTTCGATGATGCGTGCTTCTACCTGCTTACCGATGTAAGGGGTGAGATCGCGAACGCGTCGCATCTCAACAAGAGATGCAGGCAAGAAGCCGCGTAACCCGATATCAACAATGAGCCCGCCTTTAACAACTTCAATAACTGTTCCAACAACAACTTCGTCGCGTTCCTTTTTGCCTTCAATTTCGCCCCAAGCGCGCTCGTACTGTGCACGCTTCTTGGAGAGAATGAGGCGACCTTCTTTATCCTCTTTTTGGAGAACAAGAGCTTCGACTTTATCGCCAACTTTGACGATGTCATTTGGATCTGCATCATGGCGGATTGAAAGTTCGCGAGAAGGAATAACGCCTTCTGTCTTGTAACCGACGTCAAGAAGTACTTCTTCGCGATCAATTTGAACGACTGTACCAACGACTAAATCTCCGTCGCTGAAATTTCTGATTGTGCCTTCGATTGCTGCAAGAAAATCTGCTGCTGATCCAATGTCATTTACTGCAATTTGTGTAGTCAAGATGCTCCGTAGGGATAGAAAGTAGTAGGGATAGGACTGGCCAAGAGTACGCGTGAGGGCCAACCCCCAGCAAATCCCCGCATAAGGGGCGCTTGCACCGCACTAGGATTGATAGACGATGAAGCGCTATGTCGAACTTTTCCGAATTCCTAATGTGTGGGTTCTTGTGCTGGCATGCTTCCCAGCCAGAGTCGCGTATGGCATGGTCAGTTTGGGAATCTTCTTCAAGGTTGAACAGAGCACCGATTCGATTTCAACTGCTGGACTTGCGCTAGGTCTTAATGCGGCATCAGGTGCGCTCACAGCCGGTATACGCGGTTCAATCATGGACAGATTCGGTCAAAAATGGCCACTGCGCATTATGGTTCCGACGTACGCGACTCTGACAGTTGCACTAAATCTTTCTGAGACCAGGGCTGCGATGTTAACTCTGGCTTTTGTGATGGGTTTGAGCGCTCCCCCAATCAATCTCTCTGTTCGTCCATTATGGAAAATCGTCGTACCCGAAGAATTTCTTCGCACGGCCTATGCAATTGATTCATCGATTATGAATTTTGCTGGAGTAGTTGGTCCGGTAATCGCAACTTCTCTTGCGTTATCGGCGATTCCATCGTCACCGCTCTACATCTGCGCTGCCCTCATGTTGCTGGGCGGTACCTCACTTGCCATGACCCAAGTTTCACGCAATTGGATTCCAGAGAAGAAAGGTGCTGATTACCAACCTCTCTGGAAACATAAACCACTCCAACTGCTCATGATCGAAGGGTGCTTCATCGGATTTGGTTGGGGGCTTTTTGATGTAGCGGTTCCAGCATTTACCACGCTTGAGAAAGTTCCTCACATGACCGCATGGATTTTCGCTGCCATGGGAATTGCCAATGTCATCGGAGGGCTTCTCGCTGGACTGGTCTCTAAGAAAACTTCCTCTCTTAAAGCAATGCGACGTACCTACGGCGTCTGGTTTCTCGTCGCTATTCCGATGGCGCTCTCCTATCCAAATTGGAGCATGATTATCGCGGGTGCACTTCTTGGATTAGTCGGAGGTGCGATTCAAGTTTTCTATTGGGAGGTAATGGAGGCGATACGTCCCAAGGGTTCACCCACAGCGATGATGGGTTGGCTTTGGACAGTTGAAGGAACACTGATGTCGATGGGATCCATGGCTGGAGGATTTATCTCTGAACATTTTTCACCAACAATTGCTCTCAGTATCACTGCCCTATGTATTGGAATGGGATATCTCATCCTTGCTATTGGTAAATCTCGACTTATCGCCGCGGATCGAATTCCGACGGACGAAGAAGACCTCGCTGCTATGAAAGATAATGCCAACACCAATCAATAGAAATTAGTGAGCTGCTTCGCTCCAGCTCTTTCCGATCCCAACAGAGACATCCAAAGGCGCTCGTAATGGATAGGCGTTGCCCATATGAGTTCTTACTAAGGCAGACACTTGGTCAATTTCAGCCTCGACTACCTCAAGAATAAGTTCGTCGTGCACCTGCAAGAGCAATCGCGATTGAAATTTTCCTGCGACCAATGCACCCTGCACATTGAGCATCGCCTGCTTAATGATGTCAGCGGCTGATCCTTGAATTGGAGCATTGAGCGCCATTCGCTCTGCCACTTCACGACGTTGACGATTATCGTGCATCAAATCCGGCAGGTATCTCCGTCTACCCATAACTGTCTCTGTATAACCAACTTTTCGGGCATCTTCTACGACAGTCTTGAGATAGTCACGTATGCCGCCAAATCTTTCAAAATAACGATCCATTAAATCTTGCGCAGCAGGTGGCGTTAAATCCAATTGAGCTGCTAGTCCATACGAACTTAAGCCATAAGCCAATCCATATGACATCGCCTTAATTTGCCGGCGCATTTCAGAATCCACTTCTGTTGGCTTTACTCCAAATACCTGTGCAGCAACTGTGGCATGGAGGTCTTCACCGGATTCAAATGCTTTGAGAAGACCTTCATCCTTGGATAGATGAGCCATGATGCGCATCTCGATCTGACTGTAATCTGCAGTTAAGAGCGCATCAAAACCTTCACCTGCGATAAAGCAGCCACGAATCTTTCGACCTTCTTCAGTTCGAACCGGAATATTTTGAAGATTTGGACCAACTGATGAAAGCCGGCCGGTTGCCGCTACGGTCTGCGCAAAGTGTGTATGAATTCGCTGATCAGAAGCTATTTCAGTGAGCAGACCTTCGATAGTTGTGGCCAACTTCTTCGCTTCTCGTATTCGTAACAGTGCTGCTAGCAAAGGATGGGAGGTTTTTTCAAAGAGCCAATTGAGAGCATCTGCATCGGTGGTATACCCTGTTTTAATCTTCTTGGTTTTAGGTAGACCTAGTTCATCAAATAACACAACTTGCAATTGCTTTGGTGAGGCTACATTAAATTCGTGCCCCGCAGCCGTATGGGCAACTTTTGTCTCACGGGTAACTTCAGAATCAAAGAATTTCAACAATTTCTCTAAAGCGCTTCTATCTACAGCAACGCCGAGTCTTTCCATTGCGCCTAATAACTGCGCTATCGGTAGTTCTAACTCGTTAAAGAGTTTCGTCAACCCTCGATTGCTCAACTCTTTCGTGAGTGAATCTTGCAGTGCAAAGAGTGAGCTCGCAGAAGTCAGTAAAGTTTGTTCCGGTGAGGATATATCGATGCTGGCACCACTTCCCCATTTCTCGAGAAGATCAGTCAGCTCCTGAGTCCGAGTTCCAGGGTTAATCAAATAGGCTGCTAACTCGGTATCGAAAGCGATTCCCTGCAAGCCATTGATGCGAGAAAGCGCCTTTGCATCATGGGCAATCTTGGGAATAGATGCATCAAAAGCCCAGTCACCCATGTCAGATGAATGGACCAAGTGAACTTCTTCTGGGCGAAAAGCGACTGCGTAGCGATGGAGTTTTTCACCTTGCACTTCAAAGGAGAGTGCTATCGCACCTTGGTGGCGTGAAATTCTCTCACTAATTTCATCTGGAGTAAGTACAGATGATTCTATTTCGGTAGAAAAGAGCGAGAGTTCGGATCTGCTTGGCTGATTAGCTGGTTGCGCAGGAGTTACTGCAATCGCTTTGATGCGATCTTTTAGTGTACGAAACTCTAATTTTTCAAAGAGTGAAGTCAGATTTTCTACCGCAACACCGTTCCAAGCGAGTGACTCAATAGAAAAGTCGATAGGCGCGCTATGAATGAGCTGAGTTAGTTCTCGATTACGTCTGACGCTCTCCAAGTTTTCGCGAAGCGCTTGCCCAACTTTTCCAGATACTTTTTCTGCCTCTGTCAATAGTCGATCCAGTGAGCCATACTCAACTACCCATTTTGCGGCAGTCTTTTCGCCCACGCCTGGTATGGAAGGTAAGTTATCGCTGGGGTCTCCGCGCAGCGCAGCAAAGTCAGGATATTGCTGCGGTGTCATTCCATACTTTTCAAGAACTGCTGCAGGATCCATTCGAGCTAACTCAGAGACGCCTCGCTTCGGATATAAAACAGTTGTGTGATCAGTAACCAACTGAAAACTATCTCGATCCCCCGTACAGATGAGAACTTCTAGGCCCTCAGATTCAGCGCGTTTTGTAATCGTTGCAATGATGTCGTCAGCTTCAAAACCCTCGATTTCAAATTGTGTAATCCCAAAACCCGCCACTAGTTCATGAAGATAAGACATTTGAGATCTAAATTCATCTGGGGTTTTGGCACGGTTAGCCTTATATTCAGGAAAGATCTCGGTGCGAAATGTCTTGCGCGATACATCGAATGCAACAGCTACATGCGTTGGCTTCTCCTCCTTGAGTAAAGAGATGAGCATCGTGGCAAAGCCATAGATTGCATTAGTGTGCTGGCCCGCAGCGGTAGTGAAATTTTCGGCTGGGAGTGCAAAGAAGGCGCGATATGCCATGGAATGGCCATCAATCAAAAGTAGTCGCTGCTTCTGATTCCTGCTCTCGCTCACGTAGGACATCATAGGTATAAACTCCGTTGCTATGACTGAACCTGATTATTTGGCAATTATTAAAGAGCGTGGCCAAGGCGCACTCGATCTCAAAATGGGAATCGAAATGCTGGAAGTGTCTCCACAACGTTTAGTCGCACGTATGCCGGTCGAAGGAAACACTCAACCAATTGGATTGTTACACGGTGGTGCAAATGTAGTTCTTGCAGAATCACTCGGCTCGATTGGGACGCAATTGCACGCTGGCCCTGATCGAAAAATTGTGGGTGTTGATATCAACGCAACTCACCATAAATCTGCAACAAGCGGCTACGTGACGGCAGTTGCAACACCTATCTCTCTAGGTCGAACTCTCTGTGTCTACGAGATTGTGATAACAAATGAGGCAGGTCAGCGAACTTGTACCGCTCGCATCACCTGCCTCATTCTCAATAAGGAGTAATTACTCTTTAGTGTGCACCTGTTCCAAGGTAAGCCTCGCGTACCGCTGGGTCGTTAAGCAGGTCTGAAGCCTTTGCCTCTTTGGTGACATTACCTGTTTCAAGAATGTAGGCGCGGTGAGCACGTTGTAGCGCTTGCTGAGCATTCTGCTCAACTAACAAAATTGTGACGCCTTGCTTGTTGATTTCAGTAATAATGCGGAAGATATTGGCAATCATTTGAGGAGCAAGTCCCATAGAAGGTTCATCAAGGAGAAGAACCTTTGGTCGAGCCATGAGAGCGCGACCCATTGCAAGCATCTGCTGTTCGCCACCAGAGAGCGTTCCGCCCGCCTGTGAAGATCGCTCCTTCAAGCGAGGAAAGAGCGTATAGATGCGATCAAGATCTTCATCCATTTCCGCTTTGCGATCCTTGCGATTGAATTTACCCATCTCGAGGTTTTCAAGGACTGTCATGCCAGGAAAGATTCCGCGCCCTTCGGGAACTTGAGAGATTCCAAGATCTACGCGTTCATGCGCTTGAACCTTGTTGATATCTTGGCCATCAAAGTTAATAGAGCCGCTAGAGACAGGACGAAGACCTGAGATTGTCTTCAAGATTGTTGTTTTACCTGCGCCATTTGCTCCAATGAGAGTGACGATTTCACCTTGATTGACAACTACCGAGACGCCTTTGATTGCTTCGATCTTGCCGTAGTGAACGCGAAGATCCTTAATTTCAAGACGCATCTGCTGGCACTCCTAGGTAAGCCTCAATGACTCGAGGGTCGTTTTGAACTACTGATGGAAGATCATCTGCAATCTTTTGACCGAAGTCGAGGACTGCTACACGATCTGAAATTCCCATAATGAGCGACATATCGTGCTCAATCAAGAGCACGGTATAACCCTTGTCGCGAATTTTCTTAATGGTTTCAGCAAGAGCAACCTTTTCGGCTGGGTTAAATCCTGCAGCTGGCTCGTCAAGCAGAACCAATTTTGGTTCAGTTCCAAGAGCACGAGCAATTTCAAGTCGGCGCTGATCTCCATAGGGAAGATTCTTTGCTAGTTGATCTGCTCGATGTCCGATACCCATGAAGTCAAGAAGTTCTTGCGCGCGCTTACGACTTTCCTTCTCTTCCCGGCGATTAAGTGGCGTCCCGATCAGTGCCCGCAACAAGCCCGTCTTTTTATGGACATCAGTAGCTGTGATGACATTTTCAAGGGCTGTCATATCCCCAAAGAGACGAACATTCTGGAAGGTACGGGCAAGACCCATCTTGGTAACTTGGTGACGCTTCTTACCTGCAAGGTTTTCCCCATTGAAGATAATTTCACCAGAGGTAACAGGGTATACACCAGTAACGACGTTGAAGACGGTTGTCTTACCGGCGCCGTTAGGACCAATAAGTGCGCAGATTTCGCCCTTATTGACGTGAAAGTTGACCTCATTAAGTGCGGTGATACCACCAAACTTGATGGTGACGTTTTTGAGCTCAAGAAGTTTCTCTGACATTACATCGTCCTCTTCTCTTCAATCTTTTCTCGCTTCTTTCGAGGCAATAAACCATCCGGTCGTAAATTCATCATGATGATGAGAACCAAGCCAAAAATAATTTGGCGTTCGTCTGCGATAAATCGGATTCTTTCAGGAAGATATGCCAACAGCGCTGCACCAAGAGCAACTCCCCAGATATTTCCCATACCGCCGAACACAACGCACGCCAAAATCAATATGGAGACTTCAAACTTGAACATATCTGGCGAAATCACCATAACCTTGGATGCATAGATAACGCC
>VFQS010000405.1_pt1 | contig 50190 bp, 50 predicted proteins | sample 3512361 | NCBI WGS metagenome assembly VFQS01 (sample SAMN10412375, study PRJNA504923) | tailings metagenome | isolation source: Relicate 1 Philex TSF3 active mining | place: Philippines | reverse complement strand
CACGGGCAATCACCAGCTGCTGAATCTCTGAAGTGCCCTCGAAGATCGTGTGGATCTTTGCGTCACGGTGCCAGCGTTCCACCGGGTACTCGCGCGTATAGCCGTAACCCCCGAGAATCTGAATCGCTTCCTCGGTCACTCGCACCGCGGTTTCTGACGCGTAGTACTTGCTCATCGAACCTTCACCATTCTTGAATCCACCGTTCTTGGCCAACCATGCTGCGCGCCAAATCAACAAACGCGATGCATCAACACGGGTGATCATGTTGGCGAGTTTGAAGGCGATCGCCTGGTGCATGATGATTGGCTTGCCGAACGCCTTGCGCTCTTTCGCATAGTCGAGTGCGTACTCGTACGCTGCGCGTGCGATTCCCAACGCTTGAGCACCCACCGCGGGGCGGGTGGCTTCGAACGTCTTCATCGCCGGCTGCGCCTCGCCCGACTTGCCTTTTTCGCGAGCCCGAGCCAGCTTGGCGTCCAACTTCTCTTTTCCGCCGAGCAAGCATCGCCCCGGAACGCGCACGTCGTCGAGCACTACTTCGGCAGTGTGCGATGCCTTGATGCCGTGCTTCAGATACTTCTGGCCTTGCGAGAGACCCTTCGTCCCTGGTGGGATGACGAAGCTCGCCTGTCCACGGCCCTTCAGCTCGGGGTCGACGGCAGCAACCACCACGTGCACGTTGGCGATGCCTCCGTTGGTGATCCATGCCTTGGTGCCGTTCAATACCCACTCGTCGGTGGCTTCGTCGTACACCGCGCGAGTGCGCAAGGAACTCACGTCGCTACCTGCATCGGGTTCACTCACGCAAAATGCGCCGATCTTTACGTCGTCGGCAGTGCCGTAACACTGTGGTACCCACTCCATGACTTGCTCGGGTGTGCCATTCCCCGCGATTCCTGCAGCGGCCAAGCCCGAACCCATGATCGCCATGCCGATGCCGGCGTCGCCCCAGAAGATTTCTTCGATTGCCACTGGAAGCGTCAGCCCGCTCTGATCGCCCATCGCGTTCATGATGAAGTCGATTCCGTACAAACCGATCTTTGCGGCCTCTTGCACGATCGGCCACGGGAACTCTTCTCGCTCGTCCCACTCGTGTGCTGCAGGACGAATGACGTCGACAGCGAACTCGTGGATCCAGTCCTTTAGTTGCAGTTGATCATCGTTGAGAGAAAGGGAGAACTCGGCCATTCCCCCAAGTTACCAGCGAGTAGGAACGTTGGGCGTAGCGCTAACGACCCCGTGCAGTCGCTTAGGCACGTCGAAGAGCAGTACCCGCCTTGGTGGTTTCCACTACATAGCCCTGTGCTTGCAACTCGGCGCGCAGCGCGTCGGCTTTGGCGAAGTCCTTTGCCGAACGAGCTGCATCAAGTGCACTAGCAAGAGCTTGTGCATCGGCTGCGACTTCGCCCGTGGAACCAAGTTGCAGACCCAACGCACCACACATCTCGTGCACTGCGGCAGCCAACGCGTCGGCGGCTACATCACCTGCATCGATGCCGGTGTTCGCGCGGCGCACGGTGTCGAAGATGTGCGCCATGGCGTTCGGGGTATCGAGATCATTGTCCATGATCTGCACGAACCGTGCGATCGAGTCGGCATCGACCTGCCCGTTTCGTCCCGCGCTGCGTGCCGCGAACGAGTCGAGCCCCGCGAGTGCCTTCACCGACGAATCGATGTTGTCCTGCCCCACCTTCACCGGCGAGCGATAGTGCGTTTGCAGCAGCAACATGCGGTATGCACGTGGATCGAATTGATCGAGCAAGTCCAACAAGTTGGTCACGTTGCCCAGACTCTTCGACATCTTTTCACCCTCGAGATCGACCACGAAGCCGTTGTGCATCCAATGGCGGGCGAACTTCTTCCCGAGCGCCACCGCTTGGGCTCGTTCATTTTCGTGATGCGGAAAGCGCAAGTCGGCTCCTCCACAATGCAAGTCGAATCCTTCTCCCAACAATTCCAAACTCATCACGACGCACTCGCTGTGCCACCCGGGTCGGCCCTCTCCCCATGGCGATGGCCACGACGGTTCGCCGGGCTTGGAGAACTTCCACAATGCAAAGTCAGCAGAGTGACGTTTCTCTTGGGCGCCGAGCACTTCACGGTCCCCGCCGCCGGCCAGCATGTCGTCCAGCGACTGGTGAGCCAGTGCGCCGTAGTCGGGCACACTCTCCACCGACAAGTAGACGCCATCGCTGGTGGAATATGCAGCACCGCGGGTAATCAACGTGGCAATCATCGCCACCATCTGCTCGACATAGTCGGTGGCGTGCGGAACATCCGTCGGACGCTTCACACCCAGGCGACCCATGGCATCGAACCACACGGATTCGCACTTGTGCGTGATGTCCTGCCACGGTCGGTTTTCCCGATTGGCACGGTCGATGATCTTGTCGTCAATGTCGGTGATGTTGGATACCAGTCGCACCGTGACACCCCGCCACTCGAGGTATCGGCGCAGGATGTCGTACACCAACGTGGCGCGTCCATGACCCAAATGCGGAGGCCCGTACACCGTGGGGCCACACAAATACACGCCAAGTTTGCCCGGTTCGCGCATCTCCAGCGGGCGAACTTCGCGCGTCAGGGTGTCATACAGCGCGAACACGAAACGATTCTACGACTGATGCCGCGCCACTACCGTTGAGAGAGCATGTCGAACGGTTCCCCGACGCGCAGAGTTCCCGAAAAACCGACACTCGCTGGGGTGGAAGCCCGTTTCGTCGAACGCTGGAGCGCTGACAACATCTACGGCTTTGACCGCTCGGCCTCGCGCGACAACGTGTTCGCAATCGACACTCCTCCACCCACCGTCAGCGGTTCGTTGCACATGGGACACGTGTTCTCCTACACCCACACCGACACCATTGCCCGCTACCAGCGCATGCGCGGCAAGCACGTGTTTTACCCGATGGGTTGGGACGACAACGGTCTACCAACCGAACGGCGAGTGCAGAACTACTTCGGTGTCACGTGCGATCCATCGTTGCCGTACGTCCCGGGTTTCACCCCGCCGTTTCGTGGCAACCCCCCGAAGGAACATCGTGCCGTGCCCGTATCGCGACCGAACTTCATCGAATTGTGCGACGAACTCACCACGCAAGACGAGCAGGTATTCGAAGACTTGTTCCGTCGGCTCGGGCTCTCGGTGGATTGGTCGTTGTTGTACACCACGATTTCCGAGCATGCACGTCGAACATCACAAAAGGCATTTCTCGACAACCTGGCACGCGGCGAGGCCTACACACAGGAAGCACCGACGTTGTGGGATGTCGACTTCGGCACTGCGGTAGCGCAAGCAGAGTTGGAGGATCGCGAACGCCCCGGCGCTTATCATGCGGTCTCTTTCCACGGTCCGGCTGGTGACGTCGTCATCGAAACGACCCGACCCGAGTTGATTCCGGCCTGCGTTGGTTTGGTTGCGCATCCCGACGATGCGCGTTATGCACCGCTCTTCGGCAAGACCGTTCGATCTCCACTGTTCGATGTGGAAGTCGGTGTGTACCCGCACCCACTCGCCCAGCCCGACAAAGGCACCGGCATCGCCATGATTTGCACCTTCGGTGACCTCACCGACGTGGTGTGGTGGCGTGAGTTCAATCTGCCAACTCGCGCAATCATCGGTCGCGACGGTCGAATTCTCGCCGAGCCGCCTGCGGCAATCGTTTCGGAGAGTGGTTGCGCACAGTACGCAACGCTGGCAGGTAAATCGGTGAAGCAAGCACAGACATTGATCGTCGAGTTGTTGCGCACATCCGGCGACCTGAAAGCCGAGCCACGGCCAATCACGCACCCGGTGAAGTTCTACGAAAAGGGAGATCGTCCACTGGAAATCGTCACCAGTCGCCAGTGGTACATCCGCAACGGAGGTCGGGATGAATCGTTGCGGTCGGCGTTGCTCGCACGCGGTGAAGAAATGGCGTGGTATCCCGACCACATGAAGCACCGCTACTCCAACTGGGTGCAAGGGTTGAACGGCGACTGGTTGGTGTCGCGCCAGCGCTACTTCGGAGTGCCGATTCCTCTGTGGTACCGCGTCGACGCCGACGGAACCCCGGATTACTCCGCGCCGTTGGTGCCAACCGGCGAGCAACTCCCGGTCGACCCAAGCACCGATGTTCCCGACGGCTTCACTGCCTCGCAACGCGGTGTTGCTGGTGGCTTCGTCGGCGATCCCGACGTGATGGACACTTGGGCGACATCATCACTTACTCCGCAAATTGCATCGCACTGGGTGGACGGTGACGACTTGTTCACCCATGTGTTCCCCATGGACATGCGCCCACAAGGCCACGACATCATTCGCACGTGGCTGTTCTCCACCACGGTTCGATCGCACTTTGCGCACGATACGAGCCCCTGGAAGCGCGCCGCACTTTCCGGGTGGATTCTCGATCCCGATCGCAAGAAGATGTCCAAATCGAAGGGCAACGTGGTGACACCGATCGATCTCTTCGACAAGTACGGCAGTGACGCCGTTCGATATTGGGCGGCATCCGCGCGGCCCGGCGTCGACACTGCATTCAGCGAAGACCAGATGAAGGTCGGCGGAAAACTCGCCAACAAATTGCTGAACGTCACCAAGTTCGTGCTCAATTTCGGCGGTGACGAGTCCGGTGTCGTTACCGTGCCGATTGATCACGCCATGCTCGAGCGTCTCTCGGGGGTCATTGCCGATGCGACTGCTGCATTCGAGGAACTCGACTATGCGCGTGCATTGGAACGCACCGAGGCGTTCTTTTGGTGGTTCTGTGACGACTATGTGGAGTTGGTGAAGACACGCGCCTACGGAGCCGGTGGAGAAAACGGTCAGCCGGCGACCGTCAATGTTTCCCCGGAAACGCACTCGGCTCGCAATGCACTCACTCACGCAATGAGCGTGCTGCAACGTCTCTTGGCTCCCCACATGCCGTTTTGCACCGACGAAGTGTGGTCGTGGTGGCACGAGGGCAGTGTGCATCGCGCTGCGTGGCCGATTGCGACGGGTCGCTCAACCAGCAACGGCGATGCGCATGACGCCGACTTCCTACTCGCCACCGTAGGAGCCGTGCTGGCCGAGATTCGTCGCACCAAGACCGAAGCAAAAGTGTCACAACGTGCCGAGGTATCGCTTGTGGTGATTGCCACGGACACCACCCGTGCCTCCGCAGTGACGCAAGCCCAGGTGGACCTGGTGAACGCCGGCAACGTTGCAGAGTTCCGCATCGTCCATGGGGACGGCTTGTCGGTGAGCGTCACTCTCGCTCCGTCAACATGACCAAGGTTCACCTCCCGAGTTCGGCTCGAGCTCGCAACGCCTTGCGCCCACGCTCGCACGTGGTGGTGCTCGTGATGAATCTTGTCGTCGCTAGCGCGCTCATCATCACGGGGTTGCTCGTATTGTGGGCCAACAACAAGGTTGGCGACCGACTCGTGGTGAGCATCGACGGTGGCACTACGTCACCCACCACACCCGACGGCGCTCCGATCGAGGGTTGGAACTACGACACCAGTTCGTTGCAGGCAAAGAACTTCCTCCTCACCGGGTCCGACAATGGTGCGTGCCCCGACAAGGGAGATGGAACAGCCGGCGGAATTGGCGATCGTGAATCGTTCGGCGAGCGATCCGACACCATCATGGTGTTGCGCGTCGATCCCACCATCAACGACGTCGCCGTATTGTCGTTCCCTCGTGACTTGTGGGTGAACATTGCCGGCACGACACGCCAAGCACGAATCAACTCGGCATTCGACAGCAAGGATCCGAATCGACTCATTCGCACGATCGACGACAACTTCGGGGTTCCCATCGACCACTACGTGAACGTCAACCTGTGTGCATTCAAGGAAATCGTGGACTCCGTTGGTGGTGTGAAGATTCCTTTTTCGTATCGCACCAAGGACGAAAAGGTCGGATTCCGTGAGGTGGGTCCTGGCTGCGTCGAGCTACGCGGTTCGCAAGCGCTCGCCTACGTCCGCTCGCGAACCGGATATCGCTACTACGACGAAGCAAAGCAGAAGTGGCTGAGTGACCCAACGGGTGACATCGGCCGAATCAACCGACAACAAGATTTTTTGCGACGTTCCATGCAACGTGCGCTCGACCGCGGCACCACCAATCCAGCAACCGCAAACGCGCTTCTGAACGTGGCGCTCAACCGTGTGATTACCGACGATCGTCTCACACCACGCGATCTCCTGAGTCTTGCCCAAGCGATGCGCAACCTGGACACCAGCGGTGTGAGTTCCTACACCGTGGAATGGTCGATGCGGCGCATCGGCGGCGAGTCGGTACTCATTCCAGTGACCGATACCGAGTCGATGCAAGCCATCCTTGCGGTGTTCCGTGGAGAAGGTGATGTTGCCCAAATCTCGGCTGATGCGGGTGCCGATGGTGACGCATTCGCGCCATCATCGATGCGCACGGCGTCGATCGACATCGTGCCACTGACTCACGCGTTGATCGATGCACTCTCGCGTCCCGACTCCGGGCGCTCTTCAACGGACACCACGCTGCCGATTGCACCCGTGCAGGAGCGCCTTGGTGTTTTTCCGCCGAACGATCCTGCGTGCCGGTAGTTCGTCGGTCGCAACACTCTCACGTGGATTGCAACAACTACACTCGCCACGGGAGTAATCGTGGAACTTTCTGACATCGTCGTTGTCGTCGTCGCATATTTGCTCGGAACGTTTCCCAGTGCAGAGCTCGTCGCCAAACGATTCGGCAAGGACATCACCAAGGTGGGCTCGGGGAATCCCGGTGCTTCCAATGTCATTCGTGAACTCGGCTGGAAGGCCGGTATGGCCGTGTTTCTCATGGACATGGCAAAGGCCGCCATCGCGGTTGGTATCGCGTGGACGGTCAGTGGCGAGCAGCGCGGCCCACTCGCTTATGCCGCAATGTGCGGTGCCATCGCCGGTCATGTTGCGCCGGTGATGCGCAAGTTTCGTGGCGGCAAGGGAGTTGCATCGGGTGGCGGTGCCTTGTTCGTGTTGTTCCCCGAAGTGAGTGCGGTGTTGTTCGTGTCGTGGTTCGTCATCAGCAAACTCACGAGAAAGGCATCGGTTGCATCGCTTGCAATCACCGTCGCCACCCCCATCGGCATGCTCATCGACGACGCCGAAGCGTGGGAGCTGTACGTGGTGTTGGGAGTCGTTGCATTCGTGATCGTGAAACACCTGCCCAACATTCGTCGTTTGCGAACCAAGACGGAGCCGTCGCTGTAGCGTGCGGTAATGCTCGAGTACGTAACTCAGGCGTTCGACTGGCTCAAGGACTTCTCGTCGTCACCGTGGTTTTATGCGATCATCTTCGTGATCGCAGTTCTTGATTCCGTGTTGCCGATCGTCCCGAGCGAAACCCTGGTGATCATCGGTGGCGTAAGTGCAGGGCTCGGCAACTTGTGGATTCCCGTCGTCATCGTGGTTGCCGCAACCGGCGCATTCATTGGCGACAACATGAGCTACCTCATCGGTCGTGAAGCCAGTGACTGGGTGATGCGCCGACAAACACGCACCGAAAAAGGTGCGACGCGCATGGCCAAGATTGTCGAACAGGTGCACGAACGCGGAGGACTCTTGCTCATCACGGCACGCTTCATCCCGGGTGGTCGTACTGCACTCACGCTGTCGTGCGGAGTTACCCGCCAACCGCGACGATGGTTCGTCGGTTGGTCGGCGGTGGCCGCGGTGATTTGGGGCAACTACGCCGCATTGCTTGGATTCATCGGCGGAAAGTCGTTCGAGGAGGATCACACGACCGCGTTCATCATTGCATTCGCCACTGCGTTCAGCATTACTACCTTGATTGAAATCGTTCGCTGGCTCCTGAAGCGTGCCAGATACCGTAAAACTGCATGACATTGCGACTCACGGTCGAGTCCGGTGCGTGGCAAGCCCACGTCAACAACGTCGTCTCTGCCTTCGATGACGTATTACCAGTGGTCAAAGGCAACGGTTATGGACTCGGTCGTTCGGAACTTCTGACTCGTGCCAAGTCGATCGCACAAGATGTCGCAATCGGCAACGTGTACGAACTGACCGACGTTCCGCACGACATGCGACCATTCGTGCTCACCCCGGTGGGAGTTGGTGTCACCTCGGTTCCCCGTAGTGATGCGGTCCTCTCAATCGGTTCCAATCGCGATCTTGAGTTGCTTGCATCACTTGGCGCAACCAATCCCGTCGTAATCAAGGTGGAGTCATCCATGCATCGGTACGGGATCGACGTGAAGGATGCGCGGAAACTTCGTAACCAAGCCGAAGCCGCAGGCCATAACGTCATCGCGTGGTCGATACACCTCCCGCTTGCCGGCACCGATGACGATCGTACCGATGAAGCCATCGCCATCGCGCGCGAACTTGCTACCGACCTCCCCATTCATCTCAGCCACATTGGTGTTGCGGTGCAACGCATTCGTGCCGTCGTGAGTCATCGTGTGGTGGTCCGCACCGGTACCCAGTTGTGGCTGGGAGACAAGTCGATGTTCGGTCTCCACGCTGATGTCATCTCCGTTCGACCGGCGTCATTCGCCACTGCCGGCTACCGAGCAACGCCAATCTCTCCTGCCAGACCTTCTCCGTCACGAATCGTGATGGTGGGGTGCGGTTCTGCGAACGGTGTCGGTGCGCTCGAGGACGGTCGTAGCCCTTTCCATTTCGCCAAACAGCGACTCCCGATGCTGGAAGCACCGCACATGCACACCACCATGTTGAGTGTGGCTGGCGATACGTGCCCGCAGGCAGGCGACTGGGTCGATGTGCAGCAACCGCTCACTCGCGTATACCCCGACGTCGTGGTGTGGCGTTAGTTGTGCATGACCACCGACTGGAACCCACTCCTCCGTCGCGAGTTTGATCAACCGTATTGGACGGATTTGCAGTCGTTCGTTGCACGGGAGCGTGCACATCACACGGTGTATCCCGCTCATGACGAGGTATTTGCTGCACTGCATCACACGCCGTACGCCAACACGCGAGTGGTGATACTGGGACAAGATCCATATCACGGGCCGGGTCAGGCCCACGGTCTTTGCTTCTCTGTGCAGCAGGGTGTTCCACCTCCACCGTCATTGGTGAACATCTTCAAGGAACTTCATACCGATGTGGGAGTCCCCATTCCGACACACGGCAACCTTTCCGCTTGGGCGCAGCGCGGTGTACTGCTCCTCAACACCACGCTCACCGTTCGGGCTGGAGCCGCCGGGTCGCACCACGGTAAGGGCTGGGAGGTCTTCACCGATCAAGTGATTCGCACAGTCAACGACAAACCATTCGTGGTCTTTGTGTTGTGGGGTGCACACGCGCGAAAGAAGAAGGCGCTCATCGATACGTCGCGACATGCAGTGATTGAGGCGCCACATCCTTCGCCGCTCTCGGCTCATCACGGATTCTTTGGTTCGCGTCCGTTTTCACGAATCAACGAAGCACTCGTCGGTGCCGGGCTCTCCGACATGGAGTGGGGCCTCGACTAACCACTACATTGCTCGCATGGGTTCGGTGCGTCGCCACATCCACATCAACCGTGACCCTGACACCGTCTGGGCGTTGGTGGGAGACCTTGCTCGCCAACACGAGTGGTTTCCCTTCAGCAGTTCTCGACTCGAAGGCAACAAACGATGGATGACGACGCCAAGCGGCCTCACATTCGAAGAAGACATCGTTACCCACGACCATGCCTTGCGTCGGTTTCAGTACCGCATCGTCGGCAACCCCGGCATCGCGTCTCACTTGGGCACGTGCGATGTGCTTGATGACGGTCATGGTGGTTCCACGGTGGTGTATTCCACCGACATGGAACCGGAGGCATTGGCAATCGTTGTCGCCGGTGCCGCAGGCGAAGGTCTTCTCAGGTTGAAGCACATGATGGAGTCCGCCTAGTGGGTCGCAAGATTCTGTTCATCACCACCGATCAGCAGCGTTACGACGCGCTCGGTTGCAACGGTGGTCTCGTCGCACGCACTCCGGTGATTGACGGATTGGCCAAGAACGGCATCGTCTTTGATCGTGCCCACCCACAAAACGTGGTGTGCATGCCTTCGCGAAGCACGATGCTGACCGGCCAGCACGTGAGCACCCACGGCGTGTGGATGAACGGTGTTCCGCTTTCTGGTGATGCGCCGAGCATTGCCAACGACTTGCGTCGTGCCGGTTATCGAACCGCGCTCATCGGCAAGGCCCACTTCGAACCATTCATCGATCCGTTCCTCAGATTTGCGGAGAATCGAATCGGTTCGGCGGGGTTGGAAACCGAGATGATGATTGGCGAGGATGGCTTGCCGGCTCCCCATCGCGGTTTCGAGCACTTCGCGCTCGCCACTCACGGAGGAGTGGGACCGTTTCATTACGCACGCTGGTTGCGAGAGAAGAATCCCACTGCAGCCGCGATGTTCTTCCAAGTACTCGACCAGCAGTTGCAGGTGAATGCTGCGGGCGGCGGCGATACCAACGCACCGCAGGTAAAGCACAACGACATACCACGTGAGCTATACCACACCGAGTGGGTCGCTGATCAGACCATCAATTGGTTGTCGTCGCTCCCCGCTGACGCAGATTGGTTCTGCTGGATGAGTTTTCCTGATCCGCATCACCCATGGGATCCACCGAAGTCCGAAATTGGTCGCGTGAATTGGCACGATTTGGATCTTCCTGATGGTTATATCGCCGACGCCACCGAGCGAGAGCGGGTGTTGGATGCAAAGCCACGTCATTGGCGAATGTGGTACGAAGGCACCTTCGTCTCCAACTACGAAGCGCCAGCGAAGTGGGTACCGAAAACGCTCACCGCCGACAACGTGCGCGAAGTGAACGCAATGGCCCACATCGAAAACGAACTCATCGATGAAGCCATCGGTCGAGTTCTTGCCTCCGTAGCTTCACGTGGCTGGGGGGACGATGTCGACGTGCTCTACACCACCGACCACGGTGAATTGCAGGGCGATTACGGATTGTTGTTCAAGGGTCCGTATCACACCGACTCGCTGATGCGTTTGCCGTTGCTCTGGAGTCCAGCCAAGTCGGCAAAGGTGGCCCCGGCGCGCGTGTCGGCACCCGTCGGTTTGGTTTCGCTGGCTGCAACGTTCGCCAATATCGCTGGTCTGGCGCGACCGGATTACACCGAGTCGGAGCGACTACCCACCAACGATGACGAGGCTCGCAAACTCGGGCATGAGCGTGTGCTCACCGAGTGGGACAGTGTGCTGTTCGGGAAGATCGTTCACGCGCGAACCATCTGTCGAGACGGCTGGGTGTGCACGGCGATGTTGCCAGGAACCATCCACGACGGCACTGAGGGCGAATTGTACGACTTGGCCAGCGATCCACTGCAACACAACAACTTGTGGAACAGTTCCCAACACACAGCACACCGCGACGCACTGCTCGACGACATGTGGTCGTCGCTTCCCACTCGCGTTCTACCGCTTCGTTCCTGTGACGCCCCCGTCTGACGCCGAGCGCTAGACGGCCGGAACCTGCTGTGTAATGCAGTGGATTCCCCCACCGCCGTACGCCAAGATCTCTCCAACATCAAGGCCGACGATTTGACGCCGAGGAAACCATTCCGCAATCAACGCCATCATGTCGTCATCGGCTGCATGTCCACTGACCGGAACGATGACACCACCATTCACGACGTAGAAGTTGAGGTACGGCACCACAACGCGACGCCCTTCGGTCGTTGCAAACGGCAATACGGGGATCTCCCGAATCTCCAGTCCTGCCTCCTCGGCGGCGGCACGGTTTGCGACACAGCGAACATGATCGGGCTCGCGAGCGTCATCACAGCCCTGCAACACGAGCACGTTCGGTGCGCAGAAGGCCGCCACATTGTCGACATGCCCATCGGTATCGTCGTCAAGCGCCAGTCCATGCGGTAACCAAACGACGCGTTTCTGACCCAACTCGCTACAAAGTCGTGATGTGATTTGCTCACGAGTCAACCGTGGATTGCGATTCTCGTGCAAGAGACACTGCTCGGTGGTAACCAGCGTCCCCGCGCCATCGACGTTGATTGACCCACCTTCCAACACCATGTCGACGTGACGCACGGTGTCGCCTTGCGACCTCAACCATGCAGCAGCAATCTTGGCATCATTGTCATGCGGCAGAAACTTGTTTCCCCATCCGTTGAACACCCAGCAGGTTCCTTCACGGTGACGGCCGTCAACGACATAGGTCGGGCCGCTGTCGCGAAACCAGGAGTCGTCAATTGGCAGCGCAACGACATCCACCGTGCTACCGCACAGCGCCACCGCTTCGGCAACATCGGCGGCGTTGGCAATCATGGTGACTGGTTCGAATCCGGAGATGGTCTTGGCCACCGTGGCATGCGCGCGCTTGGCGTCACCAAGTCGATGGTTGTACAAATCCTGTCGAGACGGCCAGCACATCACGGTTCGTTCGTGGGGAGCGAACTCGGCTGGCATTTGCATCATGAAGGTGCCTGATCAGTGCTGTGTGCCGTCAAGGCTCGTAACCGCACCGTACAAGTCGGGGCGACGATCCCGAAAGAGACCCCACGCGGCGCGCATCGAACGATTCGCCTCGGTATCAATATCGGCAACGAGCACTCGCTCGTCATCACGGCCTGCTTCGGCCACCTTGGCGCCGGTCGCGTCGGTGATGAACGACGAGCCGTAGAACGTCACCTCGGTGGGATTCCCCACTTCTCGCCCGGTTCTGTTGGCGGCCACGATTGGAACGATGTTGGCTGCAGCGTGACCTTGCATCACTCGTTGCCAGTGACCGCTGGAGTCCCACGATGGATTTTGTGGTTCGCTACCGATAGCAGTGGGATACAGAATCACGTCGGCACCAAGGAGAGCCATGCTGCGTGCGGCCTCCGGAAACCATTGATCCCAGCAGATACCCACACCGACTGCACCAAATCGAGTCCTCCATACCCGAAATCCCGTATCTCCCGGTGAGAAGTAGAACTTCTCCGAGTATCCAGGGCCGTCGGGAATGTGACTCTTGCGATAAATCCCCATCGTCGAGCCATCAGCATCCACCATTACCACGGTGTTGAAGAGCGCATTGTTGGCGCGCTCAAAGATGCTGAGCGGAAGCACCACGCCCAGTTCACGCGCAATTGCTGCGAAGTGGGCAACCGTCGGATGTCCGGCCACCGGTAACGCACGCTGCAACTCCTCCGCACGTTGGTCCTTGCAGAAATAGTGTCCCTCGAACAACTCCGGAATCAGCACCACCTGGGCACCATCGTGAGCAGCTGCACGTACGAGCCGCTCGGCAGTGGCGATGTTGGTGGCAACATCCGTCGCCATCGACATCTGGAGTGCAGCAACGCGCATGATGCAGATGCTCAGCTAAGCGCGTTCTCGATCGCAGCGCGCAGTGCTGCGTCATCGGGCCCAACCATCGGACTGAAGCGTCCGACCACGAAACCATCCTTGCCAATCAAGAACTTTTCGAAGTTCCAGCGAATGTCTCCCGAATGTCCCTCGGAGTCCGCGGTTGCGGTCAACACGTCGTACAACGGATGTCGCGCATCACCATTCACATCGACCTTCTCCGTCAGCGGGAACGTGACTCCGTAGTTGGTGGAACAAAACGTGGTGATTTCCTCTGCAGAGCCTGGCTCCTGACCGCCGAATTGATTGCATGGGACGCCAACAACACTGAATCCCTTTGGTGCAAGCTCCTTGTGCAATGCCTCAAGTCCGGTGTACTGCGGGGTGAGCCCGCATTTGGACGCAACATTCACCACCAAGACCACTTTGTTGGCGACACTGGCGAGCACTTCATCTTGGGATGTAAGCCCCTTGATCTTTACGGAAAACACCGACATGTACGTTGCCTCTTCACTTGTTTGAAGTTGATGGTTGGAAGGCTACTTGCGATGCTGCTACACACGATGCGTGGCAAATCAACGATTCAACAAGAGTTACTTCGACCGTTACTACGGCAAACGCCCGGTTCGCTCACTGCATGAGGTCGCACATCTTGCCACCGCCGTGCACGAATTGGCTACTTGGTGGAACTCCCCGATTCGTTCGGTACTCGAAGTTGGTGCGGGGCCGGGCGACTGGAGCAACTGGTACCGAGCCATGCACCCGAAGGTTCGAGTGATGTCGGTCGATATGAGTGAACATGCGTGTGCCACCTACGGCCATCAGCAAAGAGACATTGCAACCTGGTCTCCATCAAAGCTTTTTGACCTGGTGATCTGTATGGACGTATTGCAATATCTGGATGACAATCACGCCACGCGTGCGCTACGTAACCTTACGAAGGCAACACGTACGCTGCTCTATTTTGATGCGCTCACCTCGTTTGACGCCAAGTACACGGTTGATCGCGCGGCCACCGACCTCAATGCCCATCTACGCACTGGGGACTGGTACCGACGTCGCCTCTCGCGAAGCTTCACTCAAGTAGGTGTCGGGCTCTGGGTGCGCAAGAACAGCCCGGTTGTATTGCACGAACTCGAGCGCGCTCAATAACCCCCGACTCACTATCGTTGCCTGCAATGAACAACATCGACTGGGATGCACTTCGACAAGCGGCACGGGATGCCATGCAGCTTGCATATGTCCCGTATTCCAAGTTTCGGGTCGGTGCAGCAGGTCTCACTACCGATGGTCGCATCGTTACTGGGTGCAATGTGGAAAATGCGTCGTACGGACTCACACTTTGTGCAGAGTGTGGAATGATCAGTGAACTCGCGCGGTCGGGTGGTGGGCGCCTTGTTGCCGTATGCACGCTTGGCAACGACGAGCCAGTTACGCCGTGTGGACGCTGTCGACAATTGTTGTGGGAGCACGGTGGACCAGAACTCCTCGTGGAAGTCGATGGTGCGCCGGTTCCAATGACCGAGCTGCTTCCACATGCATTTCCAGAAGCATCCAACTTTGTCAATCCGAATAACTCATCTAGGTAACCAACGATGGGCCGATATCTCACCGACACACAGATCCAAGCGTTCCGTAGTGATGGCTTTCTGGTGGTCCCCAATTTCGTTTCCGACGAGCGCTGTCTCCAACTCCGTGAGCGCGCCATGATGTTGGCCGAGAAGCACGTACCGTCGCCAGAGGAGGCGACCGTATTCACCGCTGATGGTAAACCTCAGCACACCAGCGATGACTACTTCCTCACCAGCGGCGAACAGATTCGATGTTTCTTCGAAAAAGATGCTTTCGATGAGCGCGGCAATCTTCGTGCCGAGCCTCATCTTGCACTGAACAAACTTGGCCATGCCATGCACGACTTGGATCCGGTGTTCGATTCCTTCAGTCGCACGCCTGACCTCGCCAATGTCGCTGCGGACCTTGGAATGCGCGACCCATTGCTCCTCCAGTCGATGTATATCTTCAAACAACCACACATCGGTGGCGAAGTCACGTGCCATACCGATCACACCTATCTGTGGACCGAACCGCAAAGTGTCATCGGTTTCTGGTTCGCCATAGATGACGCGACGAACGAAAACGGCTGTATGTGGGCTGTTCCTGGTGGACACAAGCTTCCCGTTCGTTCGCGATCACGCCTGAACGAGTCGCGCACGGCAACCTTCATGGATGTGCTTGATCCGGAGCCCTACCCGCTCGACAATCTCCAGTGTTTGGAAGCGAAACGAGGCACGCTCGTGCTGCTGGATGGTGCGGTCCCACATCTGTCGGCAGCCAACACCAGTGATAGGCCACGCCACGCCTACACGATTCATGCCATCGATGGTGCAGCGAACTACCTCGACGACAACTGGCTTCAACGCCCCACTCTGCCGTTGCGCGGCTTCTCACGCAACTGAGGTACGTTATGGCCACCCTTCGCTTCAGTTTTGGCACCATGGGTTCGGGCAAGAGCACCCTCGCTTTGCAGATTCATCACAACCTCTCCACGAGAGGTTTGCGAGGGTTGCTCATCACCAAGCTGGATCGCGACGGTGCGCAGGTGAGTAGCCGTCTTGGTGTTTCATCCCCGGCCGTGGACATCAGCGTGACACCAAGCCTGGTTGCACTGGCGCGTGAACATATGCCACTCGACTACCTGGTGTGCGACGAAGTGCAGTTCTACTCGATCGAACAATGTGACGAATTCGCCACCATCGTCGATGACCTCGGCATCGACGTCTACTCCTTCGGTCTCATTACCGACTTTCGCGGGCTGCTCTTTGACGGCACCAGGCGCATGCTGGAAATAGCCGACCAACGCGTCGAAATGCAGGTGGAGGCTCGCTGCTGGTGTGGTGCACGCGCCACCAACAATGCTCGACTGGTGAACGACAAGGTGGTGTTCGAGGGCGAGACCGTTGTCGTGGGTGACACCGCAACCACTCGAAAAGAGCCTCTCTTCGGTGACGTCGTGCGATACGAGCTGTTGTGTCGATACCACTACCGACGCGGACAACTCGCGCCGAACATGTAATCGGTACTGGTTCTACACCGTGCCTTTCGGTTGTTCTGAGAATCACGGTCCCGACAACTCACTCGGCAAGAAGCGACTCGAACTCCTCCTGCCAGGCTTCCAGCCAGCTGTCACTGAAGTTGGCATACCGGGCCACGAATGCTTCACGTGCTTCCTGCACCTCGGCGGACTTCCACCACGTCGACGGCTCACCACGCAGGGAGTTCACGAACTTCGCAGCTTCCTTTCCGGAGTAATGAATCACTCCCACTCGCGCGAGAGCGTCAATAAACGGCTGTGCCGCAGCACGAAATCTATGGATCCCTGCTGGAACGAAGCACACCGTTGGGATGTTCATGGCCAGCGTTTCCAACCACGACACCCCGAAATAGTTGTGGACTACGAGCGACGACTTGCTTGCAGAGACGGTACCCGCTTCTGCAAATCCCTCATAAAGAACAGAGCCTGTCAATTTGAGAATTTCGATGTCGGAAGCGCTACAACGAACGATTGGCGGGGTCGGCCAGACAAGCTCGGAAACAAAGATGCGGGTTTCTGTTGCACATCGCTGTACGTGCGATGGCATGCAAAAGGGCTGAAGGCGATAGACAACCTTCGTGCTCGCCACCGACATCAGGAGAAGTCGCTGTTTCGTGAATCCTCGTGATTTCTGCGGCATAGCGCTAGGTAGTACTTTTAGCGAAGGCCGAGTATCCGTCCATCCGAGCGTGTAGTGACGATCACTCGCTCTAGCCTCGTAGTTTTCGGCGGCGCACACCTCGTCCAGACCTTGGTGGCCTCCATGCTGATGTGACAGCACCCGAGTGCCGCGTTCACCCCAAGAGGCTGAAAGTACTTGATAGGGCAGATGAAACTGTGATGCATTGGCGGAATAGAGAGCCTTGGTTCGGCGGGTTGCGCTCTCAAGTTGATTTTGCAGTTCAGCCAGACCTTCGGCATATCCGACCGGTAACACGAGCGGGAGAATAGTTCTCACCACCGACTCCAAATCACCTCTGCGCTGAGTTTGAACGAGCGCCAACCGTGCCTTGATGTTGGGCGAGACTTTGGGTTCAAGAGCCGTTTCGAAGTCATTCCACGTACAAATGTTCCGACTGCGAAGAATCGCTAGAGTTCGGTCAACCGCACTGACTTTGAGGTACGGACGTACCACAGTCACACTCCGACCGCGGTGCGACAGTCCTTGGACGAAATGCTCCAACCGCTGACGAATGTTGCTCATGGACGGGGCTGGGAGGAAATCGGTTGACGCAGTCTTGATGTTCCGCAACGTCCCTTGGTCCGCAGATTGAACTAGCGAGCGCAGTTGACTTCGATAACTCTCCGTTGAAACAAAACGGCTGTGATGAGTCCAACTCTCGAACGGAATTGTCAACGATGCAAGTTCAATGTTCGAAACTCCAACATCCTCCATGGCAGAAATCTGGTGCACTAGGTGCAGGAGCCACATGCCCCCCAACCGGCGAAACATCCGTTGACTGACTTGAACGCCCGACAACTCCGTTGATAACTCTGCACAATATTGTTCCAGGGAGGGAAGAATGCTTTCAGCCGCATTGATTCTGGCAAAAAGCTCGCTAGCTTCCCATGGCTGCTCACGTAACACGAGCTACATCCATTATCTCGGAGGCAGTCGAAGACATGGTGATGCGTCCTCCTCGAACAAGACCCTGGAGATATCTGAGATCCTCAGGGGTGTCCACGTCAAAGCGGAAACGTTGATCCGCAAGTGCTGCGTCTGGTGCCAACCACTTAACATCAAAAAGATCTTGATGTTCCCAATACGCCGAGGTCAGATGTTCGCGGTATCTGGGCTCTGCAAATCGGCCCTCAATGGACTTCAGGACTGAGAAGTCGAAAATCTCAGCACCAAAACCGTCAGCAATCATCAAGCCCAGGCCTGGACGATGATTGAAGAGATAATCGCACCAATTCTTTCGATAGTGCCGTACTAGGTCACTTATCAGACTTGGTTCTATGAATGGATTGTCTGCACACACTCGGACCACGGCATCTGCGCCAAAAGGCTCGGCGGAGTCGATGACCCGCTTCAATACATTCGAATTCGACCCGCGAAACACGTCGATTCCCATTCCCATCGCAACGTCAACGAGCACGTCATCTTGCGGTAAGTCCGATGTTGCAAGAACGAAATGGTCCACCTCTGATGACCGCAACGTTCTCGTAATCACCCATTCCAGAACTGGATGATCTTCAAGTAACGCCATCATCTTGCCCGGAAAACGACTGGACCCCATTCGTGCGTGAACGACCGCTACAACAGTTCGTCTACTTCGCAAGATCACTCCATTGCAGCACGTCGTCGGCTGCTAGTGCCCGAGTCGTGACGCGGCCAATGACATCGTCCCATGACAGTGGGCTGATACCCGTACCTGGTCGTTTGTACGTGATATCCGACTCGTCGATTCGGTGCCCGAGAGCTAGGTCGCGTGCCACCACGATGCTGCGTCGGGCATTTTTTCGTGCGATCTCCTCACTCGGAAGCGGTTGTTTGCTGTGCAATCCCAGAAGTGGCGCAACCCGAGAGACTTCTATTCGAAAACTTCGGATGTCATCAACGGTCATTGCGTGATAGTGGTCGTTGCCGGGCAACGAGGTGTCGTGGGTGAAGTGCTTTTCGAGGATTACTGCACCAAGTAGCCATGCGGCCAGCAACGATGGCAATCCTGGCTTCGGGGTGGTGTGATCGGAGTAACCAATCACGCACTCTGGATAGCGCCGACCAAGATCACCGATCATATGAAGGTTTGCGTTTTCGTCTGCGGTTGGGTAGTTGAGAATGCAATGCAACAAGGCGATGCTCTCCGCCCCTGCTCGCCGCAGCGTCGCCAATGCGCCATCAACCTCATCCAATGTTGCGGCACCCACCGAGAGCACCACGGGTTTTCCCGTTCGTGCGACTCGGCGAAGCAGGGGCGTATTGGTGATATCTGCAGAGGCCACCTTGAAATATGGCACCAAGGGAGACAACATATCGACGGCACCATCATCAAATGGCGTCGATACGAACTGAATTCCCACCTTCGTGCAGTGTTCAGCAAGTGCCTCATACTCCGAAGCGCCGAATGCGTCATACTTCTTGAACAGCTCGTACTGGCTGAGTGTGGATTCCTTGCTCGTATCCCAGTAGGCCGGCGAGTGGCGTGAGGCAAGCGTCTCAGCTTTGTAGGTTTGGAACTTGGCGGCATCGGCACCACCATCTTTCGCCAACTCCACAAGGCGCTTTGCGAGATCAAGCGACCCTTCGTGATTTACACCGATTTCTGCGATGATGTACGGCTGCGAATCGACGTCCACACGTCGTGTACCCAACTGGATACTGGGTTTTGGGGCCGGCACCCCCGTATATCCGGGTGTCACGAAGTACGTCCCCGATGCTTCTCATGCAATCGCTGCTCGTGGTGCACCATCATCTCGACATCGTTGGTGATGTTGTCCTCATGACGCCGATAACGGTAAAGAGGCAGTGGTATGTGGTGAATCGAATAGCGGTCAAGAAATCTCATCCGTAAGTCACGATCCTCGTGGCGCAAAAACGATTCATCGTACAAACCAATATCGATTAACTGTTCGGTCCGAAACATGATTCCGCAGGCAATCGGATTCTTTGCAGCATCACCTCGCTGCAGAACTTCTTCTCGATCATCCACTAGTAGATAGTCGCAAGAGACCGCATCAAAGTGAGGGTTCTCAGTGAGAAACATGTAGAGAACTTCAAGAAAGCTCTGGTTAACGTAGTCATCTGCGTCTACTCGAACCACCAGTCGAGAGTGGGTTGACGTAATCGCCCGATTGAGGCTGGCTGGCAATCCCAAGTTCGTGTCGTTTCGTAGCACGGTAACACTGTTCCCGAACGTTGCCAAGATCGCTGGAGTTCGGTCGGTGCTGCCGTCATCCACAACGATGATGTCGAACTTCTCACGCGGAAAGCGCTGGGCCAATAGCGAACGAATGCAGCGCCCTACGTAACGCTCTTCATCATGTGCGGCTACAATCACCGACACCAACGTGCTTGATGGCATACCGTTCACGCTACGACTCCCTCACACCAACACGGGTTGAATGGCTGCACGAACCCGTGCCGGCACTGATTCGTCCATCTTCACCACCACGGGAAGCGACACACAGCGTGCCAAGCGGGTTATGGTGGCGGGAAACGCCATTGCAAGATCACCGTGATGCGCAACCAATTCGGGCATATGCGACCAGGTCCCTGCAAAATGCCAGGTGACGGCTTCGGGGAGGATCTTGGTTGCCAGTCCTGCCGCAACCAATCGATTACGCATTTCACGCGCGACATCGGCGGATGGAGTTTCAAAGACCAGTGCATCCGCGGTTTCCACGGAGCCCGACGGAACGTCGCGCGCCACGACACCCGGCAAGTCCTTGATCGCACGCCAGATTGCGTCACGATTGCTTTGTTGGCGACGCACAACATCATCGAGTTTGCGAAGTTGCGCCAAACCAACCGCACCCTGTAACTCCGTCATCCGATAGTTGAATCCGCTTCCCGAACGAGTGTCCTCCCAGCGCGGCACCTTCGGATTGTTCTCATGCCCGTGATCATGCCATGCTGCCGCTCGTTCATAGTCGGCACGATCGTGGAACACGATCATTCCACCTTCCCCCGTGGTCATCGTCTTTGCAAAGTCAAAACTGAACGTTCCCATTCGGCCCCACGTGCCCAACGCGCGGTTGTCAAGCGAGCCACCACATCCCCAGGCAGCGTCTTCGATGAGGACAACACCATGTCGCTGGCAGATGTCTGAGATTTCCCGAAGTCGTGCTGGCGTACCCAGCATGTGTACTGCAATCACCGCTCTTGTGCGCGACGTGATACGACGCTCAAGATCAACGGGGTCCATGTTCAATGTTCCGTCAATCTCGCAGCACACCGGAACTGCGCGCGCCTCAATGATCGCCTCGGCGGTCGCCACGAACGTGAAGCTCTGCGTTACGACCTCATCACCTGGTTGCAGATCGAGCACGGCAAGTGCCACTCGCAATGCTGCAGTTCCCGACGTAACCGCGAGTGCGTGCGGCACACCCATGTGTTTTGCGAACGTGACCTCGAAATCACGTACCTTGTACGAGCCATTGCGCATTGCGTCGAACCCGTGTCGAAACAGCACGCCGCCCCGAGCAAAGATGTCGTTGATTTCGGCCTGCTCTTCGGCGCCGATTACCTCAAATCCAGGCACGGCTAAACCTTCATCGCGATCACGTTTACATCCTCTTGAAAATGTCGATGACGCGTTCATCGGTGAGTACCGAACGAAAATCAACACCGAGTGCATTCGTGAGGGGTTTCGCGTGTACCACGGTGGAGGCCACCAAACGCTGGTACTGCTCATCGGAAAGGTTTGCGCACACACCATTAGGCAACGACACGTTCTGTTTCTGCATCATCACCTGAAACTCGGCATGCTCATCCGGATAGAACTCACCTAGCGCATTGAGTGCGATGCAATTGGCGATGCAATGGTGTAGGCCAAGCACCACGCTGAGCCCCGCCGAAAACGGATGTACCACTCCCACATAGCTGGTGGCGATTGCACATCCACCCAAATAGGAAGCCACCATCAGTTGTTCGCGGGCCTCCGCACTCATCATGTCGTCGGCAAGAAACACCTGTCTACACAAGTTCACTGTTTCACGCGAGTACGCATCGCCAACGGCATTGCGATAAGAACCAGCCAGTGCCTCGATGCAGTGGATGTATGCGTCCATCCCGGTGTAGAAGTACTGGTTGCGCGGCACCGTCGCAGTGAGATCCGGGTCGAGCACCATCTGATCGAAGACGGTGAAGTCGCTGTTCATGCCCAACTTCAACCCTGAAGCCGTGTTGGTCATCACACACGTGCGAGTGGCCTCGGAACCCGTACCCGAGATCGTCGGCACCGCAATCTTGTGAACTCCGGGCACCTTGACGAGGTCCCAGCCTTGGTAGTCGGCCGCTTTTCCCCCATTCGTCAGCAAATTGGCGACTGCCTTAGCCGTATCCATCGTGGTGCCGCCCCCGAATCCAACGATCGTTGCAGGTAGATCATTGAGTTGTCCGCGAACTTCGTTGGTGATGAGGTCAATTCCGTCCGTCGTCGGCTCGTCGGCTGCGTCGACATACCGAATGATGTCGTTCGCTCGAGCACCCAGCCGCGCTACCACCTTCGGCTTATCGGCAAAGAAGGAGTCGACGAGATACACGACTCTCGCATTTCCGCCGACCACATCACGTCGAACATCGACGAATGCCGGCAGCTGCTCCAGCGAACCACGACCTACGGTGAATCCCCCGACATTGCGTACTACTTTGACGCCGGTATCAAGGATGGATGCACTCAATGCAGAAGTAATGCCGTCATTCTACGAGGTGATCTTTGCATCATCGTGGGGCGGCGCAAATGTCGTAGGTGCGAGAACTACTGTAAGTGCGTGCCTGAATTGACGGGATCGTTTGATACGGAAAAACTGCCCCGTATTGCCCCGGGTTCGGTGACCGTCACCATTGCGCGCACCGTGAAGCCAGGCTGTTCAGCGCAATTCACCACATGGTCCGAAGAGATGATCTCAACGGTGCGGAAGTTTCCAGGATGTCTTGGCGCAACGGTCTTGCATCCGGGTAAGGACTCCGACGAATACCACATCATCTTTCGATTCGTAGATGCCGTACATCTTCGACAGTGGGAACGTTCCGCCGAGCGGAACACCATCCTGGCAAAATCGGACGAACTCATTTCAGCCGAACGCGTCACCGTCACAGCGGGCGGTGAGGAGTTCTTTACCGCACAGACGCAAGTAGCGCCCCATCGCACGAAGTTCGGCAGTTTTCTCTCCGAAGTTGCATGGGTGTATCCGCTGGCACTCGGCTTCACCATCGTGTTGGGGCCCGCACTGGGTTCGCTGTCGGTGTTTGTCCGTGCGCTGATTTTCACTGCACTCATAGGTCTCACATCGAGATTCGCCGTTACTCCATTTCGACTTCGATGGCACCGCCGTCGAATGTTGCCGCAGGATCGGCATGTCAACAAGTAATGCTCAATGGTGGCGGGGGCAGGATTTGAACCTGCGACCTTCAGGTTATGAGCCTGACGAGCTACCGGACTGCTCTACCCCGCGTCGGGTCTGGTCATCCTACCGTCACTGCGGGGTCCACCCTCGCGGCGAGGGAATCTGATGTTCGGCAAGAAATGGAAAACGTTTGAGGTGTCACTGCAAACGATGCACGGCCAGATTGAAGTCCTGCGAAGCGACATCGCGCAACGAACCCGCGACATCGAAGCAATCCGCTCACAAATTCGAGCATTCGAAGAGCGTCTGGGCAACGCGGATGCACGGGTAACTCAGATGACCACCGAAATCACCAATCAACTCCACGAACTCAACTCGGAACTCGAGCAACTCGCACAGAGTGCCGACGCCGCAAGCGCTCAGGCCGTTGCCGACCTGCGTAGCAACCAAGTACGAATCGCCAGCGAACAGGCGCGTTATGCAATCACGTTGCGACAGGATCTCGCAGAACTAGCCGAGTTGTTGCGGAGAACGCGCGGCTAACTCCCGACTTGTGTAATCGCAAGTCTGAGGAGCTCTCTGGCCTGTGCCAACTTGGATTGGTACAGCGCAAAATTGGGAGGAGTCTCTGCGAGGGCAAGGTTCGCCTCATCGAACAACTGTTCTGCACGAATCAACAACTCACCAGGGGTGAATGCCGATGTGTCCTCGCTTGGAACGGTTGTCGTAGTGGTGGTTCCACTCGATGCATCGGGCGTTGGATCGGCAGGCGCACTCGAACCGTCATTGATGCGTTCACCAAGATCGGTAGTGAATCCCGGGAAGAGACGTGCGACGCCCTCCGTGAGGTTGTCGGTCATCACTACGCGATTGTCGTAAGACACCAAGAACTTACGTACGAAGATCTGCTTGGCTGACGGATCATCCGGTCGAACGAACAACGGCCGCACGTACATGAGTCCTTGTTGCACGGGAACTACCTGCAGGTCGCCGAAGATCACACGCGATCCACGTTGGTCGAGCAACGTAATCTGCTGCGCAATCACTGGATCGCTGCCGAACTCTGCGGCCACTGTTGCGGGTCCCTCCGGTAGTGGCTCGGGCAGTTCGAACACCTGAATCCTTCCGTACGATTTGGGATCACTCGATACCACCATGAGTGCACGGAGTTCTTTGCGAGCATTGTCGGCAGAGAATGGCACGAACGGTCGCAGCATGGAGAACGTTGGTGTACCGAGTCCATCACCCCCGTGGAACATCGTGTAGTACGGCTCGAAGCGAAGCACGCTGGCGTCACGCACATCAATGCCTTCTGTCGCTCCAATACCCACTCCGCCAACTACGCCGGTGACTGACTCGGGTTCAGATGCTGGAGCCTGAGCAACACTCCATGCGGCATCCCGATTGAAGAACAACGTGGCGTCATCGAACTGGTATCGGCCGTACACGTTGGTTTGAACTCGGAAGAGATCCTCGGGATAACGGAAGTGGTTGGTGAGTTCTTCCGGGGCTTCGCTCACATCCGTAAACAGCTCTGGAAAGGCCTTCGACCATGAGGCGACAATGGGGTCGTTCGCATCGACGATATAGAAGGTGACATCACCGGTGAATGCATCCACTACTGCCTTGACACTGTTGCGCACGTAGTTGAACGATGTATTGAGGCCACCACCTGGCGACAATTGGTCGATGTTTGCCTGCTGCGCGTAGGGATACCGGTCGCTGATGGTGTAGGCATCCAACACCCACTGCACCGTGCCATTCACCACCACCGGGTAGGGATCCGCGTCATAGCGCAGGAATGGCGCCAGCCGCTCGACGCGAGCTGTCACGTTTCTGTCATGGATGATTCGAGACTGCGAATTTACCAAACCAGAGCCAAACAAGTTGTACTCGCTGTACTGGATCGCGTAGGCAGCGCGACGCAATGCGGAAGACAACTGCACACCACCCGTGGTCGATTCAGTGGACGTTGAACCGACACACGGCTGCTCCACTTGTTCGGTATTCACGAGCGCATAAGAGTCGATGCCTTCACCGAAGTACAACTCGGGGCGAGAGACCCCAAGGTCCACGTACACGGGTCGCCCGTCGACCGTCGTACGACTTGCCGGTGCGGCAATCACACCGCAGCCATGCGTGTACAAGAGGTGTCGGGAAACCCAGGTGCGGTTGGGGATGCCTTCAGAGTTCAGTTCTCGTGCGGCAACCAGCACTTGTTGTGGGCGTCCATCAATTTCGTATCGATCCACATCGAGGTCGCGTACTGCGTAGAACGATGTTTGGCCCTCGTCGAGAATGAAGCGATCGCGCATCTGTAGTGGATCCAACTGTCGAACGTTACGAAGTGGAGCGGGATCCTCGTTGAGTTTCGTTGCAGTGAGCGGCCGGAGATCGAGGGTCTCGCGCGTGATGCCACCCAGTGCCATGGCAGTTTTGGTTGCCTCGATGTTGCGGTCGATGAACGGAAGCTCCCGCGTGCTCACGTTTGGCTGAACGATGAATCGCTGAACCACTGCCGGATACACGCCTCCTGCAGTTACAGCGATGACGATCCACAGGACGGTCGCCAATATCGGAAGACGCCAACCACGTTGACGGAAGTTTGCCAAGAACAACACGGCGACCGCCAGCGACACCAGAATCATCAACTGTGTCGCAGGAAGTTGTGCGTTGACGTCGGTGTACGTGGCGCCTTGAACGACGCCACGTGTCGATCGTGTGAGGTTGTAACGCGAGAACCAGTAATCAGCGGCTCGTACTACCGACAGCACCGCGAACAACACGCTGAGGTGAACCTTCGCAAGTGGTGTCACTTTGCGACCTTGAATCTGCAAGCGAATACCGCCATTCAGAGCGTGTACGCCTGCAGTCACCAACGTGATGAGCACCAGAGCAGCAAACGCCCAGTCGACCACGAATTCGATGAAGGGCAACCGCATCACATAAAAGCTGACATCCTGATTGAACAATGGATCCTTCACATCGAAGTTGGTGGCGTTCCTAAAGAGCGTCCAGTCCTGCCACTGGGCAGCTGCAGGCGATCCGATCAAGAAGCCCAGAATCGCACTCACCATGATTCGGAAAATCCAGGCACGTTTCACCGCAAGTTCGCGGTACCCGGCAAGCGCCCGCTCTTGCGGGGTGGTGGGAACCAAATCGGGCCGTAGGCGATCAGCCACCCACATGTTCAAAATCAAGATCAGCGCGGCCACCAACGTGAAGACCCCCGCCAAACCGAATCGAGACAACAGAATTCCCCAGAACACATCCGTTCGACCCAGTGACTGATGCCAGAGCACATCGATGTAGAACCCAGCAACGCTTCGCGCTGAAACGAACACCGCAACCACTGCAAACATCACCACCGAAAGGACGATGCGACTTCGACGAGGACGTCGGAATCCGAAACCTCCACTCGGGAAAACGGGACGACGAGGAAGATCTCCAGGGATGCGCATAGCGCCGAAGGCTACTTGTCGAGGGGAACAACAAGACAGCGACATCCGGCATGTGCCAGTGGATGTTGATGCCCTGTCGGGAACTTTTCGCCGTGAGGAGTTGCGCCTGCAAGTGCATTGTCCTCGGCGTCGGCACATGCGGGACCATTCGGATCAACTGCCCAGCACACCGCGGTAGATCCATCACAGCCAAGGAACAGTCCACGTGCATACGTGAAGTGTGCGATATCGGCTATTACGAGCGAAAGTCGTTGCGACTTCCACTCCTGAAAGAGTGAACGCAATACAGCGGCGAGTGCATCACGGTCTCCGGATGCTGCATCAATCGCCGCAGCGATTCGCTCGTGAAGCGGACGGAGCAAATCATTCGACAACATCTCGGAGATTGCCTCCACAACACCACCTCGTGCGATGGTGGAACGCAAATCGGCTCGCCGTGAATCTGAGAGTGAACGTGCTGCATCAACGGCTACGCCTATTGCTGCCTCGTGAACGGCTCGTTCATAACGCTGAGTATGTTCAACAACCGAGGCGAACATTGCATCGAGTGTGAGATTGGTTCGCTTCGCGCGCACATGGACGAGTACCGCATTTTCATCGTCCACGAGTTGACGCTTCAGTGCTCGCGTCATTGCCTCAACTGCGGGTGTTACTACCTCATCGCGACGACGAAACACTGATTCGTCTATGCCAGGTGGTCTCACCGCTGGTGGTTTGATCTTTGGCGACGAAGATTCCGGCGCGGGCTCATCGGGTTCGTTGTCAGAGTCCACGAGATCGTTCACTACCGCCTTCGCCACCCGATCGGTACTACTGGTTCGCAAGCGGGCAAAGATTTCATCGACGCGATTCGTTATCGGAGCTTGAGGTTCGTCCTCGGGCTGTGCCTGGACACGCTCAAACACCGGATGCTCAGGTGCGTCATTTGCTGGTGCGGATCGCGAGCTTTCACGTTTGCGCTGACGATCAAAAATGTTCACCACTTCGGCGATGTGTTCGGGGTTGTCATGAGTCGGTGGTGTCCCGGTTTCCCGAGGTGTGCCAGCCTCCTGAGACACGTCGGATACCGATGGGGCTTCGTGTTCCAGTGGAGTCTCAGCCGATGACGGCGTGTCAACCGCCGGTGAACCGGCACCTTCAGTGACAACCGCTTCAGTGACAACCACTTCGGTGACATCAACTTCGTCAACTTCCTCATTCGCATCACGATGTGCCACACCTAGCTCATGTGCGTACTCCTTGGCATCGAATATCGGAGTATCGCTACCTCGCGTAGGACGTGGTGGCGGTGGCGCATCGGGCGGCACCAGTGGTGGAGTCACTCCGGTGCCACGCAATGTCTGGTCGAACTCGTTCAGGTCACCCACCACATCAGTTGCAGCATGGCGGGCTCGCTCGAATGCGCCGAGCAATCGTTCACGTTCGTGCACCAATCGCTCAAGGTCGCGTCGAGCTTCTTCCGTTCGTTTTGCGAGGTCTGTCAGTACTCGTTCGCGATAGGCGCGCACCTCGGCAATCATCTCCCGCCCCTGTTGCTTGGCGAGCTCGAGTTCCTGTTCGGCCTCTCCGGAGACATCACTGCGTCGTCGTGAAGCTTCCACCGTGGATTCCTCGAGGAGCCGTGCAGCCTCACGAGTTGCATCGCGGACGATCTGTTCGGCTGATTCTGCTGCGCGATCACGCATGGCTTGGGCCGCCTCACGAGCCGAGGTGAGTACTCGAGCTGCCTCGGCTCCCAGGAGTTCGGTGACGGCTGCTTCGTCGATTGCGGCGACATCCACCGGACCACGTGCCTGTAACGCCTTCAACTCGCTTTCCAAGAAACGTTCACGCTCGAGGAGTCTGGCCAGCTCCACCGATACCTGGCGAAGGAAATCACGCACTTCCTCCTCGCGATAACCACGACGCGACATCGTAAATTGGGCCGAGGCGACCGCAGCAGGCGACGAGGGATCCGGTCGCTGGAAGTCGAGAGCCATGCTCCCAAGAGTACGCCTGAATTAATCGAGGTTCGTGGAATCAGTCAACGGGTCTCCGCCGATGCCACGCAACACATCCAGTGCATCTTGCAATGTGCCCACGGTCTCTACTCGCATCTGTGAACCACCGATTCGGCGAGCCAGAGCGATGTCCTCGGCAGACTGACTCGCTGGAACGAGAAACACCTTCGCACCCGAATCGCGCGCTGCCACCGCTTTTTGCGGAATCGCACCAACCGCACCGACGCTCTCATCGCCATCGATGGTGCCAGTGACCGCGACCTTCACGTTGCCGGTGAGTGATCCTTGCGACAGCTCGTCTATCAGTGCAAGCGTGAATGCCAATCCTGCCGATGGTCCGCCAATGGAATCGGTATCGATTCTCACTTCGAATGGGGTCTTCACGGTTCGGGTGTCGCGTGGCATGATCCCCACGATGGTTCGTTGACTGTCGTCGGGGGCTGCAATCAACTTGATGTTCAGCGTCACCACTTCGTCTGAACCCTCACGTCGTACTCCTACTCGTACGACATCGCCCGGTGACTTGGTAACGACCAACTCGATCAGTGCAGGGAGGATTGGGGTCGGCTGACCATCAAACGAGACGATGATGTCACCTGACACGAGCTGTTCACATGCACTCAAAGGATCTGGCACGTCTTCACACACCACTTCGTCAATCACGACATCGCCATAAACGAATTCCGACTCGATTCCCAAGCGAGTGAATGCCACGAACTCGGCAATCTGTTTGGACGACACCATCGCACGGGCATTACCTTCCCTCTGCTGAGCCGGTGTTTGGGTTCCAAATCGCTCCTCGAAGGTGAGGATTCTCACGTCATCATCACGCCACGCTGCAATCACATCAAGCAGGGACAAACGGCTTCCAAGTGCAGTCACGAACATGACTTCGCCAGCCGTTTCGTATCGCGTCGCGAACGCCAATGCATCGTCGCCGAACGACATCCGTGGCGCCACCGCTTCAGCCGCACCTGGCGCGAGCTCCCACAGGCGCACGCGAGTGAGAGATCCAACGATGATGACCAGCATCAACAGCCACGCCACCGTGAGCAGAGGAAGGGCCCACCACACGCGCCGAGCGGACGCCCGTGAAATCGGGGGTGGCGGTGGGGGCAGGGGTACGCTGGAAAGTGCCGTGATGCCGTCGTTGTTGGTTGTGGCGTCCATGACCGTTACTGAGGTTACGACCAGAATCGCCATCGTGGGCGGGCTGGCACTCATTGGCCTCCTCTTTCTTGTGCGGAACTCCACGGCAAACAACCGCCATCATGGCTCCACGTTTGTCGTCGTGAACAGGACGGAATCCGCTACGGCCTCGCCTCCTGGCATTCCTTGGTTGTCCCAGCATTCAGGAGTGGCCAGATGGTTGCGTTCACGGCCCCGGAATGTTGCATCACGAGCCACTTTTCTTCTTGCACTTGCCGGCGTGAGTGGCCTTGCCCTTGGCGTCGGTTTGACTCTCGCCCTGCTCGCCCTTCTTGATGGTCTGACCTCGGGATTGAACTAACGCATGTCGTCTGCTGCTCTCGCCAAGATCACTGCAATCGCATTCGACTTTGATGGTGTGTTCACCGACGACCGCGTGTTGGTGTCACAAACCGGCGAAGAGTCGGTGTTGTGTAGCCGTTCTGATGGCATGGGTATCGGTCTGCTACGTGATGCGGGCATCCACATGATCATCATCTCCAAGGAGAAGAATCCCGTTGTTGCTGCTCGAGCGAAGAAGTTGTCGCTCGAAGTCGTCCACGGCTGTGACGACAAGTTGCCCGTGTTGCGCGAGTGGATGACACGTGTCGGTGCCACCGCGGATACCACGGCATACATGGGCAACGACATCAACGACGTGGAGTGCATGAGTTTTGTCGGAGTTGCCATTGCTCCGAGTGACGCCCATGCGTCGGCGCTGGCCGTTGCCGACATCGTCACTGTGAAGCCTGGCGGGCGGGGCGCGATTCGTGAAGTCGCCGACAACTTGCTGCACATCCAGCGTCCGACATCTGCGAAGTAATCTGGAACTCGTGGTGAGCCCCTCCAATTTGCCCACAGTAAATGTGGTGCAACTCGGCTCTACGTCAGTTGGTGCCGACAAACCGGTGTTTGTCATCGCTGAAATCGGTATCAATCACAATGGCGATGTTGCTATCGCCAAGCGACTCATCGATGTTGCCGTCGCTGCTGGTTGTAACGCGGTGAAGTTCCAGAAGCGAACTCCCGCCATCTGTGTACCCCCCGATCAAGCGTCAATCCCCCGGGAGACTCCATGGGGAACCATGACTTATCTGGAGTACAAGGAACGAATCGAGTTTGGTGCGGAAGAATTCTCTGAAATTGATACGTACTGCCGCTCCAACAACATCATGTGGTTCGCATCACCTTGGGATGTTCCGTCAGTGGAGTTTCTCGATAGCTTTGACACACCGGTGTTCAAGATTGCGTCTGCTTGCCTCACCGATGACGAATTGCTTGGAGCAATTCGAGCCACTGGCAAGCCCGTCATCATGTCTACGGGAATGTCAACACTCGCCGAAATCGACCATGCAGTGTCACTCCTTGACCGCGCGAACCTGATCCTCGGTCAAGCTACGTCCACCTACCCCTGCAAGCCCGAAGAGCTGAATCTGCGGGCAATACATTCGCTTCGTGAGCGTTACGGCGTGCCAGTTGGCTACTCCGGCCACGAAACCGGTCTACAAACCACCATCGCTGCAGTTGCACTCGGAGCGGTCTTCGTTGAACGGCACATCACGCTCGATCGGGCGATGTGGGGTACCGACCATGCTGCGAGCGTTGAGCCCGGTGGGCTGGAGCGACTTGTCCGCGACATTCGAAATGTTGAACTTGCCATGGGTGACGGCAACAAAGTGTTGTACGATTCCGAGATTTCAGTGAAGAAGAAGCTTCGACGGGTGTCGTAGCCTCCCCACAAATCATGAAAGATTCCAACGTATTCTTTCTGATTCCCGCGCGAGGTGGGTCAAAGGGAATTCCTCGAAAGAACCTTCAGAAGGTGGGGGGCATCCCACTCGTTGCGCGCTCAATTGCTGCAGCAAAGGAGGCAGCGATTTCTGATGCCATCTTCGTTACTACTGATGACCCTGAGATCGGGAGACTCTCTCTTTCGTGTGGCGCAGAAGTGATTCAGCGGCCACCAGAGCTCTCCTTGGACACCAGTCCGAGCGAGGATGCAATCTCGCATTTCTTGGATGCAACCGGCACACGAATTGGAACGCTGGTCATGATTCAGCCCACCTCCGCTTTTATTGCTGGCTCAGACTTACGGATGTTGGTCGCCACGTGTCAGACATTTGATACGGCACTCACCGTAACTGCATCGCATTCATTCCTTTGGCGATCCGGATCGGATGGATCCCTGACTGGTGTCAACCATGACAGCTCCGTTCGGCACCGGCGCCAAGACCTCGTCAATAGGGAGTTTGTCGAGAATGGTGCAGCGTACGGTATGAGCATCGAGGGTTTCCGTCAACACCGACATCGCTTCTTCGGACGGATCGGCTTTGTGGAGATGCCGCAACTTCGGAGCCTGGAAATCGACAGTCCGGAGGATCTGGACCTCGCCAATACCATCTGCGCAACCCTTAAGGCCTGAGTGACGTTGCTTCGACGACTCACTGGTGTCCTCACGAGAGTCAGCCTCGAGCGGCCACCTCAATCCTCCGTGCTGCAGTTCTCTGGAACCACTTCGGCGCTTCAATCGCTGGGGAGTCAGATCAATTTGATTTGCATGCCCTCGGTAGGTGAAAGGGTTCTACTCCGTGTGCTTCTCCGCTCCATCTCACGAGGGAGATTCAGTCGCTGGGGTTACTACAAGACATTTACAGAACAAGCGGGTGCACGACTGATTCTCGTATGGAACGACACGAATAGTGAGGCGTACCAACTTCAACACTACATAGACACTCCAGTGTGGTGTCTTCAGAATGGTATACGGCACGACGTTGCTCCGGCTCAGTCAGTTGGTTTCTTGACCAATCTCAGCAAGTTGGCCCTTTCGAAAAAACCAAAAGCCACAAAGTACTTCACGTTTGGCGAGAGCTCCGCAGAACTCCTGTCCCGATACGTGGATGCAGAATACATTCAGTCGGGAAGCTTCCGACTCAACCGATACTTGTCACAACGAACCTCGAGAGGCCGATCTCGGAACACTACTCATCAACGAATCGGTTTGATCGTCTCATTTCCGAATGGATCCGATATCCCTGGTGGATCGGTTTGGAACAATCAATCAACGTTTGTCAAGGTGAATGAACAAAACGTCACCTACCATGATTATTTCTCCGTAGACGCTTTGGTGGCACGGTCACTGTCCAACGTCGCAGTCCGTCGGGCCATGCATTTTTCCATCATTGGAAAACGCTCAATCAATGATTCAGTTGAGCGCGACTACTTCTCACAGGCACAAGGCTGTCACGGTGTTGACGTCATCGCTCATGAAAAGGGATCGGGCTACGAAGTGGCCGATACCTATGACTATCTGTTTACGGTGGATAGCACATTAGGCTACGAAATGCTCGCTGCGGGAAAGAAGGTTGGCTTCGTCTCGAATCGATTTCTCACGATGGGGATTGAAACATCTGACATGACATTCGGTTACCCATTAGCACTTTCGAAGGATGGTTCTTGTTGGACATCTGCCACGAACCAAGAGCAGATTGAGCTGTTTGCCGAGAAGTTTCTTGATCTGCCTGAAAATGTTTGGAGCTCAATTCATCAAGAACTCACCCCAAGACTTATGGTGATCGATCCGGGTAACCGAACTTTTCATGACTTACTTTCGGCAGAATTAGGTCTTCAATGAAGGTTGTCATTCTCTGCGGCGGCAAAGGCACTCGCATTCGTGGTGTTGACGACACCGTCCCCAAACCAATGATTCCCGTCGGTTCTCAACCAATCGTGGTGCATATCATGGAGCACTACGCGTACTACGGATACCGAGAGTTCGTGTTGTGTCTTGGCTACTTGGGTGAGGTGATTCGGCAGCATTTTGGTGGCACAGGGCGTTCCTCAGTGGAAGAGGTTGCTTTTGTGCTTCCAAGTGGAACTTCGGTAGAAGTGGCTCTCGCCGACACAGGCGAAAACACGATGACCGGAGGACGAGTCAACAAGATTCGTAACCTCGTTGCAAACCAAGACTTTTTGTTGACCTACGGTGATGGAGTCTCCGATGTGCCCATTGACGATGTCGTGGAGTTCCACGCAGCGCACACTTCTGCCATGACGCTTACCGCTGTGCGACCACCCAGCCGATTTGGCGAGGTGGAAGTGGATGCCAACGGTATTGCAATCTCTTTCAACGAAAAGCCACAGACCTCTGCGGGATTGATCTCAGGTGGCTATTTTGTCTGCCGACCATCAGTGTTCGACTACCTCAGCGACCGCGACGACCTCGTGCTTGAAGCCGAACCGATGCGACGTATGGCCAGCGAACGTCAACTCACGGCCTACACCCACGAAGGATTCTGGCAGTGCATGGACACCTACCGCGACTGGGAGTTACTGAATGACCTCGATTCCAGGAACGAGGCGCCGTGGCGTCACTAGCTGCAGATCTCACCACGTTTTCCGGTCGACGAGTGCTCGTCACCGGGCACACGGGCTTCAAGGGATCATGGCTTTCCTACATGCTTGCTCAGGCAGGAGCAAGCGTGACTGGAGTAGCGCTTCCCCCACTCACCACGCCATCACACTTCGAGCTACTGAAGCTCCATCAACACGTCGATAGTAGGTACTGCGACATTCGTGACCTTTCCAATCTTCAAGCAGTAGTTTCGGCGAGTCGCCCCGAGGTTGTCTTCCATCTCGCCGCCCAGGCATTCGTTCGAACTTCCTATGCGGATCCGCATGCGACATTTTCTACCAATGTGTTGGGGTCCGCAAATGTGTTGGAGAGCGTGAAACAGAGCAACTCTGTATCCACGCTGGTTTTCGTCACCTCAGACAAGTGTTACAAGAACAAGGAACAACAGCACGGCTACGTCGAAACCGATGAACTCGGTGGGATCGACCCATACAGCGTTTCGAAAGCTGCAGCGGAGATGGTGTTTGCTGGATACGCCAACTCCACATTCAACAACCCCGATGCTCCGCGAATCGCGAGTGCACGAGCTGGCAACGTCATAGGTGGCGGCGATTGGTCGCCGGATCGACTCATTCCCGACTGCATTCGGTCTCTTCAGAACAAGTCCCCGATTGATATCCGCTCCCCCCGGGCAACGCGGCCTTGGCAGCACGTACTGGAACCACTCTCCGGGTATATCCGGCTTGCGGTAGCACTCCAAGATGGCACCGCGCCAACCGGTAGCTCATGGAATTTCGGTCCACCAGAAACTGCCGTTCATGAGGTTCAAGAAGTAGCAATGTTTGTTGCATCACGATGGGGTGCCAGCGATGCAGTTCATATCACTCCAGACCACAGCAATATGCACGAAGCCCAACTGTTGCAGCTCAACAGCAGCAAGGCCAACACCCAGCTCAACTGGAGCACTCGTTGGTCGTTTCACGACACCATGCATCACACCGTTGACTGGTACCGAGGGTGGAGCGCCGGCCAGTCAGTGGAGATGCTCACCAAGAGCAATATCACGGACTACTTGTCTTTGCGACCATAAGTGGCATTCATGATCGATGGCGTACGCCTTTCCACTCTTCAAGTCATCGCCGACGAACGTGGTGCGGTCTTGCATATGCTGAAGTCCACTGATCCGACGTTCGCAGGATTTGGTGAGATGTACTTCTCGAGAGTCACGATTGGACAACGCAAAGCGTGGCGCAAACACCATTCGGCTACTTCGCAACTTGCAGTTCCACAAGGCCAAGTGCTCTTTGCGCTCTTCGACGATCGCACAGCTAGCCCTTCCAAGGGTGTTACCTGGGATATCGCGCTTGGGGAGTCCAACTACCAACTGCTCACCATCCCTCCGGGAGTCTGGTTCGCCTTCCACAATGTGGGTTCGGTTGAAGCACTCATTGCCAACTGCTCGTCGGAACCACACGACCCCTCAAAAGCAGATCGCCAAGACCTAACTGAAGCCAAGATCCCCTACGTCTGGCGCGACTGAGTGGCCGACGATCGTCTCATCGTCATTACTGGTGCCGGCGGACACGTTGGTGGACGTCTACTCAAGTACTTCTGTACCGAAACCGAACACCGCGTTCGTCCCCACCTTCGCGACCAATCCCCCCTTCCTGCGTGGGCTGCGAACCACTCCACTACCACTGGCGACTTGCGCGATGAGTCAGTACGTCGCCGGGCGTTGGACGGTGCGGATGTAGTCATTCATCTTGCGACACGCGGATACTCAACATCGCAGCCGCCGACAGCCAGCGAACTCGAAGCAGAGAGACTTGCATCAATTGAACTCATCCGAGATGCTGCCAATAGTGGTGTGTCGCGCTTTATCTTCATCTCCTCTATCCACGTGTATGGCGGTGCTCTCATTGGTGCCGTTACCGGCTCCACGACTCCACAGCCAGCGACTGACTACGGTCGATCGAGACTGCAGTTGGAACACGAGTTGACTCGCCAAAGTGAGACAACTGCGATGACGCGGGTGGTACTCCGTATGGCCAATACGTTCGGTATTCCCGCTATGACTCAGCCCGCCACATGGGACTTGCTCGTCCACGATCTCTGTCGGCAAGCCGTTGTGTCGAATCGACTGGTGTTGCACTCCAATGGCACTGGGTATCGAAACTTCCTGGCCCTGAGTGATGCGGTGAGCGTGATTGCCGAGGTTGCAACCCACAACGTTCCGTCAGGAACGTATGTTCTCGCAGGACCGAGAACGTATCAGCTCCGTGAGGTCGCCGAACTCGTACGGGTCCGCGCTGAACTCCTCCTCGGGAAGTCACTTACCGTAGAGGTGAGCAGTACCGACATGACACACCACCAACCATTTACCTTCAATGACACTTCTCTTCGCGCCTTTGGCATTTCGATGCAGGACAACCTTGTAAGTGAACTCGATCAGCTCATTCGTGCCGCTGACCAGGAATTTGGTGACCATTCCTCGTGACAAGCCCACTGCCAAGCGTCGACATCATCATTCCTACGTACAACCAAGCGGACTTTCTGCGGGAGGCGCTGCAATCAGTAGTTGATCAGGACTACGAGCATTGGAACGCACTGGTCATCAACAATCTTTCGACGGATCACACCCGAGCAGTGGTAGAAGACTTCAAAGATCCTCGCATCAACATCATCGACTTCGCCAACGATGGCGTCATTGCAGCTTCACGCAACATTGGAATCACTCGATCTAGTGCCACATACATCGCTTTTCTTGACTCCGATGATTGGTGGCTCCCGAACAAACTGAGACGCTGCATCGAACGACTTGAATCGGGTGCCGACCTCGTATGCCACGCTGAGGAATGGCGCAATGGTTCTTCGACCCGCACGGTTGCCTATGGCCCCGAGTCGCGCACTCGATATCTGGAACTGTTGCTCAAGGGCAACTGCCTCTCCACTTCCGCCGTCGTCGGAAAGACTTCCATGTTCCAACACGTGGCTGGTTTCTCCGTGAATCCAGCGTTCATCACCGCGGAGGATTACGACCTCTGGCTGCGACTCGCCGAGCAGGGGTACACGTTCGCACTTCTCGAGGAGGTGCTCGGTGTGTTTCGCATCCATTCCGCGAGTGCAAGCGCTTCGGTGGAGCGGAATTGTCGCGCTGAGATGGCAGTGGTCGAACATCACCTTGCTCGGACGAACATCACCTCGTGGTGGGTCGTTCGGCGACGGGCTGCAGTGTCGCACTACTCCGCCGGCCGTGCGCACTCCAGGAGTCGTAACTTTGGCGACGCCTGGTCACACTTCACGAGCGCATTTCTCATGTGGCCGCTATTTCGACGCACGTACGCTGGAGTCATCGTTCTTCTTGCCACCACCATTACCGGGTGGATCACGCGGAGATTCCAATCATGAATCGCATGTACTACGCCTACGCACGCCATGCTCTCGTAGCTGCACTGCGAATGGCACGCGTGCAACCCGGGGATGCCGTGTTGCTCCCGCACTTCATTTGTCGGGATGTGTTGGCGTCATTGAAGGCAGTTCAAGCAGTTCCGGTCTTCTACCAGGTTGATGAGAACCTCCAAGTTCCCCCATCCATCAAGCTGCCACCCGCACGAGCTGTTATTGCGGTGAATTACTTCGGGTTCCCTGCTGATCTCGAACAACTTCAGCAGCAACTCACCGACAAGCATTCAGTGATTATCGAAGACAACGCCCATGGGTGGTTGAGTACAGACGAATCTGGTGTTGCGCTTGGAACTCGGACTTCTCTCGGAATCACCAGTTTCAGAAAGACCATCCTCTCTCCGGATGGAGCGTTTCTACATTGGAAGAGCAACCAACACCTTGACTACGCCGCTCTTCCCGAACCACTTCGCCCACGGGATGAGTCAATCTCTTTCACACTGAGGCTTCGACGGGGAGCAAGCCAACTTGAACGAACAACCCACCTACCCATGAGGTCGATGGCTCGAGTAGCCACTCGACTGGGTCGACGCATTGTTGGTCGAGCAGCAATCATAGAGAACCCCAACGAAGAGTTCGAACTACCACGCTGTCAATCGGTTCATGCATCATCATTGGACATGATGATGGAGGTTGATCAATACACCGAAATCGCACGTCGACGAACACTATTCGAGCAATCCGCTGATTTGGCACGTCACTACAACATCACTCCTGTTTTTGACAGCCTCCCCGATGGTGTAAGTCCGCAAGGATTCGCCTTCTACGGAATCAACGGTGACGAAAAGGGATTCCGTCGACAGATTCAACGGCGGCGACTCGGTGAAACAATGTCGTGGCCTCACCTACCACAACGTTGTCAGATTCCAACCGATTCACTGCTTCGTACTTTGCAATTGGTGAACTTCATTCAATGACTTGGGCGCACTTCACGCATGACGATGCAGCATGGGACGACATCGTCTCACGACATTCTCCGAAGTCTCCATTCCAGGGCTCAGCGTGGGCCAACTTCCGAGTAGCTGACGGCTGGCAACCGGTTCGATTCGTATTGGAGAACGAACAAGCTGCAGTTCAGTTTTTGACGAAACACAAAATCGGACTCCTGGCGGTCTGTTGGTCAGCAGGAGGACTCGCGGGTTCTTGCTCTCCAACACATCTCGCAGAACTGCCAATGGCCCTGCGTAACGTACTGGGTAGTCGAGTCACCTACTTGAGGATTTCCGATTTTCGAGAATTTGATTCAGAGCATGAAGTGGCATACCTAGGTGCAGGTTGGACAACATCTCGCCATGCAATGTCGAGTGGCAAAACTCTCGTACGCAGCCTGACCGCAGATCATGATCAGCTTCGTGCCGAGTATTCATCAAACTGGTCACGAAATCTTCGTCGTGGCGAACAACGAGGAATCTACTACGAACGATGGACGACTCCCGACTACTCGCTGATGGCGGAGATGTATCGGGACGTCGTTGATCTCAAGAAGTCATTTTCTGCTGACTGGAGGGCAAGCCCCGAGTTACTCTCCCAGTTCGCGACCTCATTCGGTGATTCGCTGTGCATCGTGCGTGCGATTTCTCCCGACCGCAAGACGCTGTCCTACCGAGCTGCCGTTAATCTCGGCTCGGTTGCCTTTGACATCTTGGCCGCCACTTCGTACGAGGGTCGTAAGTGCTACGCATCCCATGTGGCGACGGATGGACTTTTGGAAACTCTCGCAAGTTTGGGCTGCACATATTATGACTTCGGGGGCGTTGATCAGCAAGGAAACTCCGGGGTCTACAACTTCAAACATGGTGCTGGTGGTCGAGATTTTCGCTATCTCGGAGAGTGGCATTGCTCTCTCCCGAAACTTGCACGACGTAGCGTTGAACACATTATTCATATGACACGTACGAGTAGCAGCTGAAAACCCAACCGTGAATCCTCACAACATGTACGTAGTCCAGTTACTGATAGTTGGCCTAGGGATCCTTGCTCTCGTCTGGCGGATGAACTTCGTCTATCGCTTGCAGGTTCTGGGGTGGGTCCTACTCAATTTCGTTATTTTGTTGCGCTACGGGCAAAGCGGTCAGCTCGAGTTCTACTCCAATGACCAGCGTCACTTCTTCACTGTGGTTGAGTCTTTCCTGTCAGGAGCCGTCTCAGCAGACATCGACTGGTGGATTTCGTCTGCCCGCATTCCGTTCACGCTTCCCGCAGTCCTGCTCGCGAGTGCCGGACTGGATACTGCACTTGCACTCAAGACAACATCGTTGCTCTTTCTACTCGGGCTAACCCAGCTCGTCTTGCAACACGCACGTATACGGTCCCTCACTGGCTTTGCAACCCTCGTTTTTATGACTGGAATCCCATTCTCGGGGACCTTCTTCTCTTCCTTGGCACAGCGTGAAACCTCGATGATGTTCTTTACTTTCCTCGTCTTTGTCGGTAAGTCTCCAGCTCTTCGTGGAACATCGTTACTGATGCTGGTTCTTCTACGACCACATCTGGCCGTCGCCATTGGCTTCGGTTGGCTATGTACTCTCCTGACGCAGCAGAGTTCACGAAGGCGAAACTGGTCTCCGGGTCGGGCCGCCACCGCAATTGCGAGCGGATCAGTCATCGGTTATCTGCTCTTTACGGTGGGGTTCCAATACCAAACGGGAACCTCAGGCGTGTTCGGTCATCAGTTCGGACTTCGACCCGTACTACGTATCGCTTCCAACTACGTTGGATTGCAGTTTCTTACCGCCTACGACACCACCATCGAATTCACTCTCGTCCAGTTGCTTCTCGGGCGTCTCCTCTTCAGCGAAACCATCCTCATCCCCCTTGCGTTCACCCTTCTTGTGTTGACCTCGCGAGACGCCTCTCCAGTCATGCGATGGACGCTGTGGAGCTTTGCGATCTATGTCGGACTTGTTACCAATACTGACTTCAATTCATTCCGACAAAATGTGCCATTCATGTCGGTGATGGGTTTCTGTGTGGTGAACGCACTCCAACGACGGCGGGCGTTACGCATCTCCGACAATAAAGCTAGAACGCTCGTCGAAACGTCAGATTAAATCGCGAGTTTCCGGTCAACGGATGGTATCCATCTCGCAAGACTGCGACGCCATGAAACGCCAGTCTGGATAACCCGCCAAACACTACGACGTCACCATGATGAAGCATCGTGCTCGCTGTTTTCCCAGCGCGACGAGTCCCACCCATTCGGAATCTGATCGAGAGCCCGAGAGATACCGAGACAATCGGTTGAAGGAAGTCGCGCTCATCCCGGTCTTGGTGCAAACCCATGGAATTACCCGGTACATACCGGTTGATCAGACACACATCCGGTAGAAATCCCGGGTATCCAGCTTCGCTAGCTGCCGACTCCGCAAAGTCTACGAATGACTGTGGCATGGCCGGCCATGGTGCACCCGTTACCGGATCGATTTCTTCGTATCGATAACCTCGGCGATCCGATACCCAACCGAACGCTCCACAATTCGTCATCTCAACAGACATCGACTTTCCACTTGGCGTTACGACATGTCGCAGTGGTGAGCGCTGGATGATTGCGTCGATCAATGACAAGAAGGTAGGAGCATGATCAGTGGCATGATCACGCAAAATAACGGCACCGGGTGCAAATTGGTTGCCGTATGTCATTAGATCCATTCTCACATCTCACGGTATTCCCACTAGCGTTAGGAATACTCGTGTCTTCTCTATTGTTCAAGACAAAGCGATCTGTTGCAGTGCTGACCAGCGACTTCAATCGTCGTTTGATTCCACGAGTGTTCTCTGGTGGACGAATCGCCACGTTCCATGCCATCGACACAGCGGTGGATGGCGATACCAACGGCATTTACAACATGACTACAAAGAACTTCGCCAGTCATGTTGCGGCATTGGATGAAGCACGTCAGCACCATGCAGAGCTTGCTTTGCTGCCGTTCGGCACGAACATTTCCGAGGGTGTCTCCATCACCTTTGACGATGGCTACGCCACCACGCTCTCAAAAGCCGCGCCGTTGCTCGTCAAACATGCGATGCCTTTTCACGTGTTCGTCTCCCCAGCACTCATCGAGTCCGGGGATCGGAGATACTTGGATACTCGACAACTGAAGGAACTCGCTCAAACGCCTGGTGCAACCATCGGTGCTCATGGTTTTCACCATGTTCCTCTCTCGTCCCTTCCTCATCTTCGACAAGTGGAGGATCTCTCTGCGGCCAGGCGCTGGCTGGAAGACATCGTTCAAATGCCCGTTACAACGATGTCGTATCCGTTTGGCGATACACCTGCGAATATCCAATCAGCAGTACAAGCTTCTGGTTACACCACTGCGGCCTGCAGTATTTGGGGATTTAATGACGATAAAACCGATCCTCTCATGTTGAGACGAATCGACTGCTGGAATGGCGACTCGCCCAGAACAGCAATCACGAAGCTGCTTGGATACTGGAACTGGACCAGTAACCGGTTGTAAAGATGTCTTTGAACGTCTCCGTCGTAATTCCGGTCTTCAATGGTGAATCGACAATTGAGCGTGCGATTCAGAGTGTCCTGGAACAGACACGATCAGTGCTTGAGATCATCGTGATAGATGATGCAAGTTCTGACGCCACTGGAGTGGTCCTTGAGCGACTTGCTCAAGCATCCAAGGTCCCTCTGAACATCGTGACGAACTCAAGGAACGCTGGTCCTGGTGTTTCGCGAAATGCTGGATGGTCGATTGCTCGCGGTCATCTGATTGCGTTTCTCGATGCAGATGATGTATGGCACCCTCAGAAGCTCGAGATTCAGGTTCCGTTATTTGAGTCATACCCCGAATTGGTCATGGCGTGTCACGACCGGAGCGTCGGGGCAAAGCCGTTATGGCAGAAAGTCGATTCCACGGGAGCGAAATGGCGAGATTTCGCCTTTAGGCAGTTTCTGATTCGAAACCGATGTGCAACCCCGTCGGTTGTTGTTCGCAAGTCAATCCCAGAACGATTCACCACCTCGCTTCGTTATGCCGAGGATTTTCATCTCTGGCTGACTCTCACATCCACGTACGGCCCCGCGTCCTATACACCGGAGGTACTCGTGCATTGCGCGAACCCGTCGTATGGTGGGGTGGGATTGAGTGGCAATCTGTGGATGATGTTCAGGAGTGAAATTCGAGCGTTACTTCTCTTGGCAAAGAGCGCCCGTCTTTCGTGGTTGATGATGCCGCTGGTCATTGCGTGGTCGTCACTGAAGTTCGGGGTTCGAATCGTGGATAGCAAGGTGCTCCGCAACAGACTTCAGACAGTGTCCGAATCCAGGTAGCTGAAAGCAAACTCGGATCGATTGAGCTCCTTGTTAGTGGTGTCGAGAAGCCGGTAGCCAAGGTGCATTTCCACCGGCGATAGCCGAGCAGGAAGATTGATGAATCCGTGTCTCCGAAGGGTTGCATAGGATGCGTTCTCCGGCAATGCCCACGCGAGAAGTACGTCCGCCCCGGATGCCTTCAAACATGCGACACCAGCAGTAATCAACTGATCGCCGTGATGCGGATGGTCGATGTCAACAATGTGCTCCATGATGTACCCGACGGAACAACCGTGTTTTGCGAGTAGCTCGAACACCAGAACTCCGGTGAGTCGCCCGGTGGCATCACGAGATTCCAAAATGCGGTAGGAATTTCCTGGACGCCCCAGGCGCCATGTGAGATAGTCATGGTCGCGAATTACTCCGCTTTGCTCCCGATAACTCGACCGGGCAACGAGTTCTGAAACTTCATATGGACACTGCTCCACTTCGTTGACGTGAAACCTTGACTCAACGGCAGCGGACTGAGTGCGGGGACGCCTGACTTTCAACCGCACGCGCGGATAACGCAATCCAATAGGACGCATCAACGTGGGCAGCGGGTCAAGCGAGGACCAGCCCAACTTTCGAGTGAATCCACCAAACGACTCGCCATTAGGAATTCCATACACCAATGGAACACCTCTCGTGGCAAGTCGCCCATAGAGCATCTCAGCGAGTCGTGTGAAGAGCCCCCGACCACGAAACTCGCTCGCCGTCAATGTGTCGAACGATTGATAACACATCTCAACACGGCCGGATACACGAAAGCGGGTGGGAAACGCCGCATACAAGGCTGCCGGTTGTTCGAACAATCCGGCCGCAGTATGTGCAATGCACACCTCGGCACCAGACAAGTGCTCGAGATACTGCCAGTGGAGCAGCTCCTTGCTCCGGTGTTCACCTTCGTGAGCGAACATTTGACCAATCAACTCGACGATGTCGGAGTTTGCCGGCCCGCTCCATACCTGGAAGTTGCCATCAAGCTGGACGCTTCCACCGGATCGTGTCATCGGCTACTGCAATTCTCCAAATGTACGAGGCTTGAGGTCGCCTCGACGCACGTGATCCCCCGCCATTCGAAGAATGTCACCGACCAATGAGACTTGATTCTTGCCAGTAATCAGGTTGTGTGGATGAAACCACAGGTGGGCACATCTGCCCGTGTCTGCCGCATGTTGCAGAATTCGTTTCCAGCGAAACGTCGTAAATGGCGGCGGCACGACAAGCCGCGCACCCGAGCGCCAATTGATGAATCTTCCTGCGGGAACAGCAGGACCGGCAGTCAACGTCTCAGCACTTGCTCGGACGTTGAACTCGCCGAGAAGTGACCGGATTCGATGTGTAAGTCCCTCGTCTTCCGTACTCGGGCGAAACTTCTCGATTCCATATTGCCCAAGTAGATCGGTGAAAGCCACTTGATTACGAGGAAACACCATTGAACGAATTCCCCACGCGTTCTCGAGAGAGAGCCTCTGCATAGCTGAAAGTTCATGGTGTGCCAGTTCGTCGCTGAAGCCTTGCCACATAAACGGGAGATGCGAATACCCGTGGGATGCCAACTCGTGTTGGCCCGACTGCTTGACCAGGCGCGGGAGCTCCTCATAGAACCAACCGTCGATCGCTTTTGACTCCAAAGCCTTCATTGGAATCTTCAACCACTCACGACAAGCAGCACTGGAGGCCATCTCTCGCAGGTGTGTGCGCGTCGAATCCTGACCTGCAACAAATAGACCAACCACAGCAAAAGTTGCCCGCAACTCGTTCTGCTCCAACAAGGTGAACAGTTCCGAGTAGGCCCAACGCAGGCTCTCGTCGGTTATGGGATGTGACTCCAACATGCTTGGGTCATCGGCCATTCCCCACTTACCTTCACAGTCAAGAGATATGAGTAGCGTTCCTGGCACTATCGCCCCATGGTGCTGGTGTAGTCAATCTGCGCCGAGTAGATCTGGTACTCGGAGTACAGCGATTGCTTTCCTATGTCTTGTGCCTCGCGGTGGCGCGGGTGATCTCGCCACGCTGCATGACTGAATGAGTCCGCGAACAATACGAGCGTGACGCGCTCCCCGTCGCCGGCAACGAACGTTTTCTCTTCGAGAAAACCCGGTGTCTCGCTTGCGAGCTGCGACATTTCAACCGCGAGCGTGTGGTACGCAGCCTCAGCTTCGGGTCGCAAACGGCTACGAAACACCGTGAGAATTGTCATAACTCGTAGCGGTAGACATTGGTGTCACGTCGGACAAATCCAATGCGCTGATACAAGCGATTCGCCGCTTCGCGGCTTGGACGCGAGGTGAGATCCACCGTTTTGGCACCACGTTGCCGTGCTGTAGCCAGTGCTGCACGATTGAGGGCTTCGCCAACTCCCTTGCCACGGGCGCGACCGTCCACTACGACGTCTTCGATCCACGCCCGCATGCCCGTGGGGATGCGAAACATGGCCAACGTAAGCAGACCCACAATCACCCCTCCCTCGCGGGCAACAAGCACAACAGTGGCGCTGTCGCCGACTATCTCCTGCAACTCTGCCATGGTGATTGGCGAACTCGATGTTGATAGCTGCGGAATGAGACTGTGGAACGCATCAAGTAACTCGACCGTCGCCGTCACGACAGGCGTAACCTGAACTGTCGTCATCGCATATCAACTGTACCCACTACTCGGATAGCGTTCACACCGTAATGGCGACTCCAGCATCCGTGCACTGGTTGTCGAAACCCGCACTACGCAATCCCGTGTTCGTCTGCGCGTTTACTGGCTGGAATGATGCAGCTGACGCTGCGTCGAGCGCAGTGCGTCACCTCATTGATGGCTGGGGTGCTACTCCACTGGCTGAGATCAGCCCCGAGCCCTACACCGACTTCGCCACAATCCGTCCCCACGTACGACTTGGAGAGTCTGGAGAGCGCAACATCGTGTGGCCAACGGTCACCCTCTGGCATGTCAGCGGAGCTGGTGGTGACGTGATCCTGTCCCTAGGACCCGAACCCAGTTTGCAATGGAAGCGGTTCGCTGGCGACATGTTGACCATTGCAGAACACTTCGGATCAACGCTGTTTCTCACTCTTGGAGCGTTACTGGCAGATGTCGCACACCGGCGTCCGGTGCAACTCATCGGCACCGCAACCGACGCCGACCTCATCGAGCGATACAACTTGCGACGTTCGCGCTACGAGGGTCCGACCGGCATCATCGGAGTTCTCCATGATGTTTTCTCTCGCGCTGCTCTTCCTTCCGCTTCGCTCTGGGCGGCCGTTCCTGCGTACGCCTCTCAGGTGCCTTCCCCGAAGGCATCGCTTGCATTGATGCGACGTACGTGCGAAATCATCGGTACTCCTGCTCCGGTTGGTGCCGTGATGCATCTGGTAGAGCACTACGAAGAACAGGTGAACTCCCTGGTGAATGAAGATGACGATTTGGTGGAGTACGTCGATCGACTGGAAACTGCCACCGATTCGGGGATGATGCTGAGTGATGAGGTTACTGACGATCAGTTGCAGTTTGACTTCGCCGAAGAAGCGTCGGACGCTCAGGCCGCAGAACTCGTCGACGAAGTTGAGCGGTTCCTCCGCGAACAAAACTCCGACTAAATCTTTACCTCTAGTTCGCCGCAGAGCCGCGCCACATTGGTGTGCGTGGAACATCGAACGACGCAACGAACCGCTCTCCGCTGATTGCAGCGAACGCCCGATCAGCCCACCACTCGGCGCCTACCGTGGCGGACGGCAGAGTATTGCGCACAAACCACCCACATCCGTCGGTTTCCAAAGGATGTGGGACGAGCTCACCACCCACGGCTCGACAATGGAACAACAGCAAATACATTCCGAATTTGGTAAAGCCCATCCGCATACCGTCCACGACGCCGAGTAGCTGCACTGGTTCGGCATCGATGCCGGTCTCTTCCTTCACTTCCTTCACCACCACCTCCGCCGCGGAGTATCCGACATCGGCCCAGCCGGTGGGGTACAGCCACACGCCACTGGTAGGTCGCTTGACCAACAGCAGCTCGCCAGCGTCATTGCCGACGATGGCACCGACGGCAACTTTTGGCGTGACGTAGCCAGGAATGCCCTCGCCGATGTTGTCCATCCATTCCTGCACAAAGTGACGCTGTTCGCGTCGCAGCTCGCCAGCATCATCGAGTGATGCCTTGATATCGGCGGCAACGTGGAGAACCTCTTCGTAACGTTCTCGCTCATACAGATTCTGCGTAAATGCCAGACCGGTACGCGCTATGGCAGCAAGGGTTTCGCTCCAGCGGGCGAGTTGCGCATCGGTGATGCTGTTTTCATTGCTCACACTGGTTCACAGTACCCGAGCGTTACTCAACCACCGCCGCAAGCAGCACGTCGTGAAGACGTCGTTGACGGTCGTCTCCGACGACTTTTCTGCCGTCACGCTCCCGCAAGTAAAACGTGTCAACCACGTTGTCTCCCAGGGTTGCGATACGAGCATGGCGAATATCTAGCTGCTCGTGCATGAATACCCGAGTAATGTCACGCAAGAGACCGACGCGGTCCGGTGCATGCACTTCCACCACGGTGGCGTTCGACGACGCCCCACTGTGGAACAACACGGCTGGTGGCTGTGGTCCACGTGCCGATTCCTGTCTTCGACGCGAATATGTCGTTGCGCGTTCGGCAAGTCGTACGTCGAGGTCCATCTCACCATCAAATGCAAGATTGATGTCACGAAGCACGTCCGACCAACCAGCCATTGGCTCGGTGCGAACGTGGAACCTGGAGGCTGCCATTCCCTGTTCATCACTGTGTGCTTCGGCGCTAAGGATGTCCAGACCATGCACTGCCAGAACGCCCGCAACCGAGGTAAAGAGTCCCGGTTGATCAGGGCACACCACGGTGATTGCGTTGTCTCGGGCGTGGATATGACGAACGCCTTGCGCCATGATTTCTAACGTTGCGGCATCGGGGAACAATCGCCATGTCGTTGCATCTACTTGGCTCCCAGCCAAGACAAGTTCCGTTCGATCCACCAAGGTTCTCACGAGTTCAGCTTTCCAAGCTCCCCAGGCCGTTGGTCCAGTGGCGAGCGCATCTGCCCGAGTGAGTGCATACAACAACTGGAGCGTCATCGAATTCTCCACGCGTTCCGCGACGTATGCAATGGTCGCAGCATCCGAAACGTCTCGTCGAGTTGCAACATCGGGAAGCAACAAGTGATGCTCAATCATCTTGCTGACGACACGAACATCCTCGGTGTTCAAGCCCATTCGCGGACCAATCTCCGCGAAAAGTGTGAGTCCTGCATCGGTATGGTCTCCCGGATAGCCCTTTCCCAAGTCGTGAAACAATGCAGCAATTACGAGCAGGTCTGGACGTGAAACGTGGTCAGCGAATGACGCCGCGTTGGCGGCTGTTTGCCATAGGTGGCGATCCACGGTGAAACGATGAAAAGCATTTCGTTGTGGCTTGCAGCGCACCGGACTCCACTCTGGCAGCACGCAGCTCACCAAGTTTCTTTGTTCGAGGGCTTCCCAAACTGGAATCGCGCGTTCCCCTTCGAGTAGCAACGCGACAAGATCATCACTGGCACCCACAGGCCATGGTGATGGCCATGTCCGTGAAAAACGTCCGAGTCGGTCGAGAGAGTCTCTGTCAATCCGGCGCTGTGTTCGCGCTGCGGCGGTAGCGACACGTAGCACCAAGGTTGGGTCGGTTGCCGGATCGGCATCGTCGGCGAGATGAATCTCACCGTGCACGAGCGCAACCCCGGGAGCCAACGGAGTGGCACGTGCTGATCGGTCGGTCGGCGGATCGAGTCGTGCCCAGGTCTCGTTGGAGATCCACATCACTCGTCGCGCGACCATAGCCAGATCGGACATCAGTTCGTCATCGCTCGAGTAACCAGCCTCGCTGGCAACCCCGCGTTGATCTTGCAGATGCAATACATCGCCAGGTCGCCCAGTTGTACGGTGCAACGCAGTTCGTACTCGCAACAACGTGTCGTTGCAGTCGTCCAGAACCTGCTGATCTGCATCACTTACGCCGAGTCCAACAGCATTCGCCCACCGCATCGCATGAATATCCCGCAGTCCCCCGAGACCATCCTTGAGATCAGGCTCCAAGAGATATGCGACTTCGCCGGCGCTCGCATGACGCTGCAGCACTCGCGCATGGAGCTCGGCGAGCCACATGCCACGTTGCTTGCGCAATCTGGCGTGACACTTCTCAATGATCTCGTTACCGAACTCTTCGTTACCAGCCACCACCCTTGCCGTCACCAAAGCGGTTGCAGAATCAAGGTCGGTACGAGTCATCGAATACATCTCTCTCGGTGTTCGTACCGCGTGACCAACTTTGCGCCCAGAGTCCCACAGTGGATACCACAGCGCCGTGACAAAGGATTGATCAATACTCCGTTTTTGGTGGACAAGCACAAGGTCGAGGTCGCTAAATGGCGCTAGTTCTCGACGCCCGTACCCGCCTACAGCAAGTAACGCCATTGCTCCACGTGGCCGAAACTTCTCGGTTGCCGTGTCGAAAAGTACACGAAGTTCGACATCGGTATCGTCGGCAAGTTGCCGCCACGCACGACGGGGCGTGGCAGTGGTGGTCACCGCTACCTGATTTCCACGCGGAGTCGCTTGTTTCCCTTGCCTTTGCTCTCCGTTTTCACCACTCGAAAGTTACCAACCTCTTTGGTGGAGCGTACGTGCGTTCCGCCATCTGCTTGTTTATCGAACCCAACGATGTCCACCACGCGAATCTCTCTGACCTGCTCGGGAATAAGTGACACCTTGGTTCGGATGAGATCGGCGTCCTGCAGCGCTGTTTCTCGCGGCAAAAACGACACCTCAATGGGATAGTCGCAGGCAATCGCGTCATTCACCAGTTGCTCCACTCGCGATGCAAATCCCTCGGGTAGTGGATCGAACTCGAAGTCCATTCGTGCAGAGAGTGGCTCCATGTTGCCCCCGGTGACTGGCACACCCCACTCATTCCAGATGACACCACACAAGATGTGCATTGCGGTGTGCGTGCGCATCAACTGATGTCGGCGACTCCAAT